>Ga0206798_1196_pt1 | contig 11489 bp, 9 predicted proteins | sample Alteio_BWOrgCont_66_FD_152893 | JGI IMG/M metagenome (GOLD analysis project Ga0206798, IMG submission 152893) | Enriched cells from forest soil in Barre Woods Harvard Forest LTER site, Petersham, Massachusetts, United States -... | ecosystem: Environmental > Terrestrial > Soil > Temperate forest > O...
GGGGATGGCGTAGGCGGTACTTGGTACTGGAATCGATACCCGGGGTGCCGTTTCGACTCTGAGAGCGAGACCTACGGCTACTCATTTTCAAAGGAACGACTGCAGGAATGGGATTGGAGGGAACATTTCTCCGCGCAACCTGATACTGAGCGCTATCTCAACTTCGTCGCAGACAAGTTTAATTTGCGTGGCGATATCCAGCTCAGCTCCCGCGTTACTTCGGCGGTCTTTGACGAGAAAACCAGCACCTGGGAAGTCACGATAAACGACAAGGAAAAGGCGCGAGCGCAGTTCCTGATTGCCGCCGTCGGAATCCTGTCGGCGCGCTTCACGCCGGATTTTGCAGGGATCGACAGCTTCAGGGGACTTTCACTGCATACCGGAACCTGGCCCAAGGATCCGGTTGATCTCAAAGGGAAGCGGGTTGCCGTGATCGGCACCGGACCGACCGCGGTTCAGTTGATCACGGAAATCGCGAAAGAAGTCGGACACCTGACGGTGTTCCAGCGCACGCCAAACTATTGCGCACCGCTTCGCAATGGTCTGGTGTCGCCAGAAACGCAGCGCAAATGGAAGGAAAGCTACAACCATATTCATTCGCAGATTCACGTGAGTTCGTTCGGTTTTCGGCACGAATTTGATTCGCGCTCGGCTTTCGAAGTAAACCGCGAGGAACGACTGGCGCGATACGAGGAGCTGTGGCAGCAGCCGGGCTTCTCGAAATGGCTGTCCAACTTCCATGATATCGGGACCGACCCCAAGGCGAACGAAGATTTTGCCTAATTCGTCCGCGACAAAATTCGCGCTCGGGTTAAGGATCCCGTCGTCGCCGAAAAGTTGGTGCCCAAAGATCATCCCTTCGGCGCCAAGCGCATCCCGTTGGAGAGCGGTTACTACGAGGTCTACAACCAGCCGAATGTGGAATTGGTAAGTGTGCGCGAGACTCCGATTGAACGCATTACACCGAAGGGAATCAAGACCAGCGAAAAGGAATACGAGTTCGACGTCATCATCTATGCGACCGGTTTCGACGCGATTACCGGGCCGCTAACCCGAATCGATATTCGCGGCGAGAAGGGCAAGACCATTAAGGATGCTTGGGCCAACGGCCCCCGCACCAATCTGGGTATTCAGGTTGCGGGCTTTCCAAACTTGTTCATCGGGGCGAGCAGTGCGTTCTGCAACTATCCAGTGTGCGCCGAGATGATAGTTGAATGGATTCGGGATTGCATTGCCTACGTGCGCAGCAAGGGTTACAAGCAGATCGTACCGACGCCGGAAGCGGAAGAGGCTTGGATCGACCATGCCGCAGAACTGGCCAGCCATACGCTCCTGACCTCGACCAAATCGTGGTTCATGGGGACCAACATCCCGGGAAAGAAGCCTGTGCTGTTACTATATGCGAACTCGGCGCCGAACTATCGCAGAGAGTGCGCGGACGCAGCGGCGAGCGGCTACAAGGGCTTCGAGTTGCAATAAACCGGACGCGGGATTGCGAGTCGCGTCAGTGATGGCGATTCAACGGATGTATGCCCACGAGCCTGAAGTGGTGCATCGCTCCGAAGCGATGCACCACTTCTTTGCAGACCACACAGCACATTTCCAAGCGATCATTCATCTTCAAGGTATTTTTACAACTGCAGCCAATCCGCCATGATCCGAGGGCCACAGTGGCCGGTCGGACTCGAAACACGCGCGGCTCGCCGTGACCAAGGCGATCAAGACGGCGATCAGCAGGATTCGCGAGGTTGATTCTGAGCTGGGCAAGCGCCTGAGCCTCAGCATCCACACGGGATACTCTTGTACCTACGTTCCTGCGCAACCGATCACCCGCCGGCTCTAGCCCGGGCGGCGCAGCAGTACCAGTGAGACTTACGTTTGATCCGATTGCTTACTGATTCGACGATGACGACCATCGCACGATCACCGGCTATACGCGCTGCGCCAAGCGCTTACAACTTTCGAATCCAGCTTGCGAAATTGTTGGTGTACTATTTTGCTCATCTGCGATCGCAGTGGATGAGCATTGCTCTGAGTTCCGGGTGCGTGGCGCGGACGCGTTCGATCAATTCAGTTCCTGAATTTTCGGCACCGCAAAATCGACGACCAGCAAATTGATTCCGGGATTCGACGCCACTCGCCGCCGCACCCAGCGTTAACAGGAGCAGGTTTCTCTGCCGTCAGCAGCAACTGCTTAGCGGGAATCCAGGCATCGCCGGCGCCATTGAAATCGAGTGCTGGTGCGGACTCGCCGCTCTGGATCAACCCGGGCCACTTCAAGATAATCGGGGCAAGCATGCCAAGGAGGAGTCGACCAATGACAGTGGTTCACCATGATGTCCCCTTTTTCGGGAGCCGCCGGAAGAGAACGAGCGAATCATGATCGACTCCATCCCAGTCACGGGGTGGAGTTGTCGCCAGACGGATTCTGTGAATTTATTAAGAGGCGATGGCTCGAACACACTGGCTTGTCCTTGGGTAAGGCGTTTGGATCGGGGTGGACGGTCGCCATTCCCGCGGATGACCCGAACCGATGCGCACAGTGGATATAGCGAGGTCGCGTAGAATCGATCTTATACTTCGACAGCTCGTACCTAAGCTCGTACCTAGCCGGGGTCCACGAAGGTTGCTGACCGCGGTCCAGACGCCGCGAGCCTACGGGCGCTCATCGATTCCCTTCCAGCGATGATCCACACGGGTCGTCCCGACGGATACCTGGACTTCTTCAACCAGCGCTGGCTCGAGTTTGTTTTGATCGCGCGAAAGCGGGAATCTAGGGCTCAGCTACCAGGTTGGACGCTAATTCGAGTTTCCTAGTGCAGGAAAATCAGACCGATTGTTAACAATGATATTTTTGGACACACTCACACCCTATGATGATGTCTTTCGCTTTAGCGGTCATTTACGCAAATTGCCGCCCTGTTGCGGATGACCAAGTTCAAGTACTCACATCGACAAATTAACTCCAGCACATCATGGGCTTTACCCTCGCTCGAAAGTGGTTCGGAGTTAAATCGACCACTTAGAAGGTCAGCATAGCATCTGAGCACTGTGAGAATGATCATCGCACTGCGGATATCGATTTCGAACAGGCTATCACAACGAAGGAGTATTTCGCTTAGCCATCGCCACCTGCCCATCTGTCGTGCAACTGCTCGGCCGACGCGCAGAGATACCGCGAACTAGCGAATGTGTAGGAAGTAAAAATTTCTCGCACTTAACGGCACGTGCCACGCGACCGTGCATCCATTTTATCTGAGCTCACGTCAGAAAGAGTAATATTCCCTTTGCTTCAAGCCGCGGAAAATTCGAATTGGGTTGTATTAAGTCAAGTCAGATACCCGGGAACAGCCTTTGCTTTGTACTAACCGCCAAACGCAACCGACAATTTGAGACAGACGTCGCGGGTGGTGTTGTAATCACCTGTCCACTGAGAAGAGGGCCGCGATTCAACGCGTCGGGCGTCGTTTGATGAAGAAGCCAACGAAACTATCGACGCAGTGGATCGTTGATAGGGTAATTGTCGTTGGCAACATCGAAATTCCGAAGAGAGATTCGCTGCATTAATAGGTGCGCAGTGGCTACATCGAAATGGAAAACTCGCGATTATGTCCTATCGGTGTTTATAGTGCTGCTTGTGGGATGTGGCACCGGCAGTGAACCTAAGAATGCCGCGGCAATAGGTGACGGTCCATATGTGCCGATTTCGAGTAATGGCGCACAGACAGCGCAAATGTGCCAGACCGAAGGGCCACTGAAGGAACTACGGGAAGAGCGAATGAGCGGCAGTGGTTCTTATGAGTATCCGCTGGGCGCGGGTGATGTAGTGCATCTTAGCGCTGCTGAATTGCCTGAGTTGAACAATGTGACGGTGCGTGTCGATGGACACGGTGGGATTGACTTGCCGTTGATCGGCGACCTGCAGGTAGCAGGAATGTCGGAAGATGAAGTACGACAGCTTATAGATACTAACGCTCGTGAATTTCAGAAAGAACCGCGGATTCACCTGTTCATCCAGCATTTCGCCGGCCGAAATGTATCCGTAATGGGTATGGTAGCACAGCCTGGATCATACGCCCTCACTAGTTCCAATGAGTCACTTCTGAGCATTCTTGGACGCGCGGGTGGCATTAAGGGCGTTGGTAGTGAAGATGCGGCCGACATGTTGGTTTTATTTCCTGCTCGCTCTGAAAAGGGCGGCGTATCTGGTGGCGTGGGTGGTAATGCTGATTCGGCGATACCCGCACAATGCATAGAAGCTAATAACGCAGCTGAGAGTGGTGCACCACACGGATGTACAGCGGCGGCAATGCTCAACCAAGTGAGTGAGAGTGGAACGAGTAAACGTGGACCAGGCGCAAGCGTGGAGCCGATTATCTTCGACTTGAGTAAGCCGACGATGGCTAACTGTCTGGACACTCCGGCACGGCCCGGCGACGTAGTGGTCGTACCCGCCGCTGGACAAGTCGGAGTATACGGTTGGGTCTCAAAGCCTGGGTCCTTCAATATCACTCCTGGGATGACCGTGTTGGGAGCAATAACTGCGGCCGGTGGCGCTATGTTCAGTTCCAAAGCCGAGGTCAAGCGCACAGTCAACGGGTCGCGCGTCTCGATACCAATAGATCTGAAGAAAGTGGAGAGCGGCGATCAACAGGACGTATCGATTCTCGCAGGAGATGTCGTTTTGGTACGCTCCTCAGCGACAGGAGCGGTCCCCTACGCGGTTTACACACTATTCACTAAATTTGGGACGGGCCTCTATATGGCGCCGGCGGCATTCTGATGAAGCAACTATCACCATACATTATCGAACGAACCGTGGACGAGGTATCGCCGTATCGCCCATTCGCCAATCGTCCCGGCACGGACGAGATGGCCGGTATTGGGCTGGCGGAGTGCTGGAAAGTGATAAGCGCCCATCGGCGTCTAATCGGCGAGATTATCGCGGCAACGTTAGCGCTAACGGCAGCAGTGGTCTTTACGATGACGCCCCGATACGTCGCGTCCGCCACTTTGCTGATCGAACCGGAACCGCCGCGCCTGATGGATGTGTCGAGTATGTTGCAGATGATGCAAAACGATCGTCCAGACGCCGACGATTACACTAAGACGCAATATTCATTGTTGCGTGACGATCAACTTGTAGCGCAGGTGATCCATGAACTTAACCTTGAATCGAATCCCCATTTCGCGCAGAGTCCCGGACCGATCAAACACCTCATTGGTCTGCTTTCCCACGGATCGCCAGAACCGAAAGCTCGGGACAGGTTCGGAGTAACCACGGCAGCGATAAATAATTACCTTTCACATCTTGAAGTCCTGACCCGATCCTAGCCGCGCAAATTGTAAATACTCACGTGTCAGATTTTTTGACGACGAGCCAGCAAATCCGAGCCCAAGCCGGAGGCGCAGCACGAGCCTTTCTTGAAAAAGAGCTCGTCAGGATTAAGGCCCAGGTCGAAAATTCTGAAGCCGTGCTGAACGACTATCGCGATCGAACCGGAATCTTGTCTTTCGGCGAGAAGGATCAGGAAAGCAACGAAGTAGCTCGAGTGCGAATGGAGGAACTGGATAAGGCGTTAACTGCCGCCCAGGACGAAAGGATTAAGGCAGAGGCGGAAATGCAACTGGTAAAGGCGGGAGCCTACGAATCGCTACCCGCTGTCGTCAGCAATCAGATGATCCAGAACTCGCGCCCAGATATAGATCGATTGCAAGCTGAATATGCTGAAATGGCCGCTAAGTACAACGACGCGTACCCTCCGCTTCGTGAAGTAAAGGCGAAACTGGACGAGGCACAGGGTCGGTTCAGTAAGGAGTTGGCGGCGATAGCACATGCCACTGAACGGAAATATGAAGCTGCCCAACAAAGTGAGAAAGATCTGGAGGCGAAGGTTGAAGACGAGCGCCGCCGAGATTTCGCACGTAATGACGCTTCACTTCAAGATGCTGTGCTGGCGCGCGAGGTAGATGCGAACCGGGAAATTTACGAGGCCGTGCTTAAGCGGATGAACGAGATCAGCGTCAACGGTTCGGCGCCCGTATCCAACATTGATCTTGTCGAACAGGCGGTACCGCCTCCCTTGCCGTCTTTGCCCCAAAAGATGAAGGCATTGTTAATAGCCGGCGTTGGTTCGGCGCTTTTTGGAGTCGCGTTAGCTTTCCTGTTCGAACAGTTCGATGATCGAATTAAAAGTGCGGACGAATTGCAGGCATATTTGCGCCTCCCGGAGCTGGCTATACTACCCGACTTCACAAAAATGAATGGGAGATTGGCTCAGGCTATGTCTGACGGAGGACTCGCACTTTTGTGTAACGCTGGTGCGGAGGGCGACGTCACCGATGAGCGCCATCGGCGCAACGCATTAGACACGCTGGAAGCATACAAACCACTTCGGAATGCGCTCCTTTATTCGCGAGCCGGGGGAGCACCGAAGACGATTTTGTTCATAAGTGCAGTGCCTCTTGAAGGCAAAACGATGACGGCGTCCGGAACCGCTCTAGCGTTCGCGCAAACAGGTGCGCGCACGCTGCTTATCGACGCGGATTTACGACGGCCACGATGTCATAAAGTGTTTAACACTTGCCCGGGACCGGGACTTAGCGAGATGCTTGTTGGGAGAGTCGAGCCGTGGCAAGCATTGCGGCGGCTAGATGACTGGTCGGAACACGATTATCAGGGTTTGTTCTTCGTTGGTGCTGGTCGGCCAGTGCCCAACCCAGGAGAACTATTAACCTCGATGCGGATGTTCGAGACCGTTCAACAACTTAGCGAAGATTTCGATTTTACGATTATAGATGCAGCTCCTTATGCGTCAGCCAGCGATAGTTTGGGCTTGGCAACGATGGTGGAAGGGGTGGTTGTTGTAGCGGCCGTGGAGACGCCCAAACAAACGATTCGGGATGCATGCCAACGGCTATCAGGTGCAGGAGCGAAGGTACTGGGAGTGGTACTCAATCGAGTAAATCCGCGAGATACATCTTTTATCAATCTGAGCCATCGCTACGGTTACGGTCAGTACGGCTCAGCTGCAAACGACCAAATGTACATTAGTACGGCCGCGTCGGATTGATTGATTCTTGGAGATCGAGTGATGAGTAAAGCAAGTAATAACCTGCTAAATGAGGTCGCGCGGTGGCAATATAGCGAATTGTCACAAGAACGATTGAAAGGTTCCGACGCAACGCTCAAGGTGCCGTTGCTTCACCCCGGCGGTTCATCGGTAACGCGGAGCATGAAGCGAGTCGCGACCAGCGCGATCGAATGTGCAGTGGCGCATTGGTTCATGATACCAGGTCTCCAATTTCAACGCTTTCGTGTGCGATTCGAGATCAGGAGTCTTTTCGGTAAAAAGCGCTTGCCAGCCGCGGCGCGTTCGTTGGTGCTGAACGGGGCACCCGACCCATCTTCGTACCTCGGGTTTCATTTCGCTTCCCAATTTCTGAACAGCGGAACCTTAGGAAATTACCTGGACGTGTCGTCTCCATGGCTGTTTCCGTTCGCGCTCCTGTCGCACTCGGAAGCGGCACACGTAACGCTCCTTACTGCTAAAGCAACCGCCCTTAGAAGCCTGGCGCATGATATGAAGGCACAGATTCAAAAAGAGATTGATTGCGTTGCGATAAACGCCCGCCTCGAAGACGAAAGCTACGACACGATCACAAGCTTGTGGAACCCCAACGAAAAGCCGGGCCAATCCATTCGTAATGTCCGAAGTCTGAAGCGTGTACTCAAACCAGGCGGAACACTCCTGCTTTCGATGCCTTGCACCAGGCAACTAACTGAGGCGACATCTCTAAATGGGGAACGGATTTACGACGCGCATGCGCTTGAACGATATGTATTCGACGTTCTGGGGCAGCCAAAGCGCTATGCGATCTACGGCGCGCAGGGTCAGCAATTTGGAGATACGGCCTATTGCATCGCAAATGATTACGCGGCGGATCGATGCATCAGTTCCTCAGTTGTCGGTCGTAACTGGCGCAGTTATTCGAGTCTGCAGGAATTGCCAGGCGTCGGTGTGATTGTGATGAAGTTCGTGCGTCGTGAAAGCGAATTGGAAGCGGCTTCGATACAGCTGAAACCTCATCTGAACTAGAAGCAGTTGTCGCGATCGAGAGTGCGATATTCTTTCGTCGTCATCATCGTGTAAACGGTACGAAGTCAGTTGTTCAGTAGCAATAAAACCCTCGATGCTATGCGCCGATCGATTGACTGCGGGTGTATCGCTATCGGTTACTGGTTCGCTCTACATATAGCAGTCGTGTTGAGTCACAAAGGACTATTCACCTTTCCTCAGCGATGGGGCTACGAGTACGAAGAGTTTCTTCTCTTAGCAGTGGCAGCGTGGATCATGATCGGCGTGTACATGCGGATCTACCGATCGCATCGTGCAGAGCGCTTGGATTTTGCCGCGAGCAGCCTGCTCCGAGCGCTCGCGTTGTGGGCGTTATTCACCACTGCGGGTGTGTCCCTTTGGAAGTTGTCTCATGTTAGCCGCCAATTCATTTTGTACGTGTTCTTCTTGTCCGGCGTCCTGATCCTGGCACGCCAAGCGTTGACTATGGTGATGCTTCGTCGCCTACGCCGTTTCGGTTATGACCGTCGCACCGCCGTGATAATCGGCGAACGGCAGGACTGCGAGCGTTTCGCAGAGACTCTCACGAAAACTGTTTCCAACGGCTTCCAAGTGATGTTAGCACCGGTTGACAGTGACAAACACGAAGCATTGCTTGAGATCCCTGCAGAGAGCTTTGCGGAGGTTCAGGACGCATTTATTTTGCCCAGTGCCGTCAGTGGCGAATCCCATGCTTTGCGATTTCTAAAAGAGGGCAAGTCAGTGCATATCGTACCCGAACTGCTGGACGCGCGTCTTTTCCGTCAAGAACTCGGTGATGTGGGCGGTATTCCAGTGCTCTCATTGCTGAATGGTGGCCTTAGCTCGGTTCAAGCGGGAATCAAACGTACGGCGGACGTGCTTGGGGCGATCGCGTTATTGACAGTCGCATCACCGTTATTCGCTGTGGTGGGGATCGTGAACAAGCTTCCGTGTCGAGCGCCTGTCTTTTTTGCCCAAAAGCGCCTTGGTCGTTATGGAAAGCCGTTCATGGTGCTCAAGTTCCGTACGATGGTCACTGATGCAGAACACATACTGAAACAGAAGCCGGAACTTTATCAGAAGTACATTGAGAACAACTACAAATTGCCCGAAGGTGAAGATCCGCGCATCACGCGTATCGGACGGTTTCTTCGTTGCACCAGTCTCGACGAGTTGCCGCAGCTGTTCAACGTGCTCAGAGGTGACATGAGCCTGGTTGGCCCGCGGCCGGTGGTCCCTGAAGAAGTCGAGAATTATGCCGACTATGCTTCGCTGTTTCTTTCCGCCAAACCGGGTATGACCGGTCATTGGCAGGTCAGCGGGCGCAGCGAAATCAAAGAATACTCTCGACGGGTGGAACTCGATCTGGAGTATATCCGTGACCAGTCGCTTAGCAAGGATTTGGAAATCCTTTTACGCACCGTGCCTGCTGTGCTGATGCGACGCGGAGCCCACTAAGTAGTGTTATGATCCTAACCCCAATTGGTCTGATACTCATTCCTTTGAGCGTCGGCACTTTTTTATTCCGACCAGACTACCTCGGTCCGTTAGCGATCATACTTGCGACCTTCCAGGCCGCATCGGTGTTAAACGTAGACGGAAGCTTTCCAATCGGCGTGACACCATATTTTTTCGTCTTAACGCTGATTGCTTTTCGATTTGTCCCTCTGTGGCTGAGCGGCAAGTGCAGCTTCAAGCGTTCGGATGTAGCGATTGTGATAACTCAGTCACTCTGGATGTTGGCGACCTGGGCAGTGGCATCCTCATTTCTACTGCCCTGGTTGTTTGCCGGAGTAGGAGTGGATGTCCCACGAGCGGGAATGGATTCGCCGGAAACGAGTCCATTGAGATGGTCTATGAGCAACGCAGCACAAGCAGGCTACGTGGCTCTGGATGCCATCTTCGTCGTTTATTTGCTCTGGTGTGGGCGAACACGTGGGTACTTTGAACGATTGATCCGGGCTTTTGTGATTGCCGGACTGCTCGCGGCGTTAGTTGGGGCGTACCAATACGTCGCACACTATTCGGGACTGCCATATCCAGCAACCTTCTTCAACAGTAATCCGGGTTGGCGTCAGCTGCTTAGCGAAGAATTTTCAGGAGTGTGGAGGCTCTCTGCTACGTTCAGCGAACCATCCGCGGCAGGATCCTTTTTTGCCGTGTGGTCAACGCTACTCTTGTTTCTCGCCGCGGGTGGTCGAGTGGGTGGATGGGCGTGGCCGCTGTTCGCGCTCGGCGTGCTCATGCTGTTTTTGACCACGTCAACGACCGGCTATATCACCGGAGCGGTTGTAATCGCACTCTTCATCCGAAGGGAATTCGGACGTATCTTAACCAGTGGTAGAATCAGCGGTAGAAGTCTATTCGCACTTTTCCTGATGGTCGGTGCTGCCGCCATTGTCCTTCTCTATGTTCCCGATCTCCATGGTCTCCTAACGAGGATTGTGTGGCATAAGAGCCAGTCGCAGTCGGGTCGCGATCGCACTACGACGATGTGGGAGGCGCTACGAATCACCGCCGAGACCTATGGTATGGGTGCAGGCCTCGGTTCGAATCGTCCATCAGGGATGTTTTTTTACATCGCCAGTAATCTTGGAATTCCTGGATTAATAGCTTTTAGTTTCTTGATTTGGAGTATTTATCGAATTGCAGGTTTGGCATTGCGTTCGAGTGTTGTTCGTAATCAAACGACGACATGCCTTCAGGCTATCGGATGGGCAACAGCGATTGAGTTGATTGCGATGGCGAGCGCGGGTGGCGACATCAGCGGCTCACTATTGTGGGTGTGCATAGCTCTGACCGCAACCGGAGGGCGTGCGGTCTGGCTTCGCTCTCAAGATATGCGCGATCCAATCGAATTAACGGAAAGCTGCCGCATCGGACCCGAAAGCACATTGATAGTTTTACTGAAGGAGTACTCGATTTCATGAGTGCTCGCAGCCGGCCAAAAGTGTTTGCAGTTGGAAAGTTAGCGACCGGTACTCGTCATAACGTCGAGGCCGACTTGGCTCCCGGGTCGTTGCTGGCGCGCAGTACAATTTGGAACATGGTCGGCTTTATCGCGCCATTGATAGTTGCGGTGGTCGTGATTCCCTATCTGATCAAACGTTTGGGGACTGCGGAATATGGCGTGCTGACCATCGCTTGGGGAGTAGTCGGGTATTTCGGAGTGTTTGATATGGGCCTAAGTAATGCCATGACGAAGTTTGTGGCAGAGCGGATCGGCCGTGCCGATTCCGGCGAAATCAACGACATTTTTCATACCGGTCTCGCAATGTTGCTGATTTCGAGCGTATGCGGCGCATTCTTATTAGCCTTGGCCGCGCGGCCACTGGCCTATGCCTGGTTATCGGTACCGCTGGATCTGCGCGCTGAAACCTGTACAGTCTT
>Ga0206798_1197_pt1 | contig 11436 bp, 10 predicted proteins | sample Alteio_BWOrgCont_66_FD_152893 | JGI IMG/M metagenome (GOLD analysis project Ga0206798, IMG submission 152893) | Enriched cells from forest soil in Barre Woods Harvard Forest LTER site, Petersham, Massachusetts, United States -... | ecosystem: Environmental > Terrestrial > Soil > Temperate forest >...
CTGTTCCGAAACCCATCGCTGCCATGACTGCGCCGGAAACAATCAACGGATTGCGCCCGGTTTTCAAAACTGACATTGCCAGATTATTTTTATTCTTCATTTTTAAGATTCAAAATTGCGAGAACGCACAATGGCGCTCTCAAAGTTAAGGGGCTATTTGGAGGGCCGGCGTGGATCCGACCCGTTTTAGTTTAGGACGGCGACACGCCGTCCCTCCCGATCAGAGATGAATCAAACGAAGAAACGGCGCGGTGGGGGCAACAATGGCTTTTGCGGAAGCGATTCAGCAAAAAAATCTGTCGCCGGGAAAAAATGAGGCTGCGCTGGCGCAATCAAGCTGGTTTTTTCGGCGAGCGGCGGAAATTCCAGCTTTTGCGGCGAGGTTGAAATTTCCGTTTTATTTTCAGACTTTTTACCAGCGGCGATGGCTTGGCACAGCGGACAAGGATGGTTGCCATCGAAAGTTTGCGTGACAGCCTCGGTGACAGATTGCGTGCAAAGATTATCCGCGAGCATCGTCGTCCACGCAACCGTTTGCAAAAATGCCCAGTGCGCACCCGTCGTCGCCACGAGCGTGACGATCACAAACATTTTGCCGAACCGGATGAGCATCGAATCATTGTTTGTGAAAAGTTTCACAAAGTCAAGGTTGAAAACCGTGGCGGCGTGCCGGCAGACCGCCGCATCTTCAAAACGAAATTGCCGGCGCTCTGCCGGCACGCCGTCACGTTACTTTTCCGAAATCCAAACTAACGTGCCACTGGGCAACAAATCGAAAAGCGGAATCAAATCCGCGTCGGCCAGATGAATGCATCCGTGCGAATCGGGACGACCGATGTTTTTTTGATCCGCCGTGCCGTGGATATAAATGTAACGCGCGCGCGAATCGACGCTGCCACCGCGATTGAAGCCGGGTTCAAGGCCTTCGAGCCACAAAATGCGCGTGGTGATTTTGGCGTCCGCAAATTCCGGCTGCGACGTATGGCCGATGATTTTGCGTCCTTTGAAAACTGTTCCCACCGGTTCGCCCGCGCCGATTTTTTCCGCGATGCGATGCAATCCGAGCGGTGTGCGGTTCGAGCCTTCCGCCTGCCCGATGCCGAAACGCGAAGTAGAGCAGGGAAATTTTTTTGCGAATCTACTTTGCTCGAAAAGCGAAACGGTTTGTTCGGCGATGCTGGCGGCGAGAACAAATTGCGTCGGCGTAATTCCGTTTTTTTCACAAGCGGAAATAAAATTAACGCAGAGACGCGGAGGCGCAGAGACTGTCAATTCATTGTGCATATTTGAACCAATGCTCTTGCATTGTGCCAGAAGTCGGGAGTTCAGTAAGAATTGAAACTTTTAAGCTCATAAATTTCCCTCTGCGCCTCCGCGTCTCTGCGTTAAAAAATTCGCAGACGCTTTACTTCAACTTCTTCACCAGCACCTTGGAATTCCTTCCGCTCTGCTCGTATTTTTCGCGGCGCGCGGGCGGCAGGTCGTCGGGCGTGCCTTCACTAAAGCCGCCTTTCGATTGAAAATAGGTGAACGCCTGCGTCGAAAGCGTGAGCAATTCGCCCAGCCCCATTTCACGCGCCTTGTTTTCGACGAACTGGATCAGCTTGCGTCCGATGCCCTGGTTTTCGTGCGATGCGCTGACATAAAGACACGCGAGTTCGCCTTTTTTAGATTCGGGATAAACGTGCAATGCAACACACGCGACGGGATTTCTATCAATCTCAAAAATAAAATAATCCCCGAGACTTTTCTCAATGGTCGCCCGGCTGCGTTTCACCAATTCTTCCGATTCGACGGCTTTTTTGGTCAGCAATTGGATTGCCCGCACATCCTTCTTCATCGCGCGGCGGATCTGTTGATATTCGTTCGCGTAGATGAGCGTGCCGATGCCGTCGTTGGAAAAAACTTCCGCCAGCAAACCCTCTTCCACCCGGCCGTTGATGACATGCACCCGCGGCACGCCGGCTTTGCAGGCCGTGACCGCATGCAACGCCTTGGAAAGCGGCGCAACGTCGTTCTTTTGCAACGCGAGGACGGATTCCAGATCGGCCACCAGCATCTGGCGGATCAGCCGGCCCTGCACCAAAATGCCATCGGACGACGTGATAAAAATCAATTTGATCGCCTTCAACGCTTCCGCGACCGCGATGGCGACGCCGTCCGAGTTGACGCGATACGTTTTGCCGTCGCCGTCGAAACCAAGCGGCGGAATGACGGGGACAACGCCTTGTGCGAGCAAGGTCTGAAGCAACTCCGTATCCACCCGCTCGACCTTGCCGGTAAACAAATGATCCACGCCCTGAATGATGCCCATCGGATGCGCGATGATGACATTCGTGCTGGCGGCGCGCAGGTCGTTCGCCGAAAGACCTTCGAGAATCTCATGCGTGAGCCGGTTCGCGGCGGTGAGCGCGAGCTTGAGCGTGTTCGCATCCGTGATGCCCGCGCCGTCAAGATCGGAAACTTTGGTGTTGGCTTCGTCGGCGAGCGACTTGATCTGTGCCGACGCGCCGTGCACCAGCACAACGCGGATATTCAGCGAGCGCAACACGGCGACGTCCAGCAGCAGCGTGGCGAAGTTTTCGTCGGTGACGATGGCACCGTCAATCGCGAGAATGAAAGTTTTCTCCCGGAATTGTGGAATGTATTGCAGGATACCCCGCAGATCGGTCAATTTCACTTTGGTTGTTTGGTTTCGACGCAGAATAAGTAATCGGTTTCGTGCGCGATTCAAACAATAAATTCAAGGCACCAAAGAGATTTCCGGCTGGGCCGCCGCGCCGGCGGCGCGGCGGCTTCAACCGCCAACCCGGATAAAAATTGAAATTCCGGTTTAATTTCCGGCCATCGGCGCAATGGCGGTATCGGTATTTGCCGAATCTTTCGCCAGCTCGATGCGGTTCACGACATTGACGCCGTTGATTTCGTCGTAGGTGAAAACGAGCTCATCGTCCGGTTTCAAATCACTTAATTGCCCATCGTCTTTGCCATTGATGACGATGACGCAATGGTCGCCCACATTAAAATCCTTCGTGTCGAACAGCATTCTGGCTTTCAACGTTTTTTCGCCCAGATCAATGGCCGTCAGCGAGCCGGTGAATTTTTCGCTGGTTTGCGCGATGCGTTGCACGGTCGGCAAACCGGGTGGCGTTTCGTAGATCAGCGTCACATAATTGCCCGCCTGAATGTCGGCTAACGTGCCCGCCTTGCCCCCGCGCAACGTCACCTGGCAATCGCCGGCGAACTGGAATTGCTTGTCCCGACCGAATCCGCCCGAATGCAACGTCACGGTGTGCGCGTTCGGGTCAACGGCCTTCACCCAGCCCTCGAAACGCAGCGGCTGCTGTTCGACGCGGTCAGCCACCAGCACGCCATCCGCGTTTTGATAACTGACCAGAATTTTTTGGCCGGGATGCAGGTCGTTTTCCGTGCCGCTGGCATTATCCAAAAGCGTGTAGACGCAGGCGGCGCCAAGATGGAATTTTTTGCCAAACAACATTATTCCTTTGGCTTCGAGCGTATGCGCTTTCAAATCAACCGCTCTGACCATGCCAGTGTAGGTTTTTTCCGGCCCCGAAATGGTTGCCGGCTGGTCCGCGGCTGCGCGGAACCCGGTAGCCGCTGTCAAAGCCGATACGCAGACCGCCAGCCAAATGTTTGGCAGATGAGTTTTCATAACATTCCTTTTTTTTATTGTTTGCTGCATGGTCAAAACCAATAACGGATGCCGATGCCGCCGGTAAGTTCTGTTCGAATATCCGGAGCAACATCAACGGCTGGAGCAACTTCAACAAAAATATCCACCGACGCATTATCGAACATATACGACAAACCCACCGGCACACGGACGCCAACCTCATTGTCGTAATGATTGTCGCGAAACCGCGCCAGGCCGCCCACCCCGAAATAAAGCGGCAGCCGGCCCTGCGGCACGGGGATCAAATAAAAATCATGCCACAGCACATCGCTATGCACATACAGATCCGAATGATCGTGCAGCGACCAGCCAACCGCCCCATCAAGCGCCAGCGTATCGTTCAACCAATACTTCACCGAACCGCCGGTCGGTTCACCGATAATGATGCCGGCGCCCAATTTTCCCGCGTAGTTGAAATTGTCCGCCGTGGCATTGTTGGACGATACCACCGTTTGATCGGCGCAAACGCCGGATTCCACCCCGGCCGTCAAGGCGGCGATGATCAAAAAAACTTTCATAGGCATGATCCGTTGATGGTTTTTAGTTTTGGATTTTCAAAAATGGCTTATTTGAAAATGTTGGATTGAAAAATGGCGGCAGACCAGGCGTTCGTGTTGAGGGTCGTGGGGAAAACGCCCGGCCTGCCAATTGAATGTGCGGTGCGATGCGCCCGGCGCATCTTGAGTTGTGCCCGCAAGCATTCATTTATTATTTGCAGCCGCAAAATCGTGTGATCGATGCCGTGAGATTTCATTTTTTAATCAATTCCTTTTTGGCGCCATTTTCTTTCGGCGGAATGTAACTGAAAATTGAAGGTCGTCCGGCCATGCGCGCAAGGCGGACTGCCGGCGGTTCTTTCAATAAATTTTGGATCGTCTCCAGCAGCCGGACGAAATCCAGCGGTTTTTCCAGCAACGCGCCAACGCCCGAAGCGAGCGCGGGAAAAAGCTGGTTTGGCCGCGCGGTGATCACGATGATCGGCAACAACGGATCGGCCGAAGTAAGCTGCTCGAACGTTTCCCAGCCATTTTTGTGCGGCATGTTCAAATCCAGCAACACCAGGTCAAACCTGGCGACGGCGGCAAATTCCAATGCCGCAACACCGTTGGCCGCCGGCAGCACGCTGTAACCCTCCTCGGCCAGCAGCCGGAGCAGAATTTTTCTGATCGCATGATCATCATCCACCAGCAGGATTTTCTTTTTGGCCGGGGTTGAAATTCTCACTTTAACCGCCGCTGCGGTTGAGGGGATCGTTGGATTCATAATTCTCATTTTCCATTTCAATTTTTCGACCGCTTTTGTGGGCAGGAACCATCTAGCGAAAGCCATGCCAGCGGCCAAAATATCTTTATGCGTGGATTTTTATCGGTTTTTCAGGGGGAAAAATTGACGCGCGCTGTTCAGCTGGCATTTTAGTTACCCAGGCTGGTAATTTTCTTTCCACCGGCCGCCGGGGAAAATTTCTAACCTTTTCCATGGATCCGCTGTCTATTAGCCGAAGAATGTCATCCGTCGGTCGCTGGAATTTCCAGTGATGCGATATTATTCAGAAAAAACTCATGAATCCGGGCATCAAACTCAGGCTCACCATTTTCATCACGGCCATCGTTCTGCTCGTGGCACTGATCGCCTGGATCGCGCACAATTCCTGGTGGCGCATCAACCAGTCGCACGAAAAACTCACGCAGATGCAGTGGCAAAGTTTTCAGATTGCCGATCATTTGCAGCAATCAATCCTTGGTTTGAACAACCATATTTTGCGCTACGCCGCTTATCGCGACCCCGGCGATTGGACGAATGCCGACGTTGCCAGCCAGGAATTGCAGCGCTGGCTGGACGCACAACAACCAATTCTTTCCTCGGAAACGGAACGTCCGCTGTTTGCCCAGATCAACGTGGCCTTTCAAGATTACCTGGCGGCGGCGGCGGCCATCCATACCAAGATTTATGCCAGCCATCAGTCCATCACCCGCGTCGTCGAGTTCGCGGATTTTGAGAAACAATCCAGGCATATTTTGGATCTCGGCTTTAAACTGGCGAAGGCGCATCAAGACGCGTTGGATTCACTCCGCGAACAAAATATCCAATCGCTCGACCGGTTGCGGCTCACGCTGTTTGGCGCGCTGGGATTACTGCTCATCGCCGGGTTTTGTCTGGCGGTTGTGGTCTATCGCGAAATGATCGCGCCGTTGCAGGTGCAATTGGTGGAAAGCCGCCAGCTCGCTGAACGGCAGGAAAAACTGGCTTCGCTCGGAATGCTGGCGGCCGGGGTCGCGCACGAAATCCGCAATCCGCTCACGGCCATCAAGGCGTGGCTTTATCTGCAACAAAAACACCTGACCCCGAACACGCCCGAATTTACGGACGCACAACTCATCGGCGGCGAAATCAACCGGCTCGAACGCATCGTCAAGGATTTTTTACAATTCGCGCGGCCCTCCGAACCGCAATTTACCGTGGTTGCCGCCAGCCAGCCGCTGCGCGAAGTGCAGACTTTGCTGCAGCCGGAATTTGTAAAATTCCAAATCCAGATCATTTTGGAAGAAACGGCGCCCATCCCGGTCCGCATCGACCCGCAACAGATCAAGCAAGTCTTGATCAATCTGATCCGGAACGCCGCCGACAGCATCGGGGAAAACGGGACGGTGACTTTGCGCACGCGGCTGGATGAAAAGCGGATCTCCGACCGTGCCATTGAAGTGGTGATCCTGGAAGTCAGCGACACCGGCAAAGGCATTCCGCCCGAGGCCGAAAAGCGATTGTTTGATCCGTTTTTTACAACGAAAGATTCCGGAACCGGCCTGGGTTTGCCCATCGCCGCGCGCATCATTGAAAAACACCACGGCGCGCTGCAATATCAAACGCAGCCGGATCGCGGCACAACTTTTGGCATCATTTTGCCGCGCGTACAACCATGAATCCGCCCGCCAAAATTTTATTGGTTGAAGACGACGACGCCATTGTCGCAACTTTGCGCCGCGTGCTGACAGACGAGCATTACGAAGTGCTCGTGGAAAAGCACGGTGACACTGGCCTGGCGCGGGCGAAAGAATCCGTATTCGATGTTGTCATCACGGATTTGAGATTGCCGGGGTTAAACGGCCTTGAACTCGTGCGCGCATTGCACGCCGCCCGTCCGCGGCTGCCGATCCTGATGATGACGGCGCATGGCACGACGGAGACCGCCATCGAAGCAACGCAATCGGGGGCTTATGATTATCTCGTCAAGCCGTTTGAAATTCCCGAACTGCTGGGATTGTTGGAACAGGCGGTGACCGCGAGCCGGCTGATGTCTGAACCGGTGCAAATCGGTGCGACCGGCGCGGCGCGCGAAGCCATCATCGGCAACAGCCGCGCGATGCAATCCATCTACAAGGAAATCGGCCGCATCGCCGCCAAGCCCGTCAGCGTTTTGATCCGCGGCGAGACCGGCACCGGCAAGGAGCTCATCGCCCGGGCGATTTATCAGCACAGCGACCGCGCCAACGCTCCGTTCGTTGCCATCAATTGCGCCGCCATCCCCGAAACGCTGCTGGAAAGCGAATTATTCGGACATGAAAAAGGCGCGTTCACCGGCGCCGAATCCCGCCGCATCGGACGCTTTGAGCAGGCCGATCACGGAACGATTTTTCTCGACGAAATCGGCGATATGACGCCCGGCACGCAGGTCAAGCTCATGCGCGTGCTGCAGGAAAAATGTCTCCAACGGCTCGGTGGCAAGGAAACCATTCCCGTGGACGTGCGCGTGATCGCCGCCACGCACCGCGATCTGGACGCGGCCATCAAGCAGAATCAATTTCGCGAAGACCTTTATTATCGCTTGAGCGTCGTCGTGCTTGGCCTGCCGCCGTTGCGCGAACGCAGGGAAGATATTCCCGACTTGGTGAGATTTTTTCTGCAAAAATATGGCGCGGAATTCAGCGTCGAAAATCCGGCCATCCACCCCGACGCGATGGGATTTTTACAGGCGCAAGCGTGGCCGGGCAACGTGCGCGAATTGGAAAATGTCACGCGTAAAATTTTGTTGCTGGCGCAAAGTTACACCATCAGCAGCGAGCACGTCCGCGCGGCCTTGGCCAAAATAAATCCGCCCGCGCCGGCCGCGAATAAATCCCTGGACGAATACGCGGATGAATTGCTCGCCGCCGCCCAACGCGGCGAATTGACCGATGCACACGCGCGGTTACAAACCCTGGCCGAACGTGTTCTTTTCAGTCGCGCACTGGAATTGGCGCGCGACAATCAAGCCAAAGCCGCGCGCTGGCTGGGAATTTCGCGGCTTACCCTGCGCGAAAAATTGATCCAGTTCGGATTGCATCCCAGACAAGATCCGCCACCGTGAAACGATCGAAAAATTCCACCTCATCTTGCGTCAGTGATGAAAACCGAAAGTTGGTGGGCCTGCCCGGATTTGAACCGGGGACCAAGCGATTATGAGTCGCCTGCTCTAACCGCTGAGCTACAGGCCCATGCTGCTAAAAATAAAGGGTTTGATTGTGTTTTGAAAATGACAAATTGACAATCTGATACTGACATTTGCTGTTTTCCCGTAAAAACCATCGGTCGCCCATCTTGTCCGTCACACCTTCCACCCGGCATTGATTTTGCGCCGGCAAAGATTGGCGGCAAGTTAATTCGTCAGCTGTTAAGAACAGGCTGGTTACCTGCGCGAAGAAATCCGGTTTTATTTTTTCCAGAACCCGGCGCCGAGGAAAATCAAGCCGGCGGCCAAAAGACCGTACGTTGACGGTTCCGGCACGGTGGTGATGGCCAGCGACCAACTGACCAACTGACCGGTGGCCCCCGACGCCAAATCTGCGAGATATAACGTATAAGTCGCGTCCACGTTTTGCCCGGTAAATGAACTCAACATGGCTGTCTGCTGATTCTGGGCATTATCAAACGCGGAGTCGCTGCTCGGATTATAAAAATTTTCTCCGTCCGGCTGCCATGTACCCGTCAATTGCCCGCCAGGATTCAAGGTGTAACCATACTCCTGATACAAATGAATGTCGTTGGCCGCCGCATCACTGAAGGTCACGTCGAAACCGTTGTCGCCATAGCCAAAAGAACTGTTGGAATTCACCCCCACACGATTCAACAATACCGCAAAGCCGCCGGTGCCGTTGATCAGTTCAACAAAATAATCTCCATCGTATGCGGTCGGCGTGCCGGCGATGTCCAGGCTGACTTGAATACTGGAAATGGTGCCCGGCACTCCACTCACCACCTCCGAGGTCTGGACCCCGCTCAGATCATCGTCCGGTATGCCCACGTTTACATTGTTAAAATTGAAATCCGTGGTCTGTTGCCCGAATATCGCCAGCGGCGCGATGACCACCAGCAAAAAAATCAAATAACGGATGCCGGCGATCATAAAATGTTCATGGCGTTGAAGATAGATAAAGTGTGCGGTAATACCGCTGCGACACGCTGCCCGCCGTCGGATCCACGATCTGGAATACGCCATTGGTAACGTTAGCTGAACCCAGGTTCGCCCAAATGATCGGCGGTATCATACTGTCGGTATATTGCACCTCATAAGTAGAGTCTGGCAGGCCGCCAAAAGTCAACGTGGCCGCCGTCGTGCTCGGCACGAAAGTAAGGCCGATCAGGTTAAGCGTCGGCGCGTTGGCCGGCGCCGGCACGGCGGTGATCTGCGCCAAAATCGTGCCGGTGGCGCTGTCACCTTCCGAATCCCGCACCATAAAGTTGAAACTGTCGCTGCCGATGAAATTCAGCGGCGGCTGGTAATACAACCAGGCCACGCCATTGCTCACCGAGCCGTTTTGCGCACTGGGGTTTTGGATGCTCACAAACGTGATCTGGTCACCGTCCGGATCCGGCGCCGCCGTGCCCGACGCCACCTTGAAAGTGCTGTTGGTGTACAAGCTGATGGTGTAATTGGTTCTCGCCACCGGCGCGTTGTTCAAAGCCGCGACGTAACCGCCGCGCTGCGTGTAATGCACGCTGAAGATCAGATCACCGCTGCTGAAACTGCTGTCGCTGTTGTAATCCGCGCTCGCCGCGCGCACCCCACCGCCGTCCGTCGACTCGTCCGTGACCAGATAATCCGTGCTGATCTGCACACTGGCACGCGCCGACCACGTCAGCATCAGAATACAGAATATCAAATACACGATGCAGGATGAAAAAATCATTTTCATCCCGTTCCTGAACAACTTATTACTGGATTTTTCGCGTTTCATTTTGAACCTGAACAGTCCGCAGATAATGTGGACATCTAATCCCCTTCAAAGCTCCATGACCAGTCCTGTGAGGCAGCTCCATTTCCTGTATTGATTTCAATTCCAATCGCCGTGCCAGCGGGAATAGTCACACTGTGAGTCGAGTCATTTGTAATCGAGGTTCCGTTAAAAGAAACCGTAACTGGCGAGGCAACGCCATTGGTTATGACGGTCAAGGTGGCGGTTTTCCCACTGGTTGACGCCCCTGAAAGCAGCACATAAAGATTCGTCAGCGTGAAGCTTCGCGTTGTGGGCACGGATGTAAGACCGGGTGTATTAGCTGTTTGTGCCAGAGTGATCGAATTGTTTGGAACTGCATAATATGTCTTGCTCGCCGGGACAGTCGCACCAGATGTGCCGGACCAGGTGAACGTCGCGAAGCCCTGACTGCTATTCGCCGTGATGGTTCCGGTTAACACGAGGTTGCTCGCCGTGATGGTTCCGGTTGCACTCGCAACGATGTTGCTCGCCGTAAGGGTTCCTTTGGTTGTAATGCTGTTGGTCACCGCGATGGAGCCGGTTAATACAATGTTGCTCGCATAAAGGGTGGTGTTACCCGAAGTGCCTGAACCGCCCCCCAATGTCAGGTCCCCGTTACTGTCAACAAAAAACACAACATTGCCAGCCCAAGTGGTCCCTGAATTTGTCGGCCCGTATTGAAGCTCCCATCCGTTGTAACCACTACCGCCGTCATATCCCCACATGGACATCTTCCACGCCGAGTCAGTTGGAGAACTCAAGTTGTCATTGGCCGGATTCACATTGTAGGACCACACGGTTTCTGCGTTAGCTTTTTGGCCCAAATACGAAGTGGGCGTAACCGTGCCATTGATGATAAACCCGTTCGTGGCGCCGATAAACTGGTTGCTGGCCACCAAATCATTGGCGGTTAGGTTATTCGTCACATAAATGGTCCTGGCATTCAAACCGCTGGAGAAATTGGTGTCAGCAATGACATAATTCGTCGTCGCCAAGCCGTTGGTGATCGCCGCCGTCACAAAACCATTCGTGGCCGTATTCACATATGCCGTCGTTGCAAAGCCATTCGTGATGCTCGAGGTCACAAAACCGTTCGTCGCGCCGTTCACGTAGTTCGTCGCGTTCGCGCCGATGTTCAACACGTAGTTCGTCGTCGCCAAGCCGTTGGTGATCGCTGCGGTCACAAAACCGTTGGTAGCGGTATTGACGTACGCCGTCGTTGCAAAGCCATTCGTAATGCTTGAGGTCACAAAGCCGTTCGTCGCGCCGTTCACGTAGTTCGTCGCGTTCGCGCCGATGTTCAACACGTAGTTCGTCGTCGCCAAGCCATTCGTGATCGCCGCCGTCACAAAACCATTGGTAGCGGTATTGACGTACGCCGTCGTTGCAAAGCCGTTCGTGATGCTCGAGGTCACAAAACCGTTCGTCGCCCCTTTCACATAGTTCGTCGCGTTCGCGCCGATCACGTTCGCGTAATTCGTGTCATTGGCCCCGATATTCAGCACATAGTTC
>Ga0206798_1198_pt1 | contig 11432 bp, 10 predicted proteins | sample Alteio_BWOrgCont_66_FD_152893 | JGI IMG/M metagenome (GOLD analysis project Ga0206798, IMG submission 152893) | Enriched cells from forest soil in Barre Woods Harvard Forest LTER site, Petersham, Massachusetts, United States -... | ecosystem: Environmental > Terrestrial > Soil > Temperate forest >...
TGTGCGCTGATCTGGCAGCCCGGAAGATTGCGCAGGGTGTGCGCCAGTCCTTCGGTCAACGCTTTGACTGCGGCTTTGCTGACATTATAGGCGGTATTTCCCGGTGGCGATGTGATTCCCATGACTGAAAGACATCCTTTTTGATTGTCCGGACGGCATCGTTACAGACGCGTTATTTTTGGTGCTGCGGACTTGAGTGTCATGGAGCGGCGATTCTAAAGGTATAGCAATGGTCAAATCCCAAATACCCACGAGCGATGACAATTCTGTACAACCGACGGACCGGCGCTTCGGCTTCGAGGGGGACACTAAATGCCTTCCGATGTACGTCAAACGAACGCTCGATCGGCTTAAGCTCAAAATCGGCCGTGCGCAATGGTTGGCGATCACCGATCAAGAGCGGCTCGCGATCGGCCGGGTCTCCACGGAGAGCGAAGCGGATTGCCTTAGCGCGCAAGAATTGGTTCGCGGCATTCTCCGCCGATATAGCGCCGAGCCGGAGTTGCTTCCCGCGAGTGTTGAGCGGTCGACCGATCCTCCTGCTGAAGTCCCTGCGGTCGTGACGGAAAGTGCGCTCGAAGTGGGATTTATCGTTGATCAGGAGCAATGGTCGAAGCTGGATGCTGACCAGCGGTTTGCCCTGACCAAACTCGTCGATTCGGGCAAACAGAATAAGCGCAAACGAGCCTTGATCGAATTTTTGGGCGAGGGTAGTGAGCGCAAAAGAGGACTGTGAAGATTACCTCGCTGATCATGAGGTAAATTGAATCGACGTCGCATCGCCGGCTAACGAACTGCTTCCGTCCCCCGATCGTTCCCGCTTGAGCCCGCGCAAAGCATCGATACCTCGATTTTCAAAGGTCGCATCGTTATCATGCCGCTGTCCGCGACGCTCCAGATTCCCATCGATGGAGAGAGCAAAAGGGAGGTCGGTTACCGATGAAACTCGCACTATACCTGCCCAACTTCAGGGACAAAGTAACTGTCAGCGAGATCGTCGATCTCGCTCACCTCGCTGAGGATCTTGAGTTCGATTCTATTTGGACTCTCGACCGGATCGTGGTTCCGGAAGCCTCCGACCGTCAGGAACTGCGCAAACCCTTCGGCTTCATGAAGGAGTTTCCGCTCGCCTTGCCCGTCGCTGCGAGGGGCGAGTTTTTGCACGGGCTGCCGCTGATTCCTTACCTGTCGGCTATCACGAAGAAGATCAGGGTTGGTGTCAGCGTGATCGACACGCCGTATCGCGCTCCCGGAGTTCTGGCTGCGGAGATCGCGACCTGGGATCACCTTTCGGGCGGAAGGGTCAACGTTGGCGTCGGAACCGGCTGGATGCCGGAGGAATTCGAGGCTGCGAGTGCCGGGCACATCTACGAGAGGCGCAACAAACACGTGATCGAGACGATCGAGATCATGCAAGGTATCTGGACGCACGATCTCTTCGAGTATCACGGCGAGTTCGCGTCGTTTCCGAAATGCGGCTTCGGCGTAAAGCCGGTGCAGAAGCCTCATCCGCCGATCTTTTTCGGCGGCCTCGGAGTACCGAAGATCGCGGCGAAGCGGGTCGCCAAATACGGCTTAGCCGGCTGGATCGGAATACAGGACACTCCGGAAGAGATCGCGAAATGGCGGGCGGCGATTAAAGATGAACTCGAAATGATCGGCAGTCCGCGCTCGATCGACGATCTCGAAATCGCCAGCATGCTCTTCTTCGACATCACGAGCGAAAAGACCGATCAGACTCCCAATGGGAAACTGACGCCGTCGATGACGGGCACGCCACAGCAGCTCACGGACAACCTCAAGCGCTACAAGGATGCAGGCTTGACACTTCCGCTCCTCTGGCCTCCGTTTAAGGGCGTGCCGACGGCGAAAACCATGGTGGATTTGAGAAGACTCAAAGAGGACATTCTACCGAAAGTGCAGTAAGGAACCGTGCGGCATCGCTGAACCGATCGCGAGACGACGATAACAAACCCTTATGCTGCGCTGCCCCGAAACCGCGGCTCCATACTCTGCGACCTCTGCGCTCACTGCCAATAGTCAGAGCGTCGAGGTCATTCGTGTTCCCCTGCCGATACGCGCCTCGGTGCAGCGTCTGCCGCTGCGACGCAAGCGCCTTGTGCGCCAGCCGGACCTGTGTTACCCGCAGATTTAGAACCGCTGGGTCACTTCCGAACAGAAGGGATTACCTCGCGCGAAGGAGATTTAGATGCCCGAGTCCATCGAGCAAGATGCGGTCGTCGCGCGCAACGAAAAAGTCGTGCGGCGCTTCATCGACGCGTGGGCCGCGCTCGACGTGGACGCCGCGATGGCTTGTCTCGCGGATAACATCGTCTATATCAATCAGCCGCTCGAACCCGTGGTTGGATCCGCAAATGTTCGCAAGATAATCCAGGGCATCCTCGAACGCACCAGGAAAGTTGAGTGGAAACTGCTGAACGTCTTTGGACGCGGTAACACGATCTGCACCGAGCGCCTCGATTGTTGGGATTTCGATGGTCGAGGATGGGGTAGGAATTGGACAGTCATTGGGCTACCAAAAACGGGTTCGCCGAAATGAGGGACCTCTTCGATCGAGCCCGACGTCATGCTGTGGATATAGATGGCGCGTTGGATGATCTGATCCGCGAACTTGACGAGTTATCGAGCGAAAGATCGTAGCGCAGGAATTCGGACTGCGCTTTATCTTCAATCCTCTCAGCCCATAGATATCCGTTTTTCGCGTTTCTTATATCCCCATTCTTGACGCGCCCTTAAGCGAGAGTTGCTACCGTTACCGCAACGGCTATTGGTTACTTATTCGCAAGCGGAGCCGACTTCAGTAGTATCCAGCTTTCGAATCTGAGTGGCGGATTGTCCATTGGGGTGGGCGGCAGCACGATCATCATGAGTGCGCGGTTGCGCCCTTCGCGCGCATTCAGCGTTAGCGTCTGTGCCGCTTGCGCCTTCGGCTCCCGCTCCTGCGACTTGCGATCGAACACCGTGGCGAGGTCGAAGCTCAGCGCGTCATTGTTGCGACCCGCTGTAACCAAGTCGCCCGAGAGCGCGAGCGAGGTTCCACCGATTTCGAGATTAGCAGATGAGCGGCAGCCGAAATCGCACCCGATAAGTCCCGATCGTGTAATCCAGAAGGGCCCGATGAGGCGGTTGTAGGCTCCAGTATCCACGCTGATACCGATGGGCTCCGGTGGTGCCGGTGGCGGAACGCTCACGGGAGATTCGATCGCTTCGCCCCATTTTGTGAGTCCTAACGCGGCCAACTGCAGCGCGGGAGGCTGATGTTTCGCAAATGGACTGTCCGTCACGCTACTGAAAATCGGAGCGAGGCGCTCCAGCGCACCCAGATCGTAAAGCGATTTCAAAATAGATGCGACACGCCCGTTCGACCATACCAGGTATTTGAAGGTCGCGACGCGTGGAGGATCGAGCTTCAACCGGCCGTCGGAAAGTAACTTTGCTTTGTCCAGCACGCGCTGTAATTGAGCGAGCTGGCTGCGTACCGACGTAGCGGCAGATCCCCACGGTCCAAACGACGAAAGCACCAATCCGATCGCGAGGCTCGCCGGGATCACGCGCAAATCCATCCGGCCGCGCGTTGATCCGAGATACGCCACCATCGCCGCCAGCCATAGCGCGAAGAGCACCAGGCAGTAGCGTTCAGGTGTGACACCGTACTCACCGATCCGTTGCCAGACCGCAAGCATGAGCAGAACGGTGGGCAGAATCATCAGCCAGAACCAAGACCGCATAAACCATCGCACCGGACGGTAGCCAGCGTCGCGCCACGGATACGCCACCATGTAGCTCGCGGTACCGATGGCGCCGAAGGCGAGCACTAACCAGCCGATTTCCCCTTTCGGCATTGACCGAACGATCGCAATTTTGAATGCATAGACATGCAGGACGACCGAATAAACCAGGATCAGCGGGACAAGGGCGAAATTGAGCACGGTCGAAACTGATTTTTCGATCAGGTCCGGATTGCGACTGAGGGCGAACGGCTGATCGAACTCCACCGGCACCATCGAGAGCGCGAACAACGGTGCGAACAATACTGCACCGGTAGTCCAGATGTGCGCGTGGGAATTGCCGACGGTGAAATCGAACAGGAAGGTCAGGCTCGCGAGCAACAGCGAGAGTCCGCCGCATACAATTAGAAGCGCAACCAGCGCCATCCCAAGCGCGATGCCCAACTGTAGATTGAAGCGCCAGAAAGACTCGATTGTGGCGGCGCGGCGAAGGTGTGCGGTGCACATCGCAGCAAGGGCCACGCCGAACAACGCGATCAAGCTCTGACCGTAAAGGTCGCCGTGCAGGTACTGGATAGCGGCAGCAGCACCGGCGGCTGCCAGCGCAGTTCCGAGATTCCAGACGGTCGCGAGATTTCGGTTGAGCGCCCACAGATGGGCGGCGAAACTTGCCAGGAACGCCGCGGAACAGGCGAAGATCATCTGGCTTTCAAGAGTGTCGCTCATACGAATGATATGAGCTACTTGCAGATTGAGCAGGACCGCCAGGCTCGTTGCGATTGCGACCGGAATCGGAAATCTCGACAGCGAGCGGACTTGTTCCGGCAGATTAAGGACTGTTCTCATCGATGCCGCGCTGTCGCGGAGAGCGCAAAGGAATGGATAGCACAGACAGTTTGGAATGTTGATGAATCCGAAGGGAGCGGACTGCTCCTGAGCCGTGGCTCGGCGCCTATCGACGCGCTTTCAATAGCAGGGAGGCCAGGGCTGCCGATCTTGTCCGTTTTGCAGGACGCGCCTCCCCGGCGTAAGTTGGTGGTACCGAAATCGGGCCGAAAGAGGGACGGAAAATGCTGCACGTCGCCCCTTCAAGGTTGAACCAGAACTGCCTGCAGGCAGCTCCTTGCCTGCGGCCCGAGATGAAGAGCCTAAAGGAGGCGCCCGACGATGGCCCGCACGATTCCAATGCGCAACGGCATTTTCCTTGCCCCGTTTCATTCCCTCGACCAGGATCCAACCGAAGCACTTCACCGCGACCTCGAGCTACTCGAGAACCTTGACCGGCTGGGTTACGAGGAAGCATGGATCGGAGAGCACCATTCCGCGGGCTTTGAGATCATCGCTTCGCCCGAGGTCTTCATCGCCGCCGCGGCCGAACGAACGAAGAAGATTCGTCTCGGCACGGGAGTGGTTTCGCTGCCGTATCACAACCCACTAATGACGGCGAATCGTATCATTCAACTTGACCATCAAACCCGCGGCCGCGTGATGTTCGGGGTAGGTCCCGGCCTGCTCCCCTCCGACGCGATGATGCTGGGTATCGATCCGATGACCCAGCGCGATCGCATGCTCGAAGGGCTGACGGTCATCATGCGGCTTTTCGATGGCGAGGTCGTGACCGAAAAGAGCGACTGGTACAACCTTGTCAACGCTCGCGCACATCTGCTGCCGTACACCAAGCCCCATCCCGAGATCGCGGTCGCCAGCGCGGTCAGCCCCTCCGGTGGTCGCGCCGCAGGCAAGTACGGCTTCGGGATGTTGTGCGTGGCCGCGACTAATGCGTATGGCTTCGATGCGCTCGCAACCAACTGGCAGGCTGCAACCGAGATCGCGGCTGAAAACGGACGCACTATGGATCGCAGCCGTTTGCGACTCGTCGGGCCGGTGCATATCGCGGAGAGTCGCGAACAGGCGCGCAAAAATGTCGAGTATGGTATCCATCAATGGATGGAATATTTCGCGCGACTGAATCCGCTCGCACCCAAATCAACCAGCGGCAAGGATCCAATCGATGACATGATCGACTCTGGCGCCGCTGTGATTGGCACGCCCGCCGACGCCATCGCGCAGCTGCAACGTCTCGAAGCCAAGCAGGGGGAGTTCGGCGCCTTCCTGCAACTCGCGCACAACTGGGCAAGTTTCGAGAACACCATCAAGTCCTACGATCTCTGGGCTGAGCACGTCGCGCCGGTCTTCAAGAACGCTAACGTGAGCCGTCAGGCGTCCTATGATTGGACCATGTCGAATGCGCACGACTTCATGGGCCAGGCGATGAATGCGGCGGCCGCGATGATGCAGAAGCACGCCGAAGAGCGCGCCGCGAAGAAGCACGAAAACGGGGAAGGCGCTGGCGTCACGCGCGCAGCCAAGTAGTTCCCGACCTCACCCGAAGGTACGACGAAATCGTCAGAAATAGACGTCGATCATCGTGCGGGCCAAAACGAGGCGAGCAATGCGGTTAAAAGGTCGCATGCAAGTCGTCGAGTTCCGTGGCGTCTTGCGTCCGCGAGCTCAGCGCATGATCAGATTTAGTCCTGCCGCCGTCGTATAGCGCGCGTCGTCGTTATACTCCTTAGGCGCTTGTTCATTTATGTAATAGGGTCGGCCCATCGTCGGCTCGCTCGCGAATGAAGCATGATGGTTCTGGATGTCCCAGTAGCTCTCGACGTCGAGCGCAGCGGTGTTGACGGGACCGACTCCCGGAACGTCAACCTTTAGCGGGAATATGCCAAAAATCTTCCAAAGCTGCCCGGACTTATCGTAAAGCTCCTCCCAGAGCGGATAGGAAAATTGACGATCCGCATAGATCACGCGTTCGCCGTAGCAGTAACCCTTGGCCTTGGCCGGGATTTTCTTGATGCTGATTACATCGACGTCGCGTACCTGCCAGTTCCCCCATTTGGGAGTCGGGAAACCCAATGGCATCGCAACGTCGGCTGGAAACGGCGCCGATGGTGGGTTCGCGTCCACCAGGCCAATAATTTTGCGCTGCGCGCGGTATTGGACGTCCAGTTCCGTCAAGTTTGAATCGAAGCCATTGTGAAAATCTTCGAAGTTCACATCCATCCCGGCGCTTTGCGAGCAGCGGGCCGAGGTCGAAATCGATTGACTGCGCCGCAGCGATGGCAGGAAGACATAGGCCTCTTCGGGGCGTGTCGGGTCGGCATAGTTAACCGTTAGGTAAGCCGTATACTTATCCTGCTCAGGCTCGACAGTCATGAACCATTCCGTGAAATAGCGTGCGCCAGGACCTGCCGGCTCGGGAGGTGCATCGGCGTCGGTATTGTAGGCCAATTGGCGCTTGACGCCTACATAAGCCTGGCAACTGTAACTGCCGTTCCCATCAATCGAGCAGCCCGAGCCGTAAGTATCGACCACCAAGTGAGGAATGTAGCGATACCAGAGATTGGCCAACGTCTTCCATGCCATATGTGGTTCCGCTGGGTTTGGGAAAGGAATTCCGCCGTGGTAATTCGCTAGTGAGAGCCCGCCGGTGGGAAGTTCCACGAGCTGCACCTGCTGAGCGTATTTTTCGGTCGCCGCCAGATAGTTCTTCGGCAACGGATGAATAATCGTCGGGCCTATTTCGATCCGAACGTCAGCGGGCATCTTCCAACTGTATTTTCCACCGAACAGTCCAATCATGCTTTCCGGCATGAAATCCTTGTATTGCTGCCAATTGGACATCGTGATCGAGGTGCCTGGCGAAATCGGCAAGGCTCCGCTTGCGGGTGCGTCGCCCGCAGCGTTCGAGACTCCAACGGCGCTCGACAACCACCCGAGCACGACTAACAGGCTGAGCAGATTCATTGCTTTTTCAACTTTCATCCAGGCGCGACCTCAGGGCCATTTGGTACCACGCCTGCGCCTCGCGATCCATTGATTTCGACGCTGGGTGTCGCACTCGTGATGCACGTCGACGCCCCCTTTCTATCCTTCGCCTGGTCATTGAGTTACAGGGGGCCAAACTATCCTTCACGTTCGTGATTGCCGACGTCCGTCGAGACGAAACTTGCAAAGTGCATGCACCGAATCCTGATACGTTTCGCACCGTCGAGTTTCATATCAATGCGTCTGCGGCGTTGTGGCCATCAGCAAGTTTACGGCAAGAGCCCAAGATCTGTAGCCGGCTCCTTAGGTAGATGTGCCATGTAGTCGCAGCGCTCTAGGTAGGCTCGTCTTAGCCAATAGAATGCCAGATCCTTGTCACGCAGACCCGTATATATCGCTCGCGTATAGAACGACGGCACATAGGTCTTGCAGGCGAGAGATCGGCAATCATACTTTTGGCTTCGTTCTCCTTGCCGGCCATGGCATACGCATAACCGAGTTGCATCGTCATCGCGGGGCTTTCGCTGGAGAGAGCGCGCGTTGCGCAGATCGGCGATCGCATCCCGATGCATGTTGCTGCGCGAATACGCTCGTCCCAGGTTGAAGTACGCCAGGACCAGGGTGGGCTCCATCGCTAGGGCAATTTTGGACTGAGCTATTACCACTTCGTATTGGCGTTCGAAAAGTAGAGCAGCGAACTCTGTGTGATGCGCAATTGCAGCGAAAGCGGATCGAGTGCCAACGCTCGCTTGAGGTCCGCGATAGCCAACGGTTGGCGACCCATCGAACGATCAGCGATACGCGCTGCGACAAGCGCCTTACAACTTTCGAGTCCATCGCGCGAAATTGTTGGTGAACCATTTTGCTCATCTGTGATCGCGGCGGATAGAAATTGCGCAGCGCACACACCAGGTAAATACGACTGTGAATCGGGGTGTCGGCGAGCTTCCGGTAGCGCACCGGGTCCAGCGCCATCAACGCGGTGCTTGGCAAGCCGTAAGACGACCCCCAACCCAGCCGCTACTTGGTGATATCGGCGTGCCCCAACGATTACTAGATCAGAACTCAGCCTCTTGCCCGCGTTTTGGAACGACATCACGCCGGCATCGATGCGAGACGTCTCAACCGCCGCGCACACGGTCCGGCTGACGCGCAAACGAAATATTTCACCCCTATTTGACCGTGACCGGAGTAGCTCGTCAAAAGCCACCCAACCGCCACATAATGCGTGGCCAAGTTGGGGTGAAATTTTTCACGACATTAGCCACCTACCCCGAATCAAGGCCGCGGTAGTAGCCAGGCTTCTGCGCGACGACTTCGCCGCCGTCATTTACCACGCTGAACAAACCCTGGCTAATCGTCTCCAAGGTTGATTTTCAAAATCATCCGCGCCCCCTCACTTGGTCGAGCAAGCGATGGATTCGGACATGACTTTCTACCCCTCTTTCGTGGATCATCCTTGCCTCCAAATACCCAGCGCAAGTTTGCGCCGGCCACGTCTGCGCACCATCAGATTCTCTTCGCGGTATAGCCGGTAGTGGCGTTTGTGATTCATGACATGACCTTCGCGGGCCAGTATCCAGCCCATGCGCCGATATCCGAAACGTCGGCATTCCGCGGCCAACTCCCGCAGTCGTAGTCGAAGCGGGCGTCGAGTTTCCTCTGCATTTCACGTCCAACCGTCGGCGGTGTTGTAGCCATCAGTGCAGTACGCGGTACAGCCCGCGCATTGCACTGGTCGAGCGACTCCCGTCGTCATCTTCGCTCGTCGTCGGATTCGGCTGCAACCAACGCTTCGATCCGTGAAGGGGACAAATGAAATTACTATCGGGCAAAGTAGCAATTATTACTGGCGCCAGTGCGGGGATTGGCTGTGCAACGGCCAAACTCTTTGCTCGCGAAGGCGCAAAAATCGTTGCGGGCGCACGTCGTCAGCCGGAGCTAAATGCACTGATCGCCGAGATTGTTGAAGCTGGCGGCAGCGCCGTCGCCCTGGCGGGCGATGTGCGCGACGAGGCTTTCGCCAAGGCGCTGGTCGATATCGCGACGAGCAAATTTGGCGGGATTGATATCGCCTTCAACAATGCCGGTACTCTCGGCAAACTGGGACTATCCGTCCCCGATATGCCGCTCGTCGATTGGGAAGTTACCCTTGCAACCAGCCTGGGGAGCGCCTTCCTTGGAGCGAAGTATCAGATCCCCGCGATGCTCAAACGCGACGGCGGTTCGCTGATTTTTACGTCGTCGTTTGTGGGCTATACCCTGGGCTTTCCGCAAACGGCAGCGTACGCCGCCAGCAAAGCCGGCCTTATCGGTCTGACTAAGGCGCTGGCCGCCGAATACGGTCCTCAGAAGATTCGGGTAAACGCGCTTCTCCCGGGAGGCACAGATACGCCTATGGGACGGACCTTCGCGAATACGCCGGAAGCGATCGCTTTCGTCAAAAGCCTTCATGCTCTTAAGCGCATTGCCGATCCCGAGGAGATTGCGAACTCCGCACTCTATCTCGCGTCTGATTTGTCGAGCTTCACGACCGGCACAGCGCTACTCGCGGACGGCGGAGTTTCCATCAACCGGACCTGAAGACGGGTCGCCACAGCAACAGAGAGCAACAACGATGAAAATTTCTTACAGTACGGTATTCGAACAGACGGCCGACCAGGTCTGGGCCGTTATCCGCGATTTCAATAGCTACCCGGTGTGGGTGGCCAGCGTCACCGAGAGCCATATCGAAGACGGTAAAGCGGGCGACGCCGTCGGCGCCATCCGCAGTTTCGAGGAATACGGCGCGCGCATTCGGCAGCGGCTGTTGGCGCACTCGGATCTCGAGCGCTCGTATGTTTATGAGTCCTGCGGAACGCTCGGCGCAATAACCTATTACCAGGGAACGGCGCGCGTGATTCCGATCGTGGACGGGAATCGCGCATTCCTCGAGTGGTCGGTAACTTTCGAATGCCCTCCTCAGGAACAGTCCAATTGCACGAAGAGTCTCGAGGAGGTGATGCCGCAATGGTTCACTTCGCTGCGGGCGGTTCTCGACAAATGAACGGAGGAGTGTGAAGTCGAGCAGATAGACATTGCGAGGAGCGCAGCAATTGATGGGCAAATTGGAAGGGAAAGTAGCCGTTGTGACCGGCGCTTCGAGGGGAATCGGCCGTGCGACGGCGGAACGCCTCGCACGAGCGCGCTGGGTGACTCGCCAAAACATCGCCGTGGACGGTGGAATAGTTAGTCGATAACGCGATCGATCAGCGAGACGTGGTCACGATAGGGGCCGGTTCGTGTTTGCTTCATTTCACAAAAGCGAGGGGACGGGGTTCCAGCTTGGTGAGACAGAGACACGTGGCTTGAGCAGATTAAACAGCGGAAAAAGGATTGACCATGCCAGATCGAGAGCTTTCTCTATATGCGGGCTTAGGGGAATTAAATTCAGACGCTGAGTCCGTTGACATCGAACATCCGACTATAGAGCAGATAGCCGCGGCCTTCGGCGGCCCGACGCGCGAAGGACACGACGTGCGATCTTCACATTTGGGAATCGGGCCCAGCAGAAACGCCTGCGCGACACTCAACCGTAATTTGTGGGCAATACTCGACAAGTTCGAAATTATGGAGCCAGCCCGTATGGCGATTATGACTGAAATCATCAGTTTCGAAACAAGCCTCGGTGTTAAGGATCTTCAATCGATGGAGTGAGGGGACCTTAACCACATACCAGGATGTGCTTGAATGTCGGATGTTATCCAATAGCGTGCGTTTATACACCGATCACCAATTCCCTTTATTTCTAAGGCGAAAAATGTATTTTATCGTGTTAGGAGAGTGAAAAACTGGCACTGGCGACGGCGGAGA
>Ga0206798_1199_pt1 | contig 11386 bp, 15 predicted proteins | sample Alteio_BWOrgCont_66_FD_152893 | JGI IMG/M metagenome (GOLD analysis project Ga0206798, IMG submission 152893) | Enriched cells from forest soil in Barre Woods Harvard Forest LTER site, Petersham, Massachusetts, United States -... | ecosystem: Environmental > Terrestrial > Soil > Temperate forest >...
GGCGTCAGGTTTAGCGCAAGCGCGGCGGCGCGAATGGCGTTGCTGGCCTTCTGGCCCGGTTCCAGCGCGTCGAAATCCAGCGCCGGCTGCACTTCGATGAAGCGGCGCAATTCATCCGGGCGCGGCGGCGCATCGGTGATCAAGGAACGCCAGGAAAGATATTTCACCCGGCCGTTGGCGGCGGCCGAAAAACTGTCTTCAAAACGCACCATCGGCGCGTCGAGGTCGGCGAGATTGGCCTGGCCCGAACGGACGCCCAGCAAGGCGGTGGAAAGACTGTCCAGCACGCCCCGCAGCGACGGGTCGGCTGCCATCGCCCCCAGAAAAGGCTGGGCCTTGAACAGTTGCTGCGCGGTCGCCTGAACATCGGCCAGGGGCAGGAACAGCATACCATTATGGTCGAAGAACGCGCCGCCATCGGGACGGCGCACCGAGGGAAACAGCGTCTTGTCCGCCGCGATTTTGGCGAAAAGCGCGGAAGCGGCGGCTTCAGCCAGCTCGGGCGTCGCGCCGTCAATCACCACCGCGATCAGATTGGATTGTCCGGGGAATCTTTTGTCGAAGGCGATCTCGCGCTTGCGCCAGCCGACTTTCGCCGAGATCAGTTGTTCACTGTCGGTGTTCATGGCGAAATGCGCCGCGATGAAGGCGCTGGCGCCCACCGTCGCCAGAACGGCCAGCAGCACCGTCAGGACGGCATGGCGGCAGCAAAAACTGACAATACGCTCGATAAGGGGCATGCGTTTCAGGCTTAACCTGTTTCGCCCGGTTCTAAAAGATGCGGGGATAAAGCCTTAAAAATCCGGCAGTTCGGCGGTGGGCGCCGACTTGTCTTCCACCTGGCGCTGGCGGCGCTGGCGGTAATAGTCCCGCATGGTGGCGTAGAAATCCACCGAGGCGCGCTCGATGTCGCGATAGGTCACGATATTCTGGGCGCGGTTGTCGACCGAGCCGATGGTGGATTTGATCAGCCCGACATATTGCTTGCCGGTATATTGGACATGAAAATAATAAAGCGGCGAGAAAAACCCGTCGATATAGTCGCCACCGATATCGCGTATCGCGGTGGGTCCGCGGAAGGGCAGCACCAGATAGGGTCCTTGCGGCACGCCATAGCCGCCCAGCGTCTCGCCGAAATCGCGGTTGCGGGCGGGCAGGCCCCAATCCGTCGCCATGTCGAAAATGCCCGCCACGCCGATAGTGGTATTGACCAGGAACCGTGCCGCGGCTTTGCCGGCATTGCCGAACTGGGTTTCCAGAATGTCGTTCACCACATTGACCGGGCCGCCCAGATTGTCGAGGAAGTTATGGATGCCGCGCCGGGCCGGATTGGGCATCGTGGCGGTGTAAAAGGTCGCCGCCGGCAGCGCCGCGTTGCGGTCGAGCTTCTGGTTGAAATCGAAAAAATAGCGGTTCATCGGCTCCAGCGGATCGTCCGCCGCGGCCGCTTCCTGGTTTTCGGACGAGGCACAGCCCGCGGCCAAAAGGCCGACCGCGCAAACCAGAACCAGCTTTTTCAGATCCATCCGCCACATGGACAAGCCCGGATCTGCCGTCCGGTGCAGGGCCATGTCCCCACTAGAGTTAAGGCCACTATAGGGTGGGGTTAAACCGCTGTCTCAAAAAAGCGTTCCTGCGCTGCACCAAATCGCCGTTACGCTTGGCACGGGCAGCGGCTTTACCTTAAGAGGAAGGCTAAAGACGGGAGCGATCTGCCGCAAAAGCAGGCAGGAGAGGAGATGGGCATGACGGGGCATCCGGACCTTTTGCGGCTGAGGGACAGCATCGACAATATCGACGCGGCGCTGATCCATCTTCTGGCGGAGCGATTCAAATGCACCCAGGCGGTGGGCATTTACAAGGCCGAGCATGACCTGCCGCCGGCCGATCCCAGGCGCGAAGCCGCCCAGATCGCAAGGCTGCGGGCGCTGGCGGTGGAGGCCAAGCTCGATCCGGATTTCGCGGAAAAATTCCTGGCTTTTGTGGTGAAGGAAGTGATCCGCCATCACGAATCCATCCGCTCAGGCAAAAGCGTTGGCTAGAACCGTATAAACGGAACCAGCATGGGCACGCGCGCCGCGTAATCGTCATAACCGGCCTCACCCAATTCCCGGCGCAGGAATTTTTCCTCCTGCCGCGCCTTCAGCCAATAGCCGATGACAAAACAGGCCGCCCCCGCCCAGGCGATGACGGTTCCCTTGGCGGTGGCGGTGGCCAGCGCCGCGCCGATCAAGGCGGTATAGATGGGATGACGCACCAGGGCGTAAGGGCCTTCCTTGTCACGCGATGGGCGTCCTTGCGCTGGATGCTGGCCGACCATAGCCGCCCCAGCGTCAGCCGCGACCACCAGCTGAAAGCAACGATGCCGCAAACACAGGCAAACATCGCCCACTGCAGAAGACGCGGCGCGTTGTAGAGCAGGAAGGGCGGGCGCTGGAATACGGGGCTGAAAACCAGAAGCAGCGGGAAAGAGGAAAAGGTGAAAATCCGATAGCGCCATTGCTCCGGCGCCAGCCGGGCCACGCCCGCTGACCAGCCCGAGGCGGCGAACCAGCTGATGCCCCCAGGCAAGCCAGACCATCTGGATGGCGAACACGCCATTGAAAAACAAACGCCCCATCAAGGCAGCATAGCAGCAATCAGCCGGCTTTGACCTGGACAAAAGCCCAGTCGAGCCAGGGCGTCAGCGCCTCCAGATCGGATTTTTCCACCGTCGCGCCGCACCAGATGCGCAGGCCCGGCGGCGCGTTGCGATGAAAGGCGATATCGAACGCCACGCCTTCCTGTTCCAGAAGAGAGGCAAGCTTGCGGGCGGCGGCGGCCCTGGCGTCGCCATCCAGCGCGGTGAACCAGGGATTGGTGATCTTGAGACAGACCGAGGTGGTGGAGCGGATGGATTCATCCTCCGCGAGAAAATCGGCCCAGGCGGAATTTTTGCACCAGGCCGCCAGCATAGCGGCATTGGCGTCGGCGCGGGCGATCAGGGCTTTGAGGCCGCCCAGCTTTTCCGCCCAGGCAAGCGCGTCAAGATAATCCTCCACCGCCAGCATGGAGGGGGTGTTGATGGTCTCGCCCTCGAAAATGCCGTCCACGATCTTGCCGTCTTTGGTCAGGCGGAAGATTTTGGGCATCGGCCAGGGCGGCGTGTGGCTTTCCAGCCGCGTCACCGCGCGGGGTGAGAGCACCAGCATGCCATGCGCCGCTTCGCCGCCCAGGACTTTCTGCCAGGAAAAACTGGTGGCATCGAGCTTGTCCCAGGGCAGGTCCATCGCAAAGGCGGCGCTGGTGGCGTCGCAGATGGTCAGGCCCTCGCGGCCGGCGGGAATGAAGTCGCCATCCGGCAGGCGCACGCCGGAGCTGGTGCCGTTCCACACAAACACCGCGTCGCGCTCCCTGGCCATGTTCATCGCGGGCAATTTTCCGTAAGGCGCGCTATGGACCTGCGCCTTGAGCTTGAGCTGCCCGACCGTGTCGGCGATCCAGCTTTCGCCGAACGTGTCCCAGGCGAAGATGTCCACCTCCCTCGGCCCCAGCAGAGACCACATCGCCATTTCCATCGCGCCGGTATCGGAGGCCGGGGTGATAGCGATTTTGTAATCGGCCGGAATCCCGAGAATTTCGCGGCTGCGCTCAATCGCCTCTTTCAGCTTGGCCTTGCCCGGTTTGGAGCGGTGGGAGCGTCCCACCAGCGCCGGACCGAGGGCTTGCAGCGTCCAGCCGGGATGCTTGGCGCAGGGCCCGGACGAGAAAAAGGGCCGCGCGGGGCGCAAACCCGGCTTGGCGAAATCAGGCATGTCATGCCTTCCAGAAGGACGCGCCCCGCCTATAGGGCGGTGTTCCGGCCCGCGTCAACGGGGGAACAGGGGCAGGACTGGCGCGTTCTGGCTGTACAGAAATGACAGGAAAAATCATGCCCGTCGCCGCTCAGCCCCCCGAATCGCCTACCCTGGACATCGCCGAAGACAAGCTTGCTTTCATCATCGAGAGGGCGCGCGAATTCGACGTCAAGGAAAGCGACGGCGATCCGAATTCGGGCTCCAACGCCAATGACGACGGCAACGCCGACGTGCTGGAAGACAAGCCGGGCGATGCGACGCGAGAGGAGCTGACCGGTGCGATCCGCGAGCTGAATGAGGACGAACGCGCCGAACTGGTCGCGCTGGCCTGGCTGGGACGCGGAACTTACGACATCGAAGAGTGGGACGAGGCGGTGAGCACCGCCAAGTCGGAACATGGCAAGCGCGCCGCCGAATATCTGATCGGCTTGCCGCTGCTGGGCGATTATCTGGAAGACGGCATGGCGGCGTTCGACGAGGGCATTGTCGACCGCGGAAGACGAGCCGCTGGGAAACATGCCGGATCGCAAGCCGGATCGCGCACTCTGATCAGGCCGCGGCTCGCCGGGCGTCGCGCGCAGCATCGTCGCTACGCTGCCGCCAGACGATGCTATGCGCCAAGTGACGCGCCGGCCATGGATTTTTGGAGCTTTTCGAAAGCGCGCACTTCGATCTGGCGCACGCGCTCTCTGGAGACGCCGTATTTCTGGGACAATTCTTCCAGCGTGGCCGGTTCTTCCTGCAAGCGCCGGGCCTGAATGATGTCGCGTTCGCGTTCGGTCAGCCCGCTCATGGCGCCGGCCAGAAGCTCGTGGCGGTCGCCCAGCTCCTCGCTTTCCGCCATGCGGGTTTCCTGGTCCATGGTGTCGTCGGCCAGCCAGTCCTGCCATTCGCTTTCGGATTCGCTGCGCAGCGGCGCATTGAGCGAGGAATCCGGGCCCGACAGGCGCCGGTTCATGTCGGTGACTTCGCGTTCGGTGACGCCCAACTGGTCGGCCAGCGTGGCGGTGTGCGCGGCGGTAAGATCGCCTTCCTCGATGGCGCCGATATGGGACTTGGCCTTGCGCAGATTGAAGAACAGTTTCTTCTGCGCCGCGGTGGTGCCCAGCTTCACCATGCTCCAGGAGCGCAGCACATATTCCTGGATCGAGGCTCTGATCCACCACATCGCATAAGTGGCCAGGCGAAAGCCCCTGTCGGCATCGAAACGCTTGACCGCCTGCATCAGCCCGACATTGCCTTCGGAGACGATTTCCGAAATGGGCAAGCCATAGCCGCGATAACCCATGGCGATCTTGGCGACCAGGCGCAGATGGCTGGTGACCAGGCGGCGCGCGGCTTCCGGATCGCCATGCTCCTTGAGGCGCTTGGCGAACATGTATTCCTCTTCCGGCGACAAAAGCGGGAATTTGCGGATTTCGCTCAGATAGCGCGAAAGTCCGGAGTCGCTGGAAAGCGCAGGCAAACCGCGGCTACTCATTCAACCCCCTTGGTCACATGGGAATACGTTTTCGGGCGCATCCCAACCCTAACGTCTGAGCCTGATGTATGGACCAGACGCCCCACGACGGGAGAAAATGGGAACTCATTGCGGCGTTTTCAAGCCGCGCAGGGCCGCGACAAGACCGGCGAAATCACCGGGCCAGGGCGATTCAAAACGCATGCTCTTGTGCAGGGCAGGGTGCTGGAATCCCAGAACAAAAGCGTGCAGCGCCTGGCGGGGGAATTCCGCGGCCAGTGTAAACGCGGTTGCTTCGGCCTCCGTCTTGGCGCGGGGCGGCTGGCGGGCCCGGCCATATTGGGGATCGCCGATCAACGGATGGCCCAGATGGGTCAGGTGCACCCGAATCTGATGGGTGCGGCCGGTTTCCAGCCGGCACTCGACCAGGGAAGCCACGGGCCGTTCGGCCATACCGAAAACCTCGACCACCCGATAGCGGGTGCGCGCGGTCTTGCCGCCGCCGCGCAGCACCGCCATGCGCTTGCGGTCAAACGGGCTGCGTCCGATCGCCCCTTCGATCACGCCATTGCCGGCGCGGGGCGCGCCCCACACCAGGGCATGATAGGCGCGCTCGATGGTGTGATTGGCGAATTGCTTGGCCAAGCTCCCCACCAGAAGTCCCGAAGTGTCCTTGTCCAGGCGATGGACAATGCCAGGCCGCGCCTCGCCGCCGATGCCGATCAAGGCCTCGCCGCAATGGGCGATCAGGGCATTGACCAGGGTGCCGTCAGGATTGCCCGCCGCCGGATGCACCACCAGCCCGGCCGGCTTTTCGATCACGATCAAATCCTTGTCTTCATAGACGACGCTCAGGGGGATATCCTGGCCGCGCGGCCGTGCCGGAAGGGCAGGCGGAATCTCCAGGCTGTAAACCTCGCCCCCTTTGACCCGGTGGTTGGGGTCTTTTATCGTCTTTGCCGCCAGCGTCACGGCGCCCTTGCCGATCAGATCCTGAAGACGTGAACGGCTAAGCTCCGGCAGCAGCGCCGCCAGGGCGCGGTCCAGCCGCTGGCCGGACTGTTCCGGCGCGACGGCGCAGATGTGAGGAGAGATGGCGGACATCGGCAGGACGGACCTCAAGGCAAACGGAACCTATCGCGCCACGCTGGCTGCCGTCATCCTTCTTTCGGTGCTGCTGGGATTGGCGGTGATCGCCCTGGCGGCGGGCTTTGTGCGCCAATACCGGCTTTACCAGGCCGACCAGAACGGGCCCGTCAGCCTGCAACTGGCGCCCGGCGCGCATATCGTTTCTGCCGGCATCGAGGCCGGCCGGCTGGTGCTGCATGTCCAGACGCCGGAAGGTGGCGCGATGGAAATCATCGATCCTGCCAGCGGCAAGCTGATCTCGCGCACCGGCGGCAAATGACTGTGATCCTGCCCCCGGCGCTGGAAGCGGAGATCGCGCGGCAAGCGGCGGCGGCGTTCCCGCGCGAATGCTGCGGGCTGATCGAAGGTGCGCGCGCGGGGACAAGCTTTCGCGCCACCGCGCTTCATCCCGGGCGCAATCTGGCAGAGGCGCCGGACCGGTTTGAGATTGATCCCGCCGACCATATCGCGGCCATGAAGTCGGCGCGCGCGCACGGTGCGAATATCATCGGCTGTTATCATTCCCATCCGGGCGGCGAAGCGCGGCCCTCGCGCCATGATCTTTCCGGCGCCGGGGAAGAGGATTTTCTCTGGCTGATCGCCGCGACGGATGGCGCGCAATGCCGGATCGGGGCCTTCGTTTATCGCGCGCCGGATTTTGTTGCGCTGAGCACAGAGCTGGGCGCCGATTTGGTGACGTCGTCCTTGAACGCCCGCAACTGACCGTCCTTGGCCAGCACCACCTCGCTGGCCTTCACCACCGCCAGAACGTCACCATCTTCATTGGCGATCTCGATGTGGCGGTGATGGGCGCCGCCATGCAGCAGGCGTTCGCCCAGCATCTCGCGGTTGGTGTTGACGGCTTCGCGCCGCGCCGCTTCCAGGTCGGGAAGTTCCTCGCCTTCACTGTCGTGGCCGATATCGCCGCCACCACTGCGCACATGGAAAAAGAAACGGGGCATGTGTTTGACCCTCCTGATAAAAAGCAACGACGCCGGAGCGCGACCGTTCCCGTCCCAATTTTCGGGAATCGTCTTTTTGCGGCGGGAACTTGCGTGGACGGCGGTCGCGCCTTTATAAGCGCCAAGTTCCCGCCAGGCTCCCATCGTCTAGCGGTCAGGACGCGGCCCTCTCAAGGCTGAAACACGAGTTCGATTCTCGTTGGGAGCGCCAATGATTTCAATGAATCACTTGGAATTATAGGTCGCTCGAATTTAGCCGACCAAGAATCGAGCAAAAATCGCGAACGCGCGCGGAGCCGGGAAGCATCACGATGCGCCGCCGTCTCGGCCAACACGTTGGCCATTAGGCAGTAGGGACGTAACTCACTGCGCGCATAGACTAGGACCGCCAAATTCGTTTGCGGGCCGCTCTTAGTACATGGGAGGAGGGTTGGCGGGCGATTTATCGAATGATGATTTTCGGCAAGCACATGCAGCTATAGGTGAACTTCATGTTGGCCTGGATCGTATAATACCAAGCCGGTTTGGAGTTGTGTTCGGTTATTGCCTTGAATGGACCAACCACCTTTGAGTGGTCATGCGAGTGGACTATGGGGGTGCACTCGCAGCCGTCATCATCTTAACAGTCATCATCATCGTCACAGTCCCCATTGCACACCGCCTGGGTTGCGGTCACCATCTTAAGCCCATCCCTGATCGCGTTCTGCGCTTCGATCTCCGTGTCGAATGGGCCGCCCATGAAGATTGTGTTCGTCACAGCCGTTTTCTTTGTGCCATCGCATCCCGCCATGGTCGTCCCCTTTTCTCTAACTTGCTGCGAGAATACGACGTACCTGACGTTGGGGACAACTATCGAGCATCCCGACTCTGCCTCTAGCCGACCCTGCGCATTGTAGGGACTCGCATGGCACGCCCAAGCTTTAGCGGCTGGACTCATCACCTGTTGTGTTCCTATTTTGTTCTCATGGCAATCGTCACGACATTAGGCGAGGCGTACAGCGCCGGGTGGGGCATCACGAGTCGGCAATTGGGATGTTTCGCGGCAATTTGAAGGGAGGAGGAATGGCATGAAGTATTTCCCGTTGGTCTGGCGCCAATAGCGCTTGCTGGAATACCCCTCCTCTCAATTCAGCGCGGTGGTGACTAGGGCATTGATCTGGCTTGGGCCGAAAGGTTTGGGCAGCACATAATCCACGCCATGCTTTTCGGCCACGCTGAGAAGATGGCCGTTGCCAGAAATGGCGATGATCTTGGTCGAAGGCCGGCGGCGGCGGCATTCCGTGATCGTGTTGATGGAATCCACGTCGGGCAGGATGATATCGGTGATGATCAATTCCGGAGCGAAGCTTTCGAGCAGGTCCAGCGTGTCGCGGCCATGTTCGCTGGTCTTGACTTCGTGTCCGGCCATTTCCAGCGCGCGACGAATGATGTTCACGATGCCGGCATTGTCGTCGATCAGCAGGATGCGCGATGCCATATGGTCCTCGAATTTTTTCCTTGGTGAGGTTGGCCCCGCGCGCCTTTACGCTTGGTGAATTGCCGGGCAATGGTGCCAGGAGTCGATTGGGAAGCGTTTTTCTTTTTTTAACAGGATCGTTCAAATTTTATCGATCGGTCTGACAGCTGCAATTCAACCGTTATTCTTAGGCCAATTTTAAACGGGCGCCGGTTGGCATTGGCTGCATTTTCCAAAATGGAGATTTGAATGTGGACATTTGCTAGCCGGAGGACGCTCGCAGTCCTCGCTGTGTCATTGCTGGTTTCGCAAACCGGTGTCGTCCGTGCCCTGGCGGCGGTCCCCGAACTGGGTCAAGGCCTTGATGGTCGCCTTGTACTTCTCCAGATCGAGCCGCTGCACCAGCATCCGGATTGGATCAGCCGGGGATGCTGGCTGGCCCAATACAGGGACAGTACTTATCGTAAATGCAAAGAGTAAAAGACAAAAGTGTGTGCCGGTTTTGCTCATTGTCCCACCTTCGCCAGTTCGGCCTTGTCCGAGCTAGAGAGATCCAGTTGTGCAGCTTGGGCGAACTGTTTCTGCGCTTCATCCTTCTTCCCCCCATATCCCAGCGCCGCAGACGAACACAACCTCGCCTCGCTCTTGCGCGGCGATTAGTTCATTCGGAATATCTGGCCCGTGAGGATGGAAGCGCACAATCCTCACCCCTTTACATTTCGTTGGGCGCCTCAACTCGCGAAGCGAGCCAACGCGCCGCTAACGCTTCTCGGAAGCACCCGATTGAATGCGGACGTTACGTTGTCATTTGCCTCGCGAAGTCCTCGATATTGTCCGCCACGATATCGAAATTGTGGCCGTCGGCGTTGCTCTTGTTGATCGAGGCGCGCTTGGGGGAATCGGGCCCCAGTTCCAGCGGGCGCGGGAAGAAGGCGGTCTTGAGGCCGCATTTTTTCGCGCCATCGAGATCGCCGGGATGGGCTGCCCCCATCATCACTTCCTCGGGCTTCAATTCCATCAGCTTGACCACGCCCAGATAGGTTTCGGGATCGGGCTTGTAATGCTTGAACAGCTCGCAGGAGAAAATATTGTCCCAGGGCAGCTTGGCGTGCTTGGCCATGTCGGCGAGCAGCGCCACGCTGCCGTTGGAAAGCGGGCCGATAATGAATTTGCTTTTCAGCCGGGTCAGACCCTTGACCGAATCCGGCCAGCCATCCAGCCGCCGCCACACCATGTTGATGTAATGCAACTGATCGGGCGTCAGGTTCTTCAGTGTCGGATAATTGACCAGCACTTCCTTCAGGCTCATGGCCTGGAGTTGTTCCAGATTCATCCAGGGCAATTTTCCGGTGCGCACATCGTTCATGGACTTGCCGTAATGGCCCAGCCGCCAGTCATCGGCCAGCTTGGCCCAGTCGGCCTTGAGGCCTTCTTTCGCGCCCCAGGCGCTGAGGTCCTTGATGATGGTGCCGCGCCAATCCACCACCGAGCCGAAGGTGTCGAAGACGATGACCTTGACGCCTTGCAGGCTGGGCTTGAGGGCTGCTGGCGCGGTCTGCGCCTCAGCACGGCCTATCAAGGCGGCGCCGATCCCCAGGCCAAGTCCGGCGGCGAGAAATTCCCGTTTTGCGATATCCATGGCGTTCCCCCTTTGAAGTTTTTATGGCGTGCTGAAACTCCGTTATTCTGGACAGGAGGTTAGCCCCGGCGCTGGCGCGCCGCCAGCAGCGAAAATCGCGCAAACGGGCGGTTTTCGGGATAGACAGGCGGCCGCAAAAGGCTTTTGCTGCGGCCCGCAAAACCCATTTTGGAGAATGTCATGCGCAAGGGCCTTACTCTCATGCTTGGCGCCATGCTGCTGGCAGCCACACCGGCGCTGGCGCAGGCCCCCGCGGGCGCGCGCGGCAACCCGCCGCCGCCTTTCACCCTGACCAGCACCTCATTTCCGGATGGCGGCGTGGTTCCGGACAAATATTCGCAAGCCGTGCCCAATCCGGTCTCGCCCGCGCTGTCCTGGGTCAACACCCCCGCCGGCACCCAGAGCTTCGTCGTGATCATGCATGACCCGGACGTCGCGTTGCGCAAGGGTACCGGCGATATCCTGCACTGGATGGCGTTCAACATTCCCGGAAGCGCCACCTCGCTGCCCGAAGGCGTGGCGAACAATCCCACCTTGCCCGACGGCACCATCCAGCCCAACAATTTCGGCGGCAAGCCGGGTTACATGGGCATGGGCTCGCGCGGCATTGATCACCATTACACCATCGAGCTGTTTGCGCTGGACACCAAACTCAGCCTGGGCGCCGATGCGACGCGCGATCAGGTGATGGCGGCGATGGATGGCCATGTGACCGGCAAGGCCGTGATTGTGGGCCGCTTCCACCGCTGATCCGGCGAAAACATTCTGTCAGGCGGCGTGCCGATAGGCGCGCCGCCGGCACGTTTGCCTCATCATACCGGCGGAATTTTCCCGCCCCGCGCCGGGGCGTATAACGCCAGGCGGGATGCTCAAATATTTTCCCCTGATCTTGGCGGCGCTGACGCG
>Ga0206798_1200_pt1 | contig 11372 bp, 7 predicted proteins | sample Alteio_BWOrgCont_66_FD_152893 | JGI IMG/M metagenome (GOLD analysis project Ga0206798, IMG submission 152893) | Enriched cells from forest soil in Barre Woods Harvard Forest LTER site, Petersham, Massachusetts, United States -... | ecosystem: Environmental > Terrestrial > Soil > Temperate forest > O...
ATCGCCCTTGGAATTAGAACGTGCCTAATTTTTGATCAGCTGATTTAGTTTAAAATCAGCCAGGTCATTGTAAACAAAGGGGTTACTTTGGATTATTTAGAGCAGGATAAAATTGCAGTATCAGCTGACCTTTCGGCAAAAAATCATTTGTATCGTGAAAATCTTGCTATCCCAATAGAAACTAGTAAGGGTTTTATGTCAAATTTACGTGCTTTGCGTGAAAGTGGAAAAGCGATAGAGCAGAGCAGCAACCTTCGTCACCAGAAGCGATGCTTCAGTTTCAGCATCAAGCATTGGAAATTGCTCAGCAAGTAGAAAGATTGGAAAAACAGGCAAGCTAAGTGCTACTTAGGAGTGAAGCTGCCCAAGCTTTGGAGAAGTACGCAGCAGATACTGCTAAACAGCCTAATACAATGAATTACTTACAAGATAACAACCGCGGCTTAGCGCAGAAGATACAAATACTTGTTAATTCACGTAAGTATGAAAAAGACGTAGAGCAAGATATTGGATTTTAAAAAATTAATTAAATTCTTTTAAACGATTAGCAGGAGTTGATTATATGCCTAAAAGCACAATAGATTTTCTAGCAAATCCCTTTTACCAATTAGCTAATCGGCAACCAGTGGGTGCGCCTGTTTATTTTGGTAGTAAACACTCTGTCCTATCAGACTACGTGAACGGTATAAAGCAGAGTGGGAAAGCATCTGAGTGGTGGTGGAAAGTATTATTCTTTCCTAACGAAACCGCAGAAAATAAATATTATGATTATGAAGCTAATAAAGCTTTTTGGGCAGGAGCTATTGATAAAAGAAGACCAATGTATTTAGTTTCGCAAACTAAATATTTTGCTAATACATGGGGACATATTGGCGGAACCCATAATGAAATTCTCTGGTTCCAAGACAACGGTTATAAAGCTTATATTGATCCAAATAATAGTGACTGGACCTTATTTATACCTTCAATAACTCCTCAAGCTAAATTGATCATGAAAGATTATGGCGAACACGGGGATGGAATAGATGGGTTTGGAATAGACTCTCACGAAGCTCATAGAGCAAGAGAGAACAGAAAAAAACAAATAAAAAGCAGGGTAACTGCCGTATTAAATGGTAGGCAGCTAACAAATCAACTGGCCTCTTTTAGCTCGCTTCCTACTGCCCAAGTGCCACTATATAGCGCACCTCAACAACCAGGCCGCCTTGGATCAACTGCTACGATTTTGCCGGAAACTAAAGGGCTCGGTTCTCTTAATGTTTCAGCAGTACAAACCAACGATGCCCCACGCCCACCAAAAATAAGCCAAGGGAGTTCTTCTAGCCAATCCTTTCGCTCAGCAGGCCGCGCTGCTTCAATCGCTAGTATTGCGACAGCCGCTGCAAAGGTCGGGTTTCACAGCACCTCAGCAGCACCAGCTGAGGAGAATTCCAATCCATTAGATCTAAGTAAGCAAGCTATACTTAGCCTCATAAAGAAATATAATAAGTCATTGGATAGATTTACGGTGATTTCAATAACAGGAGACTTAAAAGAATTTAATACTGTCTCCGAATTGGAGGTTTGGGTGTCGGCTCATGCTCAACAATATAAAATACCTGCAAAAGACTTAGAAGCCTTCTTGGCTGATAACAGAAAAGTGGTAACGCCCACTCCTGTACTAAATTAGAGATAAAAAATATTGCAGGAGCAGAGATAGTTTTGTAATGTAGTTGCGGTGCTGCAGTGATGCCATTTAGTTTGACTGAATGTGTTGCTTGTAGCGTATTTGGTCTCCACTTTTTGTAACTCTGAGTGTCCGATTCACGCTGAACCAATACACGTTCAAATTCATCAACTCCGGAGATACCGACGTAACGAATACCTTGTTGTAACTCTAGAAAGCGATTTTAAATATAGGGATCCGTACGTATTTGCCCACGTTCAGCTATGACGTCACTTCTTGTTTTTGTGCTACAAAGACATATTGTAACGTTTGGTGGTTGCAAGGTCAGTTAATTATTACAAATCAATTATTTCAATGGAGAAAATTTATGAGTGATAAACTGCAAAAAGAACAAAAAGAAGAAGATGCCATTTTCCCGTTCCAAGGTTTTCTTTTGGAAAGAAATATACTTGATTTACGGAGTCAAAAGATTCCTGGTGCTATCGTCAAGCAATTCCTCATACCATTTTTGCAAGAGCATCCTGAAATAACGACACTTAATCTGCAAAACAACGCTATTGATGCTGAGGGTGCACAAGCGTTAGCCCTATTTTTACAAACCAACCAAACTATTCATACCCTTGATCTAAGCGACAATAAGATTGACGATAGTGGCGCAGAAGCCTTGGTTGGAACTCTGATAGGCAACCGTAGTATTCGTGCCCTTAATGTAAGCAATAACGCAGTTACTGCAAGATGGGAACGGTTACTGAGAGCATTAACCGCGGGTAATCGTGATTCGCAACAAAGCCAAAGCGCGCCCTTAACCACAAGGAATGTGAGCCAAATACCTACCCACCCTTTTAGTATGCTCGGCATTTCAGCGCCACTTATAGTACTGCTAGGGGCGACAGATTTAGGGGCGCTCCTCATTACAAATAGCTTTAACCTAACTACTTATGGAGACAGCTATTATCAAAGATTAATCAAAGAGCAGATAGGCCCAAATCTTCAACAGTTGATCTATAAAGACGAAACAGCTCGTCAAGCCTATGAAAGGCACAAAGATGCTACACTTCGGTTGGGTATCGATACACTAGCCAAATTGGCTACAGGCTTAGAAAAAATACCGAAGTTCCCCCACTACTATCCCTATTACATAGTGTCAGATGCAAACTTTCTTCAGCTAATCCCAAGCATTGAGCGTTTGTTTAGCTTCACCGAAGCTTACCCTGCCTATGCTGAACAAGCTCTGCTGTATGTGTTGGCAAGTGATAGAGTCTTTATGGGACTGATCGCCTCTTCTTATAATTGCCTCTTAGCTACTATTGCTAATGGGCAGCCCCTTTTTTTCCCCACCACCACTTATGAGGAGTTCTGTCGATTCACCAGCTATTTTCCGGAGTATGCTGATCAAGCTGCACAGCGTGTACTTGCAAGCGAAGCAATTTTTAAGAATGTAATTAGATCCCCTTCTCAGTTATTCAAATTTTGCCAATTTTTTCCTGATTATGCTTATAACGCTGTGGAATGCGTATTCACAAATGAAGAAATCTTTAGCCATCCTTCTAAATTATCTGAATTATCTAAATTTGCCAGCTTTTGCCCTGGTGATAAGAAATTTGCGACGCAAGTGGTTAAAAATAGAGAAACTTTTAAGCAGCTAGTTAATTCTCCTTCTCAGTTATTTAAATTTTGCCAATTTTTTCCTGATTATGCTAATGAAGCTATAAGATACGTACTTGCAGACGACACAATCTTTAGGCAGATAATTAGGTTTCCTGAGGCGTTATCTATATTTTGCAGGTTTTTTCCTCAGAACGCTAAGGAAACTATGCAACGCGTACTTACAAACGAAGTACTCTTTAAGAATTTAATTAGTTCTTTGTCTGAGTTATCTAGATTAGTCGCTATTTATACTGATGATGTTAATCATGTTAATCGCGTTATACAAAGAGTGCTTAAAGACGACACAATGTTTAAGTATTGTAATGAGCATGATAAGCGAACTATACGGCGCATATTTACAAACAGAGAAGTAGAGTTTAGGAACCTGCATCCCGATCGTAGGTCTTGGCAGCAGCTTGCTTTGCAGCTTATAGCTGATTTGGAGAATATATCTGATGAGGACGATTATCCTTATGTGCCTCATGTGCTTGCGCAGCACTTTACTGATTATTCTCATCCTCTGTTTACGCCTGAGCGGCCACTTGCTTTGGAGGAGATACGTAGTTTGCGGGCTATGCTTACACCGCATTTACATCTGCCTACAGCTATTTTGGAGGTTAGCTTCTGTGTTATCAACGACGATGCGCTGTTTGCTCATCTGATCAAAGATATGGGTTCTTTGCAACTCTTCACCAGAAGTTTCCCCACCCACGCTATTGCAGCTGTTGAACGTACATGCAAAAACAAAGCAGATTTTGATCGTATAATTCCTGATGAAGCCTCTTTGCAGACGTTCATGAAGTGCTTTCCTCTACATGGCGAGCGTGCTGAAAAACTTTTTGCAGAAAAAAACGAAGGAGTCGCGGAACAGAAAGCTGAACCTATCCCCAAAAGCGTTTCTGCACAAAATGCGGCAGCATTATCCCCAGCAAGAGGACCAGAGCAAAAAAAAGAAGGATTCCTCAGATCCTGCTCTCAAGCATGGGCTAGTATGTTTAGCGAAGCAAAGAAATCTTCCAGATCCTCAGCAAATTCAAACAAATTGGTACTTGAAACAACGCCTTTACTATTACCAGCTACTACGGTATGTAGAGAAGAAGAGGCAAAAACCATTTTATTCTTATCGTCTGTGAAAGGAAAAAGCTCATCGCCTGTTATTCCTCCTTTTAGGAGAGAGCAATTACAAACACTTTCGTCATCTACCCACCCTGTAGAGGTTTCGTCCTTAAACGTTGCTACATCCTCTGCAATCAGCTTCTTCCCAACCTCTCCTCTACCAACTTTACCCCTCGATCCTGCAAACAATGCTTCTACTTCTGAGACTATCTCTACTTCTTCTCAGAATACTCTTGCTTTTGGGAAATAGGCCGGCGTCGTTGGCCGAAAGCTAGGGAATTATTCAATAACACCTTCATGATCCCTCCCCAAAAACAGTACGGTGCTAAAATAGAAAAAATCGGCTTACCGCAGGGGTTAGATCATCAACAGGAGGTTTAATTTTTGCCACCTACTACAGTGTTTCATTAATTTTATGCCTAAAAATCAGATAAAGGTCGAAAAAGAATTATAATAGACGTTACCTGAACTTTAAGAAAAGGAGGTGCGTCATGAGAAATGGTCATAAAGTTAACTTAAGTTCATAGCAACGCGAGTACTTGCAAAAACTAGTTCGGAATGGTAGCGGGTAGTGAAAAAGCTAAAAAATTAACACATGCCTGGATTTTGCTAAAATCAGATTTAAGTAAAGGATCGCCTGGTTTACAAACCAAGGCTGTATCTAAAGAATTACAAATACATCCTCGAACAGTACTACGGGTTCAAGCCCATTTTGCATCAGAAGGATTAGAATCAGCAATTAGCCGAAAGGTCCATAAACAGCATAAGCCATGCATGCTAGATGGTGAACAAGAGAGTCGATTGATCGCCCTTTGTTGTAGTAAAGCCCCCGCGGGAAGATCACGTTGGACATTGCAGTTATTAGGAGAGCATCTTGTTCAGTTACATAGTGTGGATCATATTTCAAGGAGTACTGTGTTCCGCACATTAAAAAAACACACTTAAACTTTGGTTGAAACATGAATGGTGTATTGCCGATACAGCCAGTGCAGATTTTGTTTGTCACATGGAGGATGTATTGGAACTCTATAAAAAGCCTTATGATGCTAAGTGGCCCTGTGTGGTATGCATGGATGAATTGAATAAGCAGCTGAAACAAAGTAAAGCGCCTGATATGTTAGTTAAACCTGGTCGTGTGTATCGGGTAGAAACACGTTATGAACGGAATGGGACATGTAATGTTTTTTTAAGTTTTGAACCGCTGACTGAGAAACGGGTGACGACGATATCGACTCGCAGAAGGTGTGTAGATTGGTCTGTGCACATCCAAAGCTTATTGAAATTTTATCCTCAAGCGGAGAAAATTATTTTAATTGTAGACAATTTAAATATTCACACGGGTGCTGCGCTATATGAAAATCTACCTCCTGTTAAAGCCAGAGAGTTATTGAATCGCTTGGAAATTCATTATACGCCTAAGCATGGCAGTTGGCTGAATATAGCGGAAATAGAACTAAGTCATTTAAGTTGTCAATGTTTGGCAGGCCGTATCGGTGATGAGAAAATTTTAGAAAAGAAATAACAACGTAGTGTAAAAAATGTAATAAAGAAAGTCGTGTTGTTGATTGGCAGTTTACGACGTACCACAGAGAATCGCTAATTATTATCAAATAATGCTAAGATAAGTTTAATTTTTATTAGGCATAGAAGCATTCCATGAAAAAAGTTGTTTTATTCTTCATATTGTGCTAATAAGTAGATGTTCTGCCTGAAATAGCACCCAAACTGAATGTGAGGATTAAAATGATTGCCAGTTTAAGCGGATATTTAAACCGTAAACATGATTCAGCATCTGAACTTCAAACCATGTAAATGGGCATGCAGCAAATGCGAGGGTTTGCAACAGCTTGGGATGTTTTTCCAAGGATAAAAAATGAAAACTTATGTATAAACGCATGGATGTTTCTAGAGGATCTTCAGCTTATTCATCGGTGTTGAGTACCTTCCGAGCAAATATAGGCATCGCACGCACAGCACAGGTAGGCTCATTTTATTCATGGGGAATTATATTTTAACTTTTAAAAAAATGGTCTTGCTTTTCCGCCTCCTATATATATACCACCTTTTCTTTTATTAGGGGGAAAGAAGGAGAGTAGGTAGAAAAGTAACTTTAATGGTCTTATGACTATGCTAAAATACACTTGTAATCCCTATCTACAGAGGTAGCAATTAATGAAAAAGTAATAAGCAACATACTAAAGCTAAAGTTAAAGTTTTAAGCTCAAAGATAAATATAAAGAGGTACTAGATCACTTCAAGGAGAGGTAGATATCTCCTAAAATTGCAATGCAAGTGAGCCTCATATTCCGCATATAGGATTAATGGTTGCTGATGCAAATTCCACTATGATGAGAAATGGTTAGAAGATCGTCATAACCATACCACTTTTTATTTTGCCCTATATAAAAAATCGTATCATGTTGAGGAACACACTTTTATTTAACAGGAGGTCAAATGCAAGAAGGAGAGCACAGTGAAGAGATAATTGGAGATACGGTTAAGCAGGAAGATAATCCTTTGATAACTGAAAGTACTTCATTAGTTGAAGGTTCTGAAATTGAAATTGAAACTGCAGCCTCCCTTCTGAAAAAGTTATTAAAGCATACTATACCTATTGTTCTTGATAATTTAATTGTAGCAAGTACAGACTTTGGTAATGCTATTATTATAACAAAAATTGGCGGAAGTGCGGTTGCTGCAAATGCATATATAGGTACAATCAAAAATTTATTTCTTTCTCCAACAGGTGCAATTTTTTATTCATTACAGCCGATATTGAGTAAGGAATTTGCTAAGCATAATCAAGGTGAATTTAATGAAATTTTGAAGAGTAGTCTTTTATTGGTAGTCCCTATCAGTATTGCTACAGCAGCAATATTAATACCAATAAGCTCATTATTAAAATTGTTAGGTCAAGATGAACTCCTGTCTGATATCACAGCAGATTATTTCAGGTACTATGTCGGTTCTCTGCCAGCTTCTTTGATTATTCAAAACCTTTTGCAAGTGTTTCTTTCCACGAATAATCAAATATTATTGATACCAACCAGTATTTTAAGAACAACATTAGAACTAGGTTTAGGCTTTACTTTTGTTTATGGTTTTGAGATGGGAATGACTGGCTGGAAGTTATCAACGCTTTTGCAACCCTGGATAAGCTTGATTTTTATATTATTAGGCCTCAAATTAACAAACAGATTTGATTTTTCTTCTATGTTTAAAATTAACTTAAATCAACATGGGCCGAAAGAAAGAATATGCAATATTTTAGGCAAACAGTTAGAGATCTTACGTTTAGGTGTTCCTGTGGGAGGGCAGATTTTCCTTGAGCTTGCAGCACGTTTTACTAATACTCTCATATTAGGTAGGCAATCACAGTATGCGTTAATAGCTTATAATATTTCAGGGCAATGGACTTATTGGATTGTTAACTTGCATGCTTCTATTTCAACTTCTGCAGCTGTATTAGTTGCTAATCTCAGAGCAAAAGGAAAACTAGCAGAACTAAAAAAAGTTGGAAATATATCTTTAGCAATTGGTTTTAGTATCTCCACAGCAGCATTAATTACCTATTCAGCTTTAAGTAGGCCGCTTACTTCAGTTTTATTAGATAAAGATTCCAATTATGAAGCAATCGCTGATTTTTCTAAAATCATTCTTCCTATTGCGAGTGTTAGCACATTAAGTTTTGGTTTTAAATATATTTCATCTGGAATAGCCCGTGGTTACGAAAAAACAACCGCTCCTATGTTATGGGATTTTGCAGGTTCAGTGGCGATAGGGCTAACGTTAGCAATTTTATTGGTCTTTGCATTTGATTGGGATGACCCATATGCAGTTGTAGTTGCTGAGTTAATAGGCTCAATATTTGCTTCTTTAGGTACAACTATTTACGCTCACAAACTTAGCGAAAGTAGAGCTATTGTAGATGCTCAAGATAATTATACAGAAAACTCAAATTTTGATGATAATTGCCCCAGCTTAGTTGAAACGAAAGATGATTATAGCGATAGGACAAAAGAAAGAAATGGTATTAATCCTGCTGCAGTTATATGTTCGTTTTTCTGTAGAAAAAGGTTAAGAAGTTCTATAGTGCCTGCTTCTCAACAGAGTCTCGTAGCCAATTTAAGTAGCCCTGAAAATGAAAATGTTGGTAATAAAAATGATTTTGGGATGAGACAGTAGAGCATAAGACGAACAAATTATTTGAAGAGAAGCGCATTTGACATAGCATTAAAGTGGTGTCCCCCATTAAATTTTCCAACTTAAAAATAGAAAAATCTACTGTGCGCCATTATGCTTAACAAGCAGAGGAGCAAATATGAAAAAGACCAATATACTGAAGAATAAATCTAAAACAAGTAGAAACCGATACTAGCATAGTAAGGAGCATGCCAGAAGATGGGAACACGCAAGCAACCTTTTATAAATGAAAACAAAAATACAGTGGTTTTGGCGTGTCTGAAATCAGACGCTTTTGCCAACCAGAAGATAGAAAATTAAAACAGCTAGTGGTTGACTTATCGCTAAACAAACATGCTACAGGATGTTCTGAGAAAAAAACTTTAAGACCTGCACAAAAATGAAAGATAGTAGAACATTTACAGCAGGTTTGGCAGCTAGTCAAAATCGATTGTGTAAAGTGATACTATTCTGGTCTAATTAAAGTAGACACCAACTTTAAGTGAATAAAGTAAACTTTATTAACTTATGAGAAAAAAACTAGATTTACCAAGGAATTTAAAATGGAAGCAATCAAATTGGTCACAGAATAAGGGCTATACCCAATCGGAGGCAGGAAAAAGCCTGGGCATTGATCCTAAAAAAGTCTAAGCCGGTGGATTCAAGATAACAAATACCCCATTAAAGTTATCTGCTAAAAGCCAAATGCAGTTGACCCAAGAACAGTCCGTGAAGGTTCACTTAGACGAGAGATTACGCTATAATAATAAAAACTCAATATTTTTGGCTTTTTTCTCTAGAAGTTGACAACATACTTTTCCAAAAAGAATGAGATATTTTTTCAATAAAAAGAGGGTTAGCACTCATTTTATGAATGAGGATAGATTTTAGTGACTCTGCGTTTTCAATCTGAATAGCCTCTTTTTTATCATTCATTTCTCTTATTAATGTATTGTTAATAATATGTTCACTACCGTTTTTGTTGGGGAGTAAATAAATAAAATCATCATAAAAATTAGGGAATTGTTCCTTTGTGCAATTCTCTGAGTTAATAATTGGTGGAGGATAAAAGATATTTTCTGTCGAGAATGAATACATTTTAGTGAAACTATTACCCTGTTTTTTCTGCAAACTGTAGGGATAGTCGATATTATTATCTTTTACAATCTTGTAGTGTCCTATTTTTTCTTCGGTCGCTCCATTATCTATGTTAATTAGGTTACGAAAAGTATTGCCAAAGGCGACATCTAGCAAATATGTATTTTTATTTACATATACTAAGATCACAGTATGTGCAGTTTCGCTTGGCCTAAAAACCATATTGCCTATTTTCTCAAGATTAGCATAAACAATTTTCGTGCTGTAACCAAGGAAAGTTAATAAATTGTAGAAGCTGTAAGACAGTTCGTAGCACACCCCACCTTTAAATTCTTTAATAAATTTTTGGATAGTAGCCTCTGGATTTAAAAAAACAGGCCTATTGAGCATAAAATCTAAGTTTGTGTAAGCGATTGTTTCAATATGTTTTTTGTATAGAGATTTTAAAAAATAAAGTGTGGGTTTATTGAATTTGGAAGCTTTTAGTAGGGAAAGGTACTTGTTATAAATATTTTTTTCGTTAAGTAAAGTAGACATTTTTATCTCATTTATTATCCAGCATAAGTATATTTTAATCAAAACCTAATTTTATTTAATGAGCTGAATCAATCAGTGAAAAATGCTTTGAAAGAATTACTGAATAATAGCTGTTTTCCGTATTCTTTGATATCGCTAATTGAAGTGCAGCCACATAAAACCATTGTTTCTTCTAACTCTTGACAGTAGCTTTCTAAAACTGCTAGTACACCTTGTTCACCGTTTACACTTAATCCCCATAGAATAGGGCGCCCAAGACATACGCAATCAGCGCCGAGTGCAAGCGCTTTAAATATATCTAAGCCGTTCCTAATTCCGCCGTCTACCAGAATAGGAATCTTTTTTTCCGTGGCTTTTGCGATGAAAGGCAATACCTCAATAGTTGGAGGTAAAGTATCAAGTTGACGTCCACCGTGGTTAGAAACAATGAGTGCTTCAATGTCATGTGAAACTGCTATTTTAGCGTCGGCAGGATGCATTATTCCCTTTATAATAACAGGTAGTTTAGTTACTGACTTTATCCAAACGATATCTTCCCAAGTAAGAGAATTTTCAAAATATAAATCTGTAAATTCTTTAATCGTACTTACGGCATTATTATTCCTAATACTGCAGATCTTTTCACTCAATAGTCGAGGTAAATTTGCTGCGACACAATTAATAGGTAATTTAAATCCTGCACGCATATCTTTATATCTACGCCCCATTATTGGTACATCAACTGTAATAACAATTGCTTTATAATTAGCAATCTCAGCACGGTGTATTAACTCTTTAGTAAAGCCTCTATCTTTATAGATATATAACTGAAAAAATAACAATGAATCGCCTGCATTATTCGCTATTTCTTCCAAAGAAATTGATGACATTGTACTAACAATCATACCTAAGCTAGCAATGTTAATCGCTCTAGCTGTTGCTAGTTCTCCATCATTATGTGCAAGTTTTTGAAAAGCGGTTGGGGCTGTGATAATTGGTGCTCTAATATGATGGTTTAGTAAAGTTATTTTAGTGCTAATATTTTTAACTGGCTTAAGAACTTGCGGTAATAATGATATTTTTTGGAAAGCTTTTTCATTATTAGCTAGAGTAATTTCATTCATAGACCCCCCACTAAAAAAATCAA
>Ga0206798_1201_pt1 | contig 11328 bp, 9 predicted proteins | sample Alteio_BWOrgCont_66_FD_152893 | JGI IMG/M metagenome (GOLD analysis project Ga0206798, IMG submission 152893) | Enriched cells from forest soil in Barre Woods Harvard Forest LTER site, Petersham, Massachusetts, United States -... | ecosystem: Environmental > Terrestrial > Soil > Temperate forest > O...
ATCGATGAAATTAAAGGTGGGTACCACGGCATTGCCGGCGCGTTCCGGCAAACGGAGTAAGGTAAAACGCTTTTGCTCTACGTTACGCAGGGCTTCTAATGACGGCGTTGCCGTACCTAGCACGACCGGTACGTTTTCTAGCCGTCCGCGCATAATGGCTAAATCACGCGCTGAATAACGAAAACCACTTTGTTGCTTAAACGAAGCATCGTGCTCTTCGTCGAGAATAATCATCCCCAGTTGCGGCAAGGGTACAAAGATTGCCGAACGCGTACCGATAATGATACGCGCTTGTCCGTTTTGAGCATGCAACCAAGCGTGTTTACGCGCCAATTCCGATAAGCCTGAGTGTAATACGACAATAGGTTGACTAAATCGCTGTTCAAAACGAGCAATCGTCTGGGGCGTTAAACCAATTTCAGGCACTAATACCAACGCCTGTTTACCACGCTGTAAACAGTTAGCAATCGCTTGTAAGTACACCTCTGTTTTTCCACTACCCGTGACACCTTGTAATACAAAAGTATGAAAAGTGTGTCTTGCAGTTAACTGGTCTACTGCATTTTTTTGCCAGCTATTTAATAATAAAGGGGAGTCAATTTTACGCGCTAGTGTGCGTAATGGCTTAACCACAGGTGCTTGTAACAATTGTGGCAAAGGAGTGATGTAACCTTTGGCTAATAACGCACGTACAATGACTGCACCAATTCCCTTGGTAGTGATAGCCTCAACCGTCAGGCCTTGCGGATGTTCATACAATAACTGCCATAACGCCTGTTGTTTAGGACTGCGCTTTAATACCACAGCGCACACGATGGTCTGACCCTCTGCTGTAAGCTGGTAACGCTGCTGCTTGGCAGCATGGCGTGGCACACGACGCAGTAAAGTAGGAAAACTGCCTAACATCACTTCGCCTAAGGGATGCTGATAATAACGGCTGGCCCATTGATAAAGAAGAAACAAGGGCGGTGTAATCAGGGGTTGTGCATCCAGGACAGCGCTCACTGCTCGCAGCTTTGCCGTCGGTAAATCAGAATGGTGGTCAATACTAACCACTATCCCCACCAATTGCTGGCGACCGAACGGTACGAGTACACGTATCCCCAGCTGAAGATGAGTTAAATCAAGGGGCGACGATCCTTCTACCGGTAGGTAATCAAAGCAACGCCGCATCGGTTTAAATACCGCAATATGTAGAATAAGAGGGTTTTCCATCTGCTTATCATATAGTGAACAGTGGGTTTACGCATGCAAATCTGCTGGCGTCAACTAGTAAGCTTCTTGCAAAACCCTATGGTAGTCAGCAAACTGTTGCGTTTTTAACGCCAAATCCTCACCTACGTTTTATAGAGGCTGTAGTTTTTCAAGCATACCTTGCATTTTGTGATTAGTTGCGTGTTTTGCAAGAAGTCTAATGTAGTTAGAATTAAGAGAATCTGTAATAATTGCACCTACTCTGTCATGTCCACGCAAAGGAAGCTCCAGATGTCTGCCAGGCAAGATCCTAAAACAAGCAATACACTGTATCAGCTCCGTTTAACGGTGCGAATAGACGATATCAATTATGGCCAGCACCTGGCAGCCACCGCGGTTCCTAAATTATTACAACAAGTGCGCGTTAAATTTCTTCAGTCTCTTTTTTTTACGGAACAAGATATTGCTGGCATGGGCATTATTCTCACCGATCTTCACGTCCGTTACCTTTCGGAATCTTTTTTTGATGAGCAGTTGTTAATTGAATTAGCGATTGAGTCTATTACCTCTACTTCCGCCACCTTTGTTTATCATCTCACCAATCAAACCCAGAACAAGCCTTTAGCAAAGGCCGAAGAAAGAATCGTTTTCTTTGATTATGCGCGAAGAAAAGTAACACGAATGCCTAGTGCTTTTCTAAATGCTATTGCTGCACTTGCCGGGAACAAAAATTCATGACTGATGGTAACCAATTTTATTTATTAAAAACTCGACGCTTCTTACCACTATTTAGCACACAATTTTTTGGTGCTTTTAACGATAATACCTTTAAAGCCGCTTTCATCGTGTTAATCACTTTTAGCTTGATTACAAACACTGCACAAGCACAATGGCTAGTGTATTTAAGCGGAGGGATATTTATTCTGCCTTTTTTATTATTTTCTGCACTTGCCGGCAAATTAGCTGATCAATACGATCGCAATCGATTAATACGCTGGATTAAAATTGCAGAGATCCTGTTTATGCTTTGTGCTATTGTTGGTTTTCACTATAGCAATATTCCCTTACTGCTGTTTACTCTATTCTGCCTGGGCACACATTCGGCTTTTTTTGGACCCATTAAGTATTCAGCTCTGCCCGACTTGCTGAGCAAGCAAGAATTGCTTGCGGGGAATGGGTTGATTGAAGCCAGTACTTTCGTTGCTATTCTAATTGGCACGCTAGTGGGTACAAAAATGGGCATCACCAAAAACGGTGCTATTGCTGTTGCTGGGTTATCGCTAGTGGCTGCGTTCATTGGCTTAATTAGCAGTTGCTATATTCTCAAATTACCGATTGCTGCAACCGAGAAAAGTTCTACCGTCTCCCCCTTGAAAAATCGGCGCCTGCTTTATCTTATATTAGCTATTTCTTGGTTTTGGTTGATGGGTTTTATGTTGGTTACTGAGCTGCCTGTTTACACTAAACAAGTGTTAAACGGTGGCGAAAATATTGTTGCTTTATTTTCTGCTTTATTTTCTATTGGCATTGCGATTGGCTCTGTTCTCTGCAATCGCTTACTAAAAGGCTATATTCACAGCCGTTATATTCCGTGGGCTATACTAGGCATGTCCCTCTGTTTGCTGGATATGTGCTGGGTAGGGCACTCAGCCTCCTTCTCCAGCAATCATCCTGTTAATAGCGTCAGCAATTTTTTAGCTACCTTTGCTGGTAGTCGCATCACACTGGATTTACTATTATTTTCTATTTGTGGTGGCTTTTATGCAGTACCCTTGTACACACTACTACAAACAGAAAGCGACAGTAAGTCGCGTTCGCGTGTTATTGGTTATAATAACATTTATAATGCTTTATTTATGGTCGCGGCTGCAGGAACAGGGATCCTGTTAACTTATTTTGGTTTCTCTATTGCACAAACCTTCGTACTATTGGCTATCACTAACGCACTGTTCGCCCTATTTGTACTTATTAAACTGCCGTATATTCCTCTGTCCCCTCACCCGATAAACTAAACTATGACTAACTCGCTTATTTCTGCTTCCTTGTTGGCCGCAGACTTTGCTCAATTAGGTGAAGAAAGTAAGGCTGTGCTTGAGGCAGGAGCCAATTGGTTACACTTAGATATTATGGATAATCATTACGTGCCTAACCTTACCTTTGGTGCACAAGTCTGTAGCGCACTACGTAACTATGGTATTCAAGCACCGCTAGATGTGCATTTAATGGTACGGCCAGTTGATCGTCTTATTGAAGATTTTGCTAAAGCCGGTGCTACCACTATTAGCATTCATCCTGAAACAACGGATCACCTAGATCGCAGCTTACAATTAATCCGTGATCAGGGTTGTACCGCGGGTATCGTATTGAATCCTGCCACGCCCATTAATTGCTTAACGCATGTTATGGATAAAATAGACTTGATTTTATTGATGTCGGTGAATCCAGGCTTTGGCAATCAGGTCTTTATTCCTGCTGTAATGAATAAAATCAAAGCGGTGCGAGATTTTTTAGACACGCATAATTACCCACAACGTTTACAAGTAGACGGAGGGGTAAAATTAGAAAATATAGCGCAGCTTAAAGCAGCCGGCGCAGACACCTTTGTCATTGGCTCGGCGATTTTTAATACGGCGAATTACAAACAAACGCTGCAAGCATTTCAGGCAGCGCTGGTCAAGTAGCTCTACTTGGCCTCCTACACTAACTTGCCTAAACGCCGTCATTGCGAGCCACTGTCTTTGCGGCGCGGCAATCCAGGAGAAAATAAATAAATGAAAAACCTTGCGGTTTACATTATTGCAAGCACGAGAAACAGAACTCTATATACGGGTATCTGATCGAGTAAAAAACGCGCAAGCGTATGAATATAGAGAAGGAATAGTTGAAGGTTTTACCAAAATATAGGATTGCAAGTTGTTCCTATTTTATAAAACAATGGAATCTGCTATTTTGCAAGAAAAGCAGACAAAGAGCGGGTCGAGAAAGAAAAAGCTTCAATTAATAGAGAACATGAATTCAGAGGGGTATGATTTGAGAATTTTTGATCTATCTTTTTTCTGGGTCGCCGCGCCGCAAAAACAGCGGCTCGCGATGACGGCAGAAGAGAGAGGGATACCTCATTGCAAAAACAAAATTTATGAAGCCGTGGGAGATCTTTATTAATAAGCCTAGAAAATGCTTAAACCATATAACTCCAAATGAAATATTCAAATAACACTCGAGAAACTTAATATATGTAATAATGATTACTTAAATAAAATATCAGTAGTGGCTAAGAATTCTTTTGAAAGTATTTTAGCAGAATACAATTTTGAATATGAATTTGAGATAGCTATATGTAAGCTTCTAAAACTTCTCTTGCCAAAAAAATATAGCATTTGTAGAGGTTATATAATTACTTCAAATGATGAGACTATTGGTGATGATATAATAATTTATGACAGTCATTTATTCCCTAAAATTAGGTTAATTGAGGACGATTTATCGATTAAACAATATATCCCTGCCGATGCAGTCTATGCCTATATTGAGGCTAAGCATACACTTAGTATTGATACTACTAGTAAGGATCCAACTTTAGCAAAAGCGCTTAAGCAAATCCATGACGCCAAAAACATTAAACGTGACCAGCGGTTATTGAATCAATTTGGCAATTTCATGTTCCACATGAATATAGAAAAAACCGAAGGATGGCCAAATTGTCGAAATCCTATGTACGGTGCTATAATCTCAAGGTATGTTAAATCTGATAACAATAGCCCAGTAAATGAAAAAGAATTTATTAATAGTGCGGGGAAGTTTTTTTCAAATGATGATAATTATAAACCTGATTTAATTATAGCTGGTGATAAAATAGTTTGCTTACCAATTATAAATGATTCTGTTATGTCACCATTTTTTATACCAGAAGAATCACGGATAGTAGTATGGGCATGTGAAAACAGTATAGCTGTCGGAATAATGAGCTTAATAAGTGCTCTTAATTATATTGAATTAAATCCATTAAATTATAAACTCTTAATGGCGGAAGCGTTAAAGGCAAAAGTAGTATAAAAATGGCTCTATGAAAAATTGAGTGGCTAAAAAAACAAATCAAAGCTGCCGTGAACAAAAACCTCACACTCTGCCGACGCCATCTTTAACACAGACGTTTCGCAAAAATGATACTTACTTAAAACCACCTACAGCCAAAAAACAAAAAAGGTTTATTGGCATTCTAAGATTGGGGCTATATACTGCACCCTTTGCTTGCAAAGCTTAAAACAACTATGACACCTCCATTACCCTCCTTCCGCAAACATCTGTGGTCTTTACTGTTACCGTATTGGAAATCCAATGAGAAGTGGCTGGCCTATTTATTGCTCGCCACCATCGTTATCTTGAATTTAGGCGAAGTGTATTTAAACGTATTATTTAATCACTGGAATAATAGCTTTTATAATTCATTGCAAGCGCTGGACAAACAGGCTTTTATCCATAATATTATCCGCTTTTCCTATCTAGCCATTATTTTTATTATAACGGCGGTGTATCAGATATATCTTAATCAGATGCTTTCCATTCGCTGGCGACGCTGGTTAACTGCCCAATTTGTCGACCGCTGGTTAAACCAAAAAAATTACTATCATTTACAATTAACAGGCTCAGATACTGATAACCCAGACCAACGAATTAGCGAGGATATTGGTCAATTCATTGACACTACCCTGGCGTTAACTCTCGGGTTATTAAGTGCGATAGTTACTCTAATCTCCTTTTTAACTATTTTGTGGAGCCTCTCTGGTTCGTTTGATATCACAATTGCTAACACCGCTATCCATATCCCTGGCTATATGGTATGGGCTGCTTTGCTATATGCTTTTTTGGGTACGTGGCTAACGCATATAATCGGCCGTCCCCTGGTTGCACTGAACTTCAACCAACAGCGTGTGGAAGCTGATTTTCGCTTCAGTTTGGTGCGTTTCCGTGAAAACAGTGAAAATATTGCCTTTCACCGCAGTGAGAGCAAAGAGAAAATTTATTTTTTCCAGCGCTTTTCTGCTGTATTTAATAACTACTGGCAAATTATGCGGCGACAAAAGCAGTTAACGTGGTTTACTTCCTTTTATGGACAAGCTGCCATTCTGTTCCCCTTTATTGTTGCCTCTCCGCGTTTTTTCAGCAAACAGATTCAGCTCGGCGGCTTGATGCAAATAACTTCGGCTTTCGCACAAGTGCAGGGTTCCTTATCTTTTATTATCAATGCTTATCCCGCTATCGCTAATTGGAAAGCAACCAGCGATCGACTTATTACCTTTCAAACCCAGATACAAACAGCAGAAACTCAACCGGGCTTTCAGCCCCGAGTTGCAGGTGTCTCTTCTATACCCATTGAATTTCAAGTTACTGGCAAGGCGCCTGCGCAGGCGAGCCGCGGAGCATATGTGAGCAGCAAGGCAAGCGGGCAACACAGCCAGGACTTGACAAATTCGTCTGGAATGAATTTAGACGCGCGAAGCGACCCCGAAGGGGTGAAATCCAGGAAGGATTTCATAAAAGGTAATGGGTATATCATCACCAAACAACTGACTATTTATCTACCGAACCAACAACCACTGCTGAAAAACATTGATTTGCAATTGCGACCAGGTGAGTCTTTATTGATTACTGGCCCCTCAGGTTGCGGCAAAACGACGTTGCTGCGTACACTGGCAGGTATTTGGCCTTTTGCAAGCGGAGATATTTTATTACCATCACAAGCACAATTATTATTTCTCCCCCAAAAGCCCTATTTGCCTTTAGGCACTTTGTGCGACATTCTGCGCTATACGGACAGGGCAAAAGCTACTACTGACGACCAGATAATCGACCTATTAGAACGTTGTCAATTATCACACTTGTGTGATAGACTCCACCTCGACCAGAATTGGGCTCATGTCTTATCGCTCGGGGAGCAGCAACGCATTGCGTTTGCCCGGGCCATTTTAAGCAAGCCTGACTTTATATTCTTGGACGAAGCAACCGCAGCTTTGGATGAAGCCAATGAAACAAGACTCTATCATTTGCTAAAATCTGAACGCCCAGAAATGAGTGTTATCAGTGTAGGTCATCGTACCTCACTGGCCGCTTGGCACGAACGTCAGTGGTCGTGTGTGAACTATATGGCTACTGACTTTCTAGAAGCTGGATAGGGCCCGATCGTGACCATCCGAAACAAACTGCAAATCAGCAGTTTACTGAGAGAAAGGCCCTGATCCAGTAGGAATTTAAATTACTTATGCCCAAAAAATTTCTTTTAATTCTTCTCCCCTTAGTCATAGTCTCGCAAATCGGTTTCGCTTCAACCAATGGCACTGCGCCAGCGACGAAAAATCATAGCAAGAGTAAGTCTGTTCACAGCCTACATACTGCGGCTAAGCCTCATTCTACAGCAAAACACCCTGCTACCAGCAGTCATAGCAAAAAAATCGTACATACCACCCAACCCAGTAAAACACCTTCTGCAACGGCGAAAAAAGCTTCCGTAACTACTAAACATACATCCACCACTAGCAAGCACCATAAAAAATCTCTTAAAGGTAGGCATGTCAGTAAACACAAGCTGGCGCAAGGCAACCCGCAAGCTATAGCAGGCAGCCAAAGTCAAACGCTCTCTGCACCACTCCCCTTGTCCACCCAAAAGCCATTACCGGGACGGATAGTGAGCATGGTTGATGACACCATCAAAAACCTGCGCTACAGTGTTTATAAATTAGGTGGTACCCATTACGATGCACAAAAGGGCGTTTACATGGTCGACTGCTCAGATTATGTAGACCACTTATTACACGATGCATCACCCCAAGCCTACACTAACTTAGCACAATGGAGCGGTTCTTATCGGCCTACCTCTGCACACTATTATGATTTCTTCACACGCTATATTAATGGCGCGCCTAAATCCACCAGCTGGCAAAAAGTTGAAAATTCTGAAAAACTTCAAGGAGGGGATATCTTAGTGCTCCGCTATAAAAGTTCTCGTGGCAGATCAGCAGGCGGCCACGTTATGGTAGTCATGAATGAGCCCAGAGGGTACGCAAATGTGCTGCAAGTACGTGTTGCTGACTCTGCTGCCTCCGGCCATAGTGCAGATACTCGCGCTGCTCATACTTCAGGCATCGGCGTGGGTACTATGTTGCTGAAGGTGAATAATTCTGGTCAACCGTACGCCTATGCGTGGTCAGCTGATTCACCGTGGAAAAGTAACGTTGAGTTTGCTATGGCCCGGCCTCTTAATCGCGCCTAATGTTCTGTAGGATTTTGCAGAAATCCATTGGAGGAGCGAATGATGTCTCCTCTCTCTAGTAAATCCTATAAAGTACTAATTGCCAGCACACTGGGCACTTTGATTGAATGGGCAGAATTTTCATTTTATGGCTATTTAATCACCCGTTTTTCACATTTATTTTTTCCTAGCTTTTCCCCTCAGATTGCTATTCTGCTTGCCCTCGCTACTTTTGCCATCAGCTATATCGCTCGCCCCATAGGCGCCGTGTTTTTTGGGCATATGGGTGATAAATACGGCCGTCAGCGCGCATTAGTAGGCTCATTATTACTCATGGGATGTGTCACTTTGGCCATGGGGCTACTACCCACATACCAGACCATCAGCATAACTGCGCCTACCCTGTTAGTGCTATTGCGTTTTTTACAAGGAGTAGCGATGGCAGGAGAGTTTATGGGCGCTGGTATTTTCGTGGTAGAAAGTGATCCTAGTAAACCTTATTTTTCGTCTAGCTGGATCAGTACGGCTGCGGCTGCAGGTATGTTGCTAGGTGGCATGTTTGGCATTCTCGTTAGCTTACCAAGTATGCCAGTATGGGCTTGGCGTCTTCCTTTTCTATTAGGCTTTGTGGGCTGTTTAATAGGCTTTTATATTTGGCGTAGCCTAGCAGAAACTCCAGAGTATCAGCAGCTACTAAATCAACAGCGTACCTTAGCAACACCATTAAAAACTTTACTCCAAAACCACCGTCTACCCTTACTACAAACTTTTACCCTCTCAGCATTTATTGGCATCTTTATTTATGTGTGTAATATTTGGTGGGTCACGTATGTCATCGAGCAAGGTTACTTCACTCCCTTAGCCGCCAGGACGTTAGCAACAATTGCGCAAGGCAGCGTCGTTTTATTCACACCTGTAATGGGTATGCTAGCACAACATTGGCGTAGTATTCCTCTCATGCGCTTAGGTGTGTTCACTAGTTTAGGTGTTGCCCCTGTATTATTGCTATTACCGGGGCATGTGGGTTTTTATACCTTATTAGCTATCGAATTGTTGTATGCGCTGGGCTTAGCTGCCTTAACCGCACCCATGTTCAAATACCTATCCAGGCTATTTATCCCAGAAGTGCGTTACAGTGGCCAATCTATCGGCTGGAATTTAGGAGTTGCTATTTTCGGTGGTACAGCACCCTTAATGGCAGAATTGTTCGTCGCTCACTATTCAATAATTTGGGTTATCGGCTACATCGTAATAAGTGGTATACTTGTATTGTTACTTAATTTTTCTTTTCCCCAGTCCAGACTAGGAGATAGATAGTGCTGTGAATATTGTACTATTTGACATGGATAGAACCGTGGTATTAGACGATACCGCAGCATTGTGGACGACGTTTCTATATGAGAAAAATCAACTAAGCGATGCAGAAAAAAAAATACGTCGCGAATTTGAAATAGCTTATATGGAAGGGCGTTATGATGTCTTAGCAGGCTTTGCTTTTGAATTATCGCTGCTGAAAAAAATACCTCACCACTTACTCACTGCTTGGCAACGCGAATTCTTTACATTATGGATAAAGCCAAAGATATCGCGCATTGGCACAGAATTGGTATTTCACTATAAACAACAACCAGGTACGATTATAATTCTAGCAACTGCCACAGTCGATTATATTGCCCGACCCGTTGCTGATTTTTTGGGCTTCCCTTATTTAATCGCTACCGAAGCTGAAATGCACGATGGTAAATTTACGGGACAGCTAGCCGGCATTCCTAGCATGGGAGAAGGTAAACTAACTCGCTTTAAAGAATGGGTATCCGCTCAACCTATTGAACCCAAGCACATGATATTTTACAGTGATTCTATCAATGATTTACCTCTACTCTCTTATGTCGATAAAGCTATTGCTGTTGATCCAGACCCTCAATTACGCGCTATTGCCATGGAACGTGAGTGGGAGATTACTAGTTTCGCAAACTAACTACCTCTAACTTGTAGTAGTGTGGTAAGCCCTCGTTCCTAAAAAATAGTTAATCCTTTTATTTTAAAAGATATCTTATATGTGGTTCAAACAAGTCAGCGTCTTTCAATTACAAACAACTGCTGGTTATAACATAGAAAAGCTAACACAACAGTTGGCACCACTGTCGTTTACTCCTTGCCTGCCAAGTTTGCCTGTTAGCCAAGGCTGGGCGCCGCCAGTGGAGGAAAATGCGGACATGCTCATACGCAGTGTGGCTGATAATTATATGCTTTGCTTACAAGTTGAAGAAAAGATCCTACCGACTAGCGTTATTCAGCAAGCCATGCAGGAAAAAGTTAAAATGATGGAAGCTATTCGCGATCGCAAGGTATCTGCGAAAGAGAAACGTTTCCTTCGCGAAGAAGCCACACATACCTTGCTCCCGCGGGCCTTTAGCAAACTCAGTCGAATCTACGGCTATATCAATACTAGCGAAAACTGGTTAATTATCGACAGCACGCAAAGTGCGCGCGTCAGCGCTTTCACCGAGCTATTGCAGCGCACCTGTTCTGACATTAGATTACAGCTAGTGGTAGGAGAAAAAATTCAGCGACAGCTCACACGTTGGCTGATAGATGGCAATTATCCCGATAGCTTTGCTATTGAAAAGTCTTGTGTGCTCAACAATCCACGCCAAAAAACCTGCGTAGTGCGTTGCCAACAGCAAGATTTATCCGCTCACGGTATTCAATATTTTGTTAAAGAAGGCTATGAAGCACAGCAGTTAGCCTTGTCTTGGCAGGATCGTTTGGATTTTGTACTAAGTGAAGATTTTACATTGAAAAATATACGCTTTCGGCAAGGAATGCTTGAGCAAAATGAGGAGGTTGAGAAGGATAATGCCGCACAAACTTTCGATGTTGATTTTCTG
>Ga0206798_1202_pt1 | contig 11292 bp, 8 predicted proteins | sample Alteio_BWOrgCont_66_FD_152893 | JGI IMG/M metagenome (GOLD analysis project Ga0206798, IMG submission 152893) | Enriched cells from forest soil in Barre Woods Harvard Forest LTER site, Petersham, Massachusetts, United States -... | ecosystem: Environmental > Terrestrial > Soil > Temperate forest > O...
TGGCGCTGGCGTCCCAAGCATCCGCCACCAAGTCGCGCAGCTGCGCCGCGCCTTCGGCCAGACGCTCGGCGACAAAGGTCTTGGCCTCGGGCGTGGCGGCGTCAAATGCGCCCCGCGTGTCCAGGCGATAGGCGGTCAGCACCTGCGCCTGGGTCTGGCTGAGATAGAGCGCAACATGGGCTTGGATGGAACAGGCACAATCGGCAAGGGGGCGGAGCCGGGCGGCGACATCCGCCGGATTGATATTCGCATCCACAAAGGCGCTTTCGAACCGGCTGTGGAACTTGGGGGCACCGGCGAAAACTTCCGGGTTGGGAAACTCGCCCCAACCATTGTGATAGTCTCGCGTAGGTGCTGGTCGCTGGTGAGCCAGGCCTTATCAGCGCTGTTCTTGGCGAACTTCGCTCCCGCGACATCGGCACGCCACAGGACAAAATCCTTCACCAGCTGTTGCCAGCCATCCATCAGGGAATAGGGCAGCCAGCCCGCCTTGTATTCGGTTGAGCCCACGGCCCTGAGCGCGGTGTCGTAATCCTGGCGCGAGGGAGGCAGGTTCAGGAGGCTGGGTCCGCCCAGCACCGTGCCGTCGTCTGAGCCGTCCACGAAATGGGCGGGGTCATTGTCATTGTCGTGCGGCTGGCCGGCGTCGCGCGAACGGTCGGGCTCGCGCGCCAATTCGCCGATCTCGGTTGCCGCCGCTGGCGTACGCAGGAAGGCGGGGATGGTGGCGGGAAAATTCCGCGCCGCGAGTTCGCCGATAATGCGATGGCCCTTGCTACCCCAGGCCAGAGCCTGAGAAGGCATGGCGGCGGCCAGGACCATGACCGCCGCCCGGACGCGCATGCCTGTCATGCGTATCAGAATTCCGTTCGCAGCGTGATCTCGATGGTCTGGGGCGAACCCACCACCAGGAGCGGCGCGCTGGTGCAGCCCGAGGTGGTCGGATTGAACGGCGTGAAGCAGCTCTTGGAAGTGCCGACGCTGCTGAAATAATGCTTGTTGAGAAGGTTTGTGCCATTGAGTTTCAGATAAGAACCGGGCCAGCCATAGGGCGCCAGGTCATAAGTCAGGTCAGCATTGATAGTGAAGTAGGACGGCACACGCGCGTCATTGGCATCGGTGGCGAAGCGGCGGCCGACATATTTGCCGCCCAGGCCGAAGGTAAAGCCGCTCCATTTGTATTGATAACGCTGGGAGAATGTCCAATCCGGCGTTTCCACCAGTTCCTTGCCCGCAATCGAGACCGTGACGGTGCCGGTGGCGTTGAGCAGAATGGTGGACAGCGGACCCGCCGCGACCCGGCTGTGCTCGTACGAGACCGAGGAGTAGACGGAAAAATTGTCCAACGGGAATATGTCGCCTTCAAAATCCACGCCGTCGATATTCACCGAACCGACATTGTGATCGACGCTGATACCCTGGTCAGGATCAAAGGTGGTAACGATGCGGTTCTTGAATTGGGTGTTGTAGCCGGTCAACGACACGGTCATCAGCTCGCTGTTGTAGCGATAGCCCAGGTCAAGATTGACGCTGGTTTCCGGGCTGACCTTGGCGAAGGTCGAGTAGACACAGCCCGCTGTGGTCGCCGTCTGGCAATGGCCGTTGTTGCCGCCGTTGTAGAGGCTGTCGGTCTTGGGGGCCGAAAGGCCTTCCGCGAAATCAGCATAGAAAGTGTGTTCCTTGCTCCAGGGCGAAAAGGTAAATCCGAGATTGGGCAGGGTTTTGCTGTACTTGACCACTTCCTTGCCCGGCGGGGTGAAAAGGTTGTTGGCGCCCACGCCCGCGAAAGTGACGGTGCCGTTGGCGGCAACTGCCCCGGACGGCGCCTCGGAGGTGCAATATTGGAAATTGGCGCCCGGCGCGATCTGGTTGAAGGAACCGGAAGCCTGGACATAGCAGAGCTGATTGAGATCGCGCTCCAGGATCGGCACCCGCACGCCGGCCGCAACATGCAGCGTGTCGTCCAGGTAATTGCCCTCATAGGCCAGAGCGAACTGGTCCAGAATGGCATGGCTGCGGCGGTCGCGTGAGCGAATGGGCGTGCCGTCGGCGCTGAGCACACGATGGGTCAGGTCGCGATAGCCGCCGAACACGTCATAGGGATTGCCATTGGCCTGCATGAAGCTCATCTGGCCGGTCTGGCGGTGCAGGCCGTAATCCAGCGAATAGGCGGCCTGCAACGTGTTGTTGTCGTTAATCGCCCAGAGCACCGAGGCATTGAGCCCGTAGCGAATGGTGTTGGTGTTGCTGGGCGAATAGACCTGAATCTGGTCCAGCGCATCGCCATCGCCGTTCAAATCCACGCCGGCGGTGTGCGATGTGCCGATCAGGCGCGGATCGGTTTCGCTGAGCACGGTGATGCCGCCGCCATTGGCCAGGACATACTGGACACTGGGATCAATCGTCAGCGTGATGTCGGGCGTGAGGCGGATCAGCGACTCGGCGCGGATATTGCCGGTATCGGAGGGGTTGATGCGGATATTGTAGTAGGATGTGCAAATGGCGGTGGTGCCACCATTGGAGGTGGCTTCAATCTGCGCGGTGCCGGCCACGGCCGCGGGGCGGGTGCAGGTCGGCGCCTCGTCAAAGCCAAGGCCATAGCCTTGCGCATTGTTGGTGGCGCCGAAGCCGGTATATTGGCCGGTATTGGGGTCCAGCGCCACGTTCGGCGTCACCGCCAGCGTGCCGGCGGCTGCACCAGCTGCGGTGACCACGGCCGTGGTGTTGGGTACCGGAATGAAGGACACATTGTTATAGAAATTGTTGCGGTTCGAGTTGAAATGCGCCGAGACGGTGAACCAGCCGCGCTCACCCATATCCTGATAGATGCTCAAATTGGCCTGGCGCTTCTGCAGATAGCCCGGCCCCTTGAATTTGTCATAATGGTCGTAGGACAGAGACCCGAAGGCCAGCGTGTTCCAGGGCCCGAACGCGCCGGAATCGACGCGGCCGAAAAAACGCTCCTGGCTGAAGCTGCCATAGGAAACATCGCCCATCGCCTGGAACTGGTCGGCCGGCTTGGTGGTGCGGATGGCGATGACGCCGCCGGTGGCTGCGGCGCTGGGACTGTCCACATCGGTGGTGCCCTGGTTCACCGTGGCCATTGAGAGGATTTCGCTGTCGGCGACCTGGTTGGTGTAAAGCGCGTAATTGCCGGTGTCGTTGAGCGGCATGCCATCCCAGGTGAAGGAGATGCGGGCGCCGTCAAAGCCGTGCAGGCGGACATCGCCGCCGCTGTTGCCGTAGGGATCGTTGTTGGTGAAGTTGAAACCAGGCACGTTGTTGAGGGACTCAAAAACGGTTTGGCCCGCCATCTGGGTATTGATGTAATCCTGGCTGATGCTGGAGCGTTCCTTGGGGACAATGATCGGCTGCATGATGCCGACATTTTCCTGGATGCCCGTCACCGTCACCGTTTCGATCGACTCCAGCTGCTGCGTACCGGTGGATTGCGCCGCCGCCGGCAAGGCCTGGGCGACAAGCAGAACAAACGGGCTGGCGCCCAGCATCAGGATTTTGCGGAAAGATTTTGTCATTTGAGCACCCCTTCAATGGACAAAGCCGTGACGTTTCCGCGCCCGCATTTTTGCGGCGCGCGGACGATGACGTGCGTGGGTGAACCACGCCTGTTGGAAATTCATTCGCGGAAGAGAACTTCTCCGCGACGTATCAATGACGGCGAAAGGTGATGGCTGTTTCTTAATTCAAAGAAGTTCTGGTGCCGCTTTTTTGACCGAGTCGTTGCGGTTGCGCGTCAGGCAGATGACGATTGTTGCAAGCCCCGGAACCGCATGATTATCTTGCCGCTATGAAAATAAGCACTGCGGCACCACTAGTGTTTCTGGCGATCCTCTCGTCAGGCGGTGCCGCGCCACCCCCGGCCATCAAGCCGTCCGCAAAACAGGTATCGGCACCGGTGGCCAAAGCCGCGCCCGTTAAAGTCGCCGTCCCGGCCAGCAAACCGGCGCCTGCCAAGCAAACACCCTCTCGTACCGTGCAAGCCGCGCCCAAGCCCGCACCGGCGCCCATCGAGACTGACGCGCTCAAGACCTATCCGCTGCAGAGCATCAGCTTTCCAGGCGGCGTGGTGATGACAGAGATGGTCTACAGCAATCTGCCCGGCTTTCGTCCTCTGACGCTCGATCTCTATTTGCCACCGGGAAAGGGATTTCCCCGTCCCGGCCTGGTCTTTGTCCATGGCGGCGGCTGGAACAGCGGCGATTCCCGCCATGCCGGCACCTTCGGTGATTTTCCCGGCCAGCTCGCCGGCATCGCGGCGCGTGGGCTTGTGGTGGCGAGTGTGAATTACCGCCTGTCGGGCGAAGCGGTTTTTCCCGCTGCCTTGCAGGATGTGAAGACCGCGATCAGCTGGCTGCGCGGCCACGCCAAGGATTACAATCTGGACGAAACCCGCATCGCGGTCTGGGGCGATTCTGAGGGCGGCCATCTGGCGGCGCTGGCGGGCGTATCCTGCGGGGTGGCGTCACTGGATCCGCCAGCCGATCCCAAAAGCAAACCGCCTTCGGATTGCGTACAGGCAGTGATCGACTGGTACGGCATCACGGATTTGGAAACGCTGTTTTCGGATTTCGGCGAGCCGCCGCCGGACAAAAGCGATGGCGGCGCTTTCCTGGGCTGTGAACCGGCCCTGTGCCCCATTGGCGCGGCGCGCAACGCCAGCCCGCTGGCCTATATCGAGACGATGAGCCCTCCGTTCCTGATCGTGCATGGCGCGGGTGACACAATTGTTTCGCCCGATCAGTCGCAGAGACTGTATAACGCGCTGCACGCCAAGAATGTGCCGGCGGAACTGGTGATTTATCCCGGCGTCGGCCATGACTTCGCCCCCATTGCGAACTCAAGTCCGAGCGCGGCCGATCCCGCCACCAACCGGCAGGCAATAGAGAAGCTGGAGGGTTTCCTGGACGCGACTTTCCCCAAGAAACCGATGACCGCGCCTTTCAAGCCCGCCAAACCGCAAGGCTTGCCTTACTAACCGGGCGCGCGCCGGTGTAGAATGGCGAATCTTCACCGGGAGCCGCCATGACCGCCATCAATACCGTCACCGATCTTTCGCGCGATGGCGACGTCGCCGTCGTCACCCTCAACAATCCCCCCGTAAACGCCCTGAGCATGGCGATGCGCGACGGCCTGGTTGCGGCGCTGGACGTCGCGGCCAAGGATGCGAACGCCAAGGCCGTCCTGCTGATCTGCGCCGGCCGCACCTTTATCGCCGGGGCGGATATTTCCGAATTCGACAAGGTGCAGAGCGGCGGCGCCGGTTTCACGGAAGCCCAGGATGCCTTTGACAAAATGAAGAAGCCGCTGGTGGCGGCGATTCACGGCACCGCGCTGGGCGGCGGGCTGGAAGTGGCCATGTGCTGCCATTATCGCGTGGCGGTGGCCTCGGCCAAATTCGGTCAGCCGGAAGTCAATCTGGGCCTGATCCCCGGCGCCGGCGGCACCCAGCGCTTGCCGCGGCTGGCCGGCATTCCCAAGGCGCTGGAAATGATCGCCACCGGCAAGCCGATCGGCGCGGCGGACGCGCTGGCCAACGGTCTGATTGACGAAATCGTGCCCGGCGACCTGAAAGAAGGAGCGGTGGGTTTCATCGCCAAATTGCTGGCGGAGGGCAAGGGCGTGCGCCGGACGCGGGACATGCAGGAAAAGGTCACCGGCGATTTCGCGCCGGTTTTCGCTTTCGCCCGGGCCAAAAATGCACGGCTTCGATGCGCCGCTGGAGGCGATCAAGGCGGTGGAAGCCTCCACCACCATGCCCTTTGATGATGGCATCGCGCTGGAACAGAAGATTTTCGCGGCGCGTCTGACCTCACCCCAGTCGCTGGCATTGCGCCATGTGTTCTTCGCCGAACGCAAGACATCCAAAATTCCCGATGTGCCGGATGATACGCCGACCCTGCCGATCAAGAAGGTTGGCGTGATCGGCGCTGGCACCATGGGCGGCGGCATCGCCATGAATTTTGTCAATGCCGGCATTCCCGTCATCATCATGGAAATGAAACAGGAAGCGCTGGATCACGGCCTGGGCGTGGTGCGGAAGAATTACGACGCCACCGCCGCCAAGGGCCGCCTGACGCCGGAAGACGTGCAAAAGCGCATGGCGCTGCTCACCGGCACGCTGAAGATGGAGGATTTGGGCGATTGCGACCTGATCATCGAGGCGGTGTTCGAACGCATGGATGTGAAGAAAGACGTCTTCGCCAAGCTGGACAAGGCGGCGAAACCCGGCGCGATACTGGCCACCAACACCTCCTTCCTGGATGTGGATGAAATCGCCTGCGCCACCGCGCGTCCCGACCATGTGCTGGGCCTGCATTTCTTCTCGCCTGCCAATGTGATGAAACTTCTGGAAATCGTGCGCGGCGAAAAAACCAGCAAGGAAGTTGTGGCTACCGCCATGAAACTGTCCCGCACCATCGGCAAGGTGGGTGTGCTGGTGGGCGTGGCTTTCGGTTTCGTCGGCAACCGCATGCTGGCGGCGCGGGCGGCGGAAGCGGACAAGATGGTGCTGGAAGGCGCCCTGCCCTGGGACATTGACCGGGTGCTGGTCCAGTTCGGCTTTCCCATGGGCGGCTTCGCCATGTGGGATTTGGCAGGGCTCGATCTGGGCTGGGTCAAGGAAGAATCCAAAAGCGAAACGCTGCGCGACCTGCTCAACGAGATGGGCCGCAAAGGCCAGAAGACTGGTGCGGGTTATTATGACTATGACGAAAAGCGCAAAGCCACGCCCTCGCCGGTGACGGAGAAATTGCTGGTCGATCTGTGGGCCAAAAAAGGCGTGACCCCGCGCAAAATTCCCGACCAGGAAATGCTGGAGCGCAGCCTTTACCCGATGATCAATGAGGGCGCCAAAATCCTGGAGGAAGGCAAGGCCAGCCGCTCCTCCGACATCGATATCGTCTGGATTTATGGCTATGGCTTTCCGGCCTGGCGCGGCGGACCGATGTTTTATGCGGACGCCATCGGCCTGGACACCGTGCTGGCGGGCATCCGTAAATATGGCTGGAAGCCTTCGGCGCTTCTCGAGAAGTTTGTGGCGGAAAAGAAGAAATTCGCAGATCTCTAATTCAATTTTTCCACGCTCAGGAATATGCCCGGCTCGGGCCGCACCGTCATGGTCATGACCGGCTGCGGCAAGGGCCGGTTTTGCGCGAAACGGAAATTCTGGATCAGGGTAGAAAGAATGATACCCGCCTGCATCATGGCAAAATTGGCGCCGACGCAGACGCGCGGGCCGGCGCCGAAAGGCAGATATTGATAACGGTCGCGGATGGTACCGGGCGTGAAACGCTCCGGATCGAAATGCTCCGGCCTCTCCCACAACATCTCATGCCGGTGCAGCGCCCAGATCGGAAGGAAGAGAATGTCATTGGGATTTATCGTCCGGCCGCATAATTCATCGCGGGCCAGAACATGGCGGGCAAGCAGGCCCACCGGCGGATAGAGCCGCATGGACTCTTCCAGTACCTGATTGATGAAAGGCATGGCGGCGAGGTCATCGGCCCCGGCCAGCCTTCCGCCCAGCTGCTCCCGCGCTTCGGCGCGGGCCCGTTCCTGATGTTCGGGACTGTTGGCGAGAAGATACAGCGCCCAGGATATCGCCAGCGCCGTGGTCTCATGTCCCGCCACGATGAAGAATTGCATATTGTTGACCAGATCGGCGGGCGACATGCGCCGCCCCGTCTCGGGGTCTTCCGCTGCCAGCATGCTGTCGAGCAGGTCATCGGCCGGGCCCCTGCCATCATGGACCGCGCTTTGCTGGCGGCGCGCCGCGATCGCCTCACCCACCATGCCGTGCATGGTGCGCACCGCCGCGCCCGCGATCAATTCGCCGGGACGGGGAAACCATTCCGGCACGCCCAGAAAATCCAGCAGTGAGGTACGCCCCGCCGTCTGGAAATAGCGTGTGATGGCGTCACCGAAAGCGTGCTGGTCGAAATGCTCGCGGCCCGATAGCGCCACATCGCAGATCACATCAAAAGTCGCGGTCAGCATTTCCGAGACCAGTTCGGCGCGCGTGACTTTGGAAAGCCGCGCCACCGCCCGCGCCGCCGTGGCGCTCATCGCCGGCGCCAGCGCCACCACATTGCGGTGGGTAAAGACGGGGGCCACTGCCTGGCGCTGCCATTTCCATTCCGCCCCGTCGGCATTGAACAGGCTTTCGCCGATGGCGGGCCTGAGCATCCGCCGCATGATCTCGGATTTGGGGTAGTTGGAAAGATTGTCCAGCATCACCCGCTTGTAGGCGGCGGGATCGGCCAGCATATGCCAGCGCCGCAACACCTCGCCGGTGACAATGGGCTGGCGATAGGAAAGCGCGGGAATGATCTCCAGCACATTGCGCCGCGCCGCTAGCGCGATGGCAAGCCGGCTCAACCGCCGTTTATGGACCGGCGCGGCGACGGGTATGAAAGTTTCGGACAAGGCGCCCTCCCGGCGCCATTATAGCCGCAAGGACGCGCTTTGCCTCAGGCGCGGTGATGGCCCGGCGACAAGGCCGCGGCGATCAGCGCGGGGCTTTCCTTGACACCCTGCTTGACCGCACCCAAATCGATTACCGCCGCCACGCCGGGGGCATATTCGCCCGGCAGCGCCGAGCGCACGGAGCGGATTTTGTCCGGATCGAGCGCGATCTTGCGGCCGTCGGGCGCCGTCACGGTGATCTTCTTGTTGCGAGTCAGCCATTCGGCGCCCGCGCCCAGGGCACGGGTGATGCCGGCGACATAGGCGCGGGTTTCAGCCGGCAGCGGCGCGCCATGATGGAGATGATCCTCCAGATGGCCGGGGCCGGCATTGTAAGCGGCGAACATGGCGGGAAAGCCGTATTTGCCGTGCAGCCAACGCAGATAGGCGGCGCCGGCATTGATATTGTCCTGCGGGTTGAAAGGGTCTTCTCCCAGCCGGTATTGCGCCGCCATCTGGGCATAGGTGCCCGGTTCCACCTGCATCAGGCCCAGCGCGCCCCGGTTGGACGTTATCGGCTGGCCGTTGAGAAAGGTGCGGCCGCCGGTTTCAGAGCGCATCACATTGCGAATCCAGGCAGCGGGAATTTTATAGCGTTTGGCGGCATCGGCGATCAGGGGTTCCCAGCGCGCCATCAAATCGCGCGCGGACATGCCGGCGTCCGGATTGAATACCGGCGGCTGCGCGGGCGGGCCGGCGGCGTCAATGATCGCGATACGCACCGGCGCGGTGAGTTTGAGCGCTTCCATCTGCACCGGGCGATTCTGCATAAGAAACGCCATGCCGCCCAGGATCAGGCCGGTGACCAGCAGTTTCTTGAAATTCGGCGGAGCGGATAATTTTTCCGCAACGGCTAGAGAGTGCGCCATGTTTCACCGTTCCCTGTTCGTGTTTCGAGACAAGTCCGCCGAAGCGGCGTTCCCTTTTTGTGGGAACCATGACGCATCTTGTGCGTTGTGCAGCCTGTCTAATATTTTCGGCGCGGCGATTCAAGACGGAACAAAAGTTCCGCGAGTTGCATGCGGTTCCCTTGCCGGCGCATACTGCGCGCATGCGCATATTTTCTTTTTCGGTTTTCGCGTTACTGCTTTTGGGAGCGTTGGAAGTTCCAGCCGAATCGGCAAGTTTTGATTGCGCAAAGGCGCGTCTTGCCGACGAACACGCCGTCTGCGCCTCGCTTCTTGGCCCAGCGGCGGCGCTGTGGGGCCGACAGCGATTGCCTGACCCGCGTCTATCGCGGGCGCATCGCCATTCTCAAACGCGATTATGACCGGTTGAAAAGCCGCGGGTCTAGCCCTTGAGCATCGGCGTGCCCTCATGCGCGACCAGAAGGTCGTGCATGTCATTGGCGTGCTCTTCCTCAGTGCGCAGGATATCCACCAGCATCTTGCGGGTGCCCGGATCGTCGTCCCCGAAATAGCGCACCAGCTCGCGGTAATGATCCACCGCGATGCGTTCGGCCACCAGATTCTCGCGGATCATGTCCACCAAATTCTCGCCTTCCACATATTGCGAGGCGGAGCGGCTGACCAGCCCTTCGGGATTGAAATTGGGCTTGCCGCCAAGCTGGTTGATGCGCTCGGCCACCATCATCGCATGCTCATGCTCTTCCTTGGCGTGCACGGCAAATTCGTCCTTGACGCTTTCGCTGGAGATGCCCGTGGCGGCGATGGAATGCATGCTGTAGCGCAGCACGCAGACGATCTCGGTCGCCAGCACGCTCTGCAATATGTCGATGGTCGTCTGTACATTCCCGATATAGCTGTCGCCGATGGCGCCCTGGTCCAGATGCTTGCGCGCCCGCGTCCGGAGCGTCTTGACGTCGGTGAGAAATGCTTTCTTTCTCGAGGATTTCGCTTTTGCTTTCTTGGCCACAAATATCTCCTGTTCAAAATAAGGCGGGACCCCGCCGGAAAACGCCGCAACCGGCGGCCGGTTCCGGATATTCAAGCCACCTTGTGGTTGGCCATCCGCTCCAGCGCCGTCACCAGCGCCGAATGATCCTTTTTGCCATCGCCGTTGCCAATGCAGGAATTGAACAATTCCTGGGCGATGGCGGTGTTGGGCAGTGAAATGCCCATTTTGCGCGCATTGGACAGCGCCAGATTGAGATCCTTGCTGTGCAATTCGATGCGGAAGCCCGGATCGAAGGTGCGCTTGATGATGCGCTCGCCATGCACTTCCAGGATGCGCGAGGCGGCAAAACCGCCCATCAACGCCTGGCGCACCTTGGACGGATCGGCGCCCGCCCGGGACGCGAACAGCAGCGCTTCAGACACCGCCTGGATGTTGAGCGCCACGATGATCTGGTTGGCGACCTTGGTGATCTGTCCGGCGCCCACATCGCCCACCAGGGTGATGTTCTTGCCCATCAGTTCGAACAGGGGCTTGACCTTGTTGAACACCGCTTCCTTGCCGCCGCACATGATGGTCAGCGTGGCGTTCTTGGCGCCCAATTCGCCGCCCGAAACCGGCGCATCGACATAATCGCAGCCCAGTTTTTCGATGCGGGCGGCAAATTCCTTGGTCTCGATCGGGCTGATCGAACTCATGTCCACCACAATCTTGCCCTTGGAAAGCCCGGCCGCGATGCCGTCCGCCCCGAACAAAGCGGTATCCACATCGGGCGTATCCGGCACCATGGTGATGACGATGTCGGACTTGGCCGCTAGGTCTTTCAGGGATTTCACCTCGACCGCGCCGGCTGCCGCCAGTTCCTCGGGCAAGGGCTTGTTGTTCTGGATCAGATAAAGGTCGTTGACGAAGAGTTTGTGACCGCCCTTCAACAGATGACCGGCCATCGGCCGG
>Ga0206798_1204_pt1 | contig 11273 bp, 3 predicted proteins | sample Alteio_BWOrgCont_66_FD_152893 | JGI IMG/M metagenome (GOLD analysis project Ga0206798, IMG submission 152893) | Enriched cells from forest soil in Barre Woods Harvard Forest LTER site, Petersham, Massachusetts, United States -... | ecosystem: Environmental > Terrestrial > Soil > Temperate forest > O...
AGGATGATCGTCTCTCCCAGGACGCGGCCCAGCATCTTGCCCAAACCTTCCAGTGCCGTACGAACGTTCAGCGGGCGGCGGTGGAGCATCTGTTTGCGGCTGAAGGCCAGCAGTTGGCGGACCAACGACGCGGCGCGCGTGGAAGCTTTGCCGATTTCCTGGAAAGATTCCCGAAGCGGCTCGGACAATTCCCCGCCGCACAGTTGCAATTCCGCATGCCCCTGGATCACCGTGAGGATGTTGTTGAAATCATGCGCCACACCGGCGGCAATCTGGCCGATGGCCTCCATCTTTTGCGCCTGTCGCAACTGTTCTTCCACGTGAAGGCGTTGAGTGATGTCCTGGACGGACATCAAACAGTGCGGGCGATTTTCCAGCTCAAAGTTTTGCGTGGAAACCATGACCTGAAGATTTTTGCCGTCTTTAGTGCGAAGCATTCCCTGCGCATTGGTGATGGGATGGTGCTCGGTCAAGGTCCGCATGATTTCCCACAATAGTTTCAATTCGGGGAAGAGGTTCAATTCCACATGGGTGCGCCCCACTATTTCCTCGCGGTGAAAACCTGTCAATTGAAGAAAGGTGTCATTGACATCGACGTATCGCTGGTCGGATGAGCTTTGCAAAACCAATGGAATGGGACTGGCGCGAAAGGACTTGGCAAAGCGTTCTTCAGAGCGGCGGAACGCATCATTGGTTTCCTCCAGATTGCGCGTGCGGGATTGCACCAGTTTGTCCAACTCCTCGATGTGGGAACGCACCTGGCGCGCCAGCAACCATTTCCGGGTCAAAGAATGGGCCATCTGAAGCACCTCCACGGCCTCAAACGGTTTTCGGAGAATGACCAGGTTGTCAGAATAACCCAGCTTCGACATCATTTCCGACCAGGAATAATCCGAATACGCCGTGCAAATGACCACTGGCAATTCGGGATATTTTTGCCAAATCTGTGTCACGGTCTCCACACCATCCCACCCCGGCGGCATACGAACGTCCACAAACGCCAGTGCGTACGGCCGGCCCTCCGCCATGGCCTTTTCAACCATCTTCAGTCCTTCCTGTCCCTGGGATGCGCAATCGATTTCATAGACCGTTGGCGGCCGGGTTGTGGCTGAAACCGATTGGCCAAACAAGAGTTCTTCAGCCGCTTGAAGAGCGAATTCAGAATCTTTAGGCGGCGCCAAAATTTTCCGAAAATCCGCATGGATGGACGGATTATCGTCTATTACCAGAATCCGGTTTGCGGCTGGAAGGGCTGCGGTATTCATAATTCTGGCTTATTCAATAGTGTATCACTGCCAAGACCAGTTCGCAAGGTTTGCAAAACGGCGGGCAACTCTAGGACAAAGGTCGCTCCATGTCCGATACCTTCGCTTAAAACGAAAAGCTGGCCGTCCATTTCTTTGGCGGCATTGGCGCCGCTGTGCAATCCGAATCCGTGACCGTCGGAACGGGTGGTAAAACCGAGCATAAATATACGTTCCAAATTTTCCGGGGCGATGCCAATGCCAGTGTCCGAAATTTCAAACCGAACGCGTTCAGCGCCAACCGGGCGGATACGAAAGGTGACCCGCTTTTCCACCGCGTCAATCAATGCATATTTGGCGTTGCTCAATAAATTGATAAGGATCTGCAGCACCTTATGCCGGTCGGCTATGATTTTCGGGGAATTTTCGTATTGGCGCACCACAGTGATTTTGTGGCGCTCATAAGCATCGCGATCGATGACAAAGGCATCTTCCATCATTTCCACTGGATCCAGCTCTTCGGCGATATTGGAATTTTTGACATAATCCTGTTGCAGCGCCACGATCGCTTTGACATGGTCGATTTGTTTGATGAGAGAATTGACTTCATCCTGGAGGTTTTGTCGCTTTTCCATCATGACCCCGGCCAGATCGCGCAAATAACCCGGCAATGCGCGTCCTCGAGGGTCTTCGGTAAGAAAATGCGCCGGATTGCCATTGCCCTCGTTCAGCAAAGCAATCGCCTTGGCCAAATTCTCGATCCGCAATTGTTGAACGGAATCACCGATGACCGAGGCGGAAACATTGACGCTGTTGAGAACATTTCCCACGTTGTGAAGAACACTGGTTGCCATCTCAGCCATGCCGGCCTGGCGCGATGCCACCATGAGGCGGCTCTGGGCTTCGGAAAGGCGTTCATGGGCAAGTTCCCTGGCCTTGATCTGCTCACTCAACTCATGGGTCCGTTCACGCACACGCTCTTCCAATTTGTCATGAGCGGTTTTTAATTCCGCCTGGGACTGCATCAACAAGATATTTCGGCGCTGATTCTGAAGCGCCCATAGAAGGCTGACCAGCATGATTAACGCCGCGCCAGCCAGGACCCACAAAAGCCGGGACAAGGTCCACCACGGCGGAGATTGTAAAACACGAACGTCTCCAACACTGCGCAGACTCATTTGAAATACCTGGGGGTTGCCATATTCGTCCCGCTGAATTCGATAGACGCCGGTCAGGGCAAGTTGGCTGCCTATCTGGAACTGTTGCTGCGCCAATGGCGCAGTTCCATCGAGCGTGGCCTGAAAAATCTGGCCCTTAGACTGAATAATTAGATCTGTCTCAGCCTGCTTTTCCACCAGATCGAGCAATACGCCTTCCGTATGTATCAGCAAACCGTCTAAATCTTCTGCCACAGAAGGTATTGGGGGGCGTTCAACCGGAACGGGGTCGGCACCGGACGAAATCCATCGATAAGTAGCTTCACGCAATAAAAAATTGCCGTTTTCGTTTCCGGAAAAACCGACTACCTCTACCCGATCACCGAAATGGAGCACATTGGTTTGTTCGCTCAATGCCAATAAACTACTATCACCATCCTGAAGATATAAATAGCGTCCTGGGACATCCAAAGTGACTGTACCAGAGGTGCGTACCTGTTCATTCAACGTGTTAAAGGGATTATACTGCCTCAAGCCGGACAGCGGACGCATAGGCAATGCAAACAAATCACCCGGAGGAAACTGTTCGACCTGAACGTCGTTGACTTGTGGCGACCAGATCTCGATGCCTGTCAATTGGCGGCGGGAATTGGCCGTTGCCACACAAACCCCTTTGACAAGGATCAGCGAGCCTTGTAGTGCTACTAAACTGCTGTCGTACGGGGCCCGGACCGTGAAATTGCCGTCCGGGGCAACAAGAAGCAGCCGGAGGGAATTGGCCCCTTCAACGACTTTGCGGACGTAACCTCGCATCTGGATCCAGCTCCCGTCCTCTGTACCAGTCATCGCTTCCGCAAGCCCGACCAACGGAGAATCCGGCAAACTCGTATCGCCTGTCTGGCTCACCATTGCATTGGTGATTACCGGGGCGAATTGCCCCTGGGCGGTGACGCCGTCCACTTTGACAATCATGCCAACCCTCATTGGTCTGCCGCTTGGGAGACTGGATCGCATCACCCGGATTCCGCCGCTGCTGTCCAAAACGTAACTGTACTGGTTACGCCTGTCCACCCAGGTAACAACGCCTTCAAGGCTGACAGGCGTATGACGGTCCAAGCTCTCTTGATCCAAACTACGGACCTCCGCCGCCAAATGAAGTTGTGTTCGGTTTGTCGGAAATACCATCACATTTGAGACCGAGCGGTAGAGTCCGTCTTGTAATACGTGGTCAATGCCTTGTAGCACTGGATAACCAATCGCTTCGATACGGTCGTTCACCTGCAAGACCTGCGCCTGTTTGGTCAAAATTCGAATTTGTCCAGTGGCATCCCAAATCGTCACTTCCTGCCCCGGTTGTTGGCTGCGCACCACGCCTTGAATCCTTATCATCGCATGTGAATCCGCCGAGTCGAAATTTTCGGAATTCATCAGCGGAATGGAGTTGCTTGAAAACCGCGGATCACTCTCGAGCGAACCTGTCACGGTGATGGAATCCAAACCAGGCGGCCAGAGCGTGATGGTTGCCACCTTGCCGGCGATATCGAATGTTTCCGAATAAACCCCCTTGATCCGGACGAACTTGCCCACCAACGACGGCGCCGAATTTGTATTTCCGGAGACATAGGCAACAAGATTGAAATCCTGCGCCAATAAGTTAAGTTGCAAGATATTCGCGGAAGACATGGTTTGTGAATCCACCAATGCCTCGACCTCCACGACGTGCCTGTCCAGGTCCGCAGTATCAAAAAGCCGTCCCTCACCTGATACAAAGGGGAGGGCATTGGATTCGGAAAGCACTTTGATGGACGTCTTGTCCCAAAGAAATTCCTCATCCACCGGGAGCGTCAACCCATCAATCAATATCTTGTCTCCACTCTTGAGTGTCTCAGGAATTCCTCTTAAAGGAAGAAAAGCATCCACAGAATCTGATCTTCCCCAGAAAACGTCCCATCCAGGGTTGCAGTAATAAATCAACAATTCCAATCGCGCGTGGTGCAATTGGCTCTTTTCCTGGGTCGGCAAGTTCCAGAACTGGGCGAGATTGGTGATCAGTGTAGGGCTGACAACGTCAGTCGTTTCGGGGGCGGCGACTGTTTTTGATGCAATCAACAAACCAATCGCCGTAGCTAAAACGAATCGTGCTCTTGCGGAAGAACGCCAAATTTTTATAAAAACAGGCACTTTACCGATTTGGAACATCCTTAATATCGACCGAAACCGGCAAGACTCAAGGTAATTAATCCGATTGAATTTGAGTGGATTGCGGGAAATAAAAAAGGCCGAAATTTATCAATATTTCGGCCTTTTTTTGAAAGACTGGCGGCGACCTACTCTCGCGGAAGCTATACAACCACTACCATTGGCCCAGCAGTGTTTGACGGCCGTGTTCGGAATGGGAACGGGTCGGACCACCGCGGCATTGCCACCAAATTGTTTGCACGGTTTATGCCGTGCGAAATTTTAAAGAACGTACCCGAAACGGTTTGGCCGCTCCGGCGATTCTCTGAAAACTACACACAGGGGAAAGAATTGCAGGGTTTTCCACAATTCGCGAGTTGAAATTGCATTCCAAATAAATGGAAAAAGCAATCAAGCCGCACGACCGATTAGTACCAGTCAACTAAATACCTCGCGGTGCTTACATTTCTGGCCTATCAAACGGGTAGTCTGCCCGTGGTCTTTAGGGAGCTTGTGCTCCGGGAAACATTATCTTGGGATGAGCTTGGCACTTAGATGCTTTCAGCGCTTATCTCTTCCGCACATGGCTACGCAGCGATGCCCCTGACGGAACAACTGCCACACCAGAAGTGCGTCTAACCCGGTCCTCTCGTACTAAGGTTAGAACCCCTCAAGTTTCCTGCGCCCACAGTGGATAAGGACCGAACTGTCTCACGACGTTCTGAACCCAGCTCGCGTGCCGCTTTAACCGGCGAACAGCCGGACCCTTGGGACCTTCTCCAGCCCCAGGATGCGACGAGCCGACATCGAGGTGCCAAACCGGATCGTCGATATGAACTCTTGGATCCGATCAGCCTGTTATCCCTAGCGTACCTTTTGTCCGATGAGCGACGGCAATTCCACATTAAACCGTCGGATCATTTGGGCCTGCTTTCGCATCTGCTCGACTTGTAGGTCTTACAGTCAACCTGGCTTATATCCATACACTCGACGCACGGTTGCCAACCGTGCTGAGCCAAGCTTAGCGCTCCTCCGTTACCATTTGGGAGGAAACCGCCCCAGTCAAACTGACCTGCACGCAATGTCCCTCATCTGGATGACAGACTGAGGTTAGAATCCTAATTATTCAAGAGTGGTGTTTCACATTTCGACTCCAGCGCAACCGAGGCCGCGCCTTCAAAGTCTCCCACCTACGCTAAGCATAAATAACCAGAACACAATACGAGCTTACAGTAAAGGTGCATAGGGTCTTTCCGTCCTACTGCGGGCAGGCGGCATCTTCACCGCCATTACAGTTTCGCCGAGATCCTCTCCGAGACAGTCGTTCAGTCGTTACAAGATTCGTGCAGGTCGGAACTTACCCGACAAGGAATTTCGCTACCTTAGGACCGTTATAGTTACGGCCGACATTCACGGGGACTTAAAGACCGAGCTTCGCTTACGCTAACAAGATCTCTTAATCTTTCCGCATTGGTCACTTGTCACTCCCTATACGTTGTTTTAACAACTTTGCAGAGAGCTGTGTTTTTGTTAAACAGTCGCTAAACGCAATTTACTGTGGCTCACCGAAGTGAGCACCTCTTTTCCCGAAGTTACGAGGCTAATGTGCCGAGTTCCTTAGAGAGGTCTCTCTCGCGCGCCTGAGTGCGCTTACACTCACCCACCTGTGTCGGTTTACGGTACGGGTGAACAAGACATACGATAAAACTTTTCTAGGCACAGAGACCCACTAATGCGCTTCGGCCGAAGCCTAAGCTCAGCATTCGATAGCCTAGTCAATGTCTCTCCATGCGTCATTCTATCGCTAATTCTTGTCCAGCGCAGGAATATTTAACCTGCTGTGCATCGATTACGCCTTACGGCCTCATCTTAGCTCCCGGCTAACCCTGGGAGGACGAACCTGGCCCAGGAAACCTTGGGTTTACGGCGACCAGGATTCTTACCTGGTTTATCGCTACTCGTGTCTGCATTCTCACTAATCAACGCTCCACAGTCCGTTTCCGTTCTGCTTCACTGCGTTGATTACGCTCTCCTACCACTCGACCCTGACGAATCAGGATCGAATCCATAGCTTCGGTATGTGATTTAATCGCCAATCATTTTCGGCGCGACCTCGCTCGATGAGTCAGCTATTACGCACTGTTTAAATGATGGCTGCCTCTAAGCCAACATCCTCACTGTCTAAGCAAAGTCACATCCTTTCCACTTAATCACATTTAGGCACCTTAGCTGATGGTCTGGGCTGTTGCCCTCTCGGCTACGAAGCTTATCCCTCGCAGCCTGATTGCTGTGATACTGAGACCAGTAGAATTCGGAGTTTGATTGGTTTTGGCAGCCTGGTGGGGCCCCTAAGCCATTCAGTGCTCTACCTCTACTGGGTACTTCCACAACACTCGCCCTCAAGCGATTTCGGAGAGAACCAGCTATCACGGGGTTTGATTAGTCTTTCGCTCCTACTCTCAAGTCATCTCAAGATTTTTCAACATCTACGAGTTCGGTCCTTCACTGCGTGTTACCGCAGCTTCAACCTGCTCAAGAGTAGATCACCTCCGCTTCGGGTCTATTGCCAGCGACTAGTCGCGCTATTCGCACTCGGTTTCCCTTCGCCTCCAGTCCAGAGGACTTTAGGCTGGCCACTGACAATAACTCGCAGACTCATTATGCAAAAGGCAAGCTGTCACCACTTGCGTGGCTCCAACACATTGTAGGCTTATGGTTTCAGGTTCTATTTCACTCCGCTAACAGCGGTTCTTTTTACCTTTCACTCGCGTTACTAGTTCACTATCGGTTGCCAGGTAGTATTTAGCCTTATCCAGTGGTCTGGACAGATTCATGCAGAGTTTCACGTGCACCGCATTACTTGGGATACCTCTAGACGACTTTGCGTTTTCGCATACCCGGCTGTCACGGTCTATGGCCCAACTTTCCAGATGGTTCTGCTAACGCTCGATCTATCACATTAAGGTCCCGCAACCCCGGGAAGACAAGTCCTCCCGGTTTAGGCTGTTCCGCTTTCGCTCGCCACTACTGACGGAATCATTTCATTTTCTTTTCCTGCGGTTACTGAGATGTTTCACTTCACCGCGTCTTGCTTCGCCGGACTATGAATTCATCCGGTCGATAACCAGTTATAACACTGGCTGGGTTGTCCCATTCGGAAATCCACGGATTATCGCCTGCTTGCGGCTCCCCGTGGCTTATCGCAACTTACTACGTCCTTCATCGCCTCCTGGCACCAAGGCATTCACCATAAGCCCTTAGTAGCTTGATCACAAAAGATACCATCGTCTAAAACGATGGATAACTCAGCGAATTGTATATTTTTGCCCTACTTTTACTTTCTTACCTATGTGTAGTTGTCAAAGAACACGCCGAATCGATTCCAGGACTTTCATCCCGATATCGTTCCGGAAAATGTTTAATCAAGTGGTAGGCGTGACTGGATTCGAACCAGTGACCCTGCGCTTATCAAGCGCATGCTCTAACCAACTGAGCTACACGCCTGCCAGGTTGCTGGCTTGGCGCCGGCGAAGGCTGGTGGAGCTGAGGAGATTCGAACTCCTGACCTATAGCTTGCAAAGCTACCGCTCTACCAACTGAGCTACAGCCCCACGCGAAATTTTAATTCCGCTGCTGGCCAGCGTTCGATCTCTATCTTCACTTGATTGATCAAAGAACAAATGTCTTTGAAAACTGGATTGTGCGATCAGGTGGGAGCCAATCCGACCCTTGCGGGTCGTCCGACCTCGGAAGTCCCGTTTTTAACCGGGACCCGTGGTATCTCCTTAGAAAGGAGGTGATCCAGCCGCAGGTTCCCCTACGGCTACCTTGTTACGACTTCATCCCAATCACCAGTCATACCTTCGACACCTTTTGAGGGGCGGCTTCGGGTGCAACCGGCTTTCATGATGTGACGGGCGGTGTGTACAAGGCCTGGGAACGTATTCACGGCGCCGTAGCTGATGCGCCATTACTAGCGATTCCAGCTTCATGCCGTCGAGTTGCAGACGGCAATCCGAACTGGGCCCGGTTTTGGGGGATTTGCTCCAGCTTACGCTCTTGCTTCCCTTTGTACCGGGCATTGTAGTACGTGTGCAGCCCTGGCCGTAAGGGCCATACTGACTTGACGTCATCCCCACCTTCCTCCTCGTTGAAGCGAGGCAGTCTGTCCAGAGTGCTCCCAATTAAGGGGTGGCAACAGGACACAGGGGTTGCGCTCGTTGCGGGACTTAACCCAACATCTCACGACACGAGCTGACGACAGCCATGCAGCACCTGTGCAAGCTGGTATTGCTACCTCGTCAGACTTTCATCCTTCTACTACTTGCATGTCAAGGCCAGGTAAGGTTCTTCGCGTTGCATCGAATTAAGCCACATACTCCACCGCTTGTGCAGGCCCCCGTCAATTTCTTTGAGTTTTAACCTTGCGGCCGTACTTCCCAGGCGGCGCGTTTAACGTGTTAACTTCGCCACGAGCGGGGTCGATTCCACTCACAGCAAACGCGCACCGTTTAGGGCCAGGACTACCGGGGTATCTAATCCCGTTTGCTCCCCTGGCTTTCGTGCCTCAGCGTCAGGAAATGTCCAGAGACTCGCCTTCGCCACTGGTGTTCCACTTGATATCTACGCATTTCACTGCTACACCAAGTATTCCAGTCTCCCCTCCATTCCTCGAGTCAGATAGTATCCAACGCAGTTTCCGAGTTAGGCTCGGAGATTTCACGTCAGACTTACCCGACCGCCTACGCACCCTTTACGCCCAGTGAATCCGAACAACGCTTGGGACCTCTGTATTACCGCGGCTGCTGGCACAGAGTTAGCCGTCCCTTCCTCTTCCGCTACAATCAATGACACACGTGTTAGGTGAGTCAATTTGTTCGCAAATGACAGGGGTTTACGGGCCGAAGCCATTCATCCCCCACGCGGCGTCGCTCCTTCAGGCTTTCGCCCATTGAGAAAAATTCTCGACTGCTGCCACCCGTAGGTGTCTGGACCGTGTCTCAGTTCCAGTGTGGCTGGTCGTCCTCTCAGACCAGCTACCCGTCTTAGCCTTGGTGAGCCGTTACCTCACCAACTAGCTGATAGGCCGCGGGCTCATCGTAAAGCGTCAGGCCTTGCGGTCCCCAACTTTGAACTCTCGTTCACATCCGGTATTAGCTCGCCTTTCAGCGAGTTATCCCAGGCTTCACGGCAGATGACCCACGTGTTACACACCCTTGCGCCACTCCGACTTGAAAATATTGCTACCTCCAAATCAGCGTTCGACTTGCATGTCTTATCCACGCCGCCAGCGTTCGTTCTGAGCCAGAATCAAACTCTCCGTATAAAAACGTTAGTTGATTCGCCTTCGATTCGTAAAAATCAAAGGACTTTTATCTTTTGGTTAAATACTTCAAAATCAGCCACTAACTGGCTGACGTTAAATTTTCAAAGAACATTAGGCGTTGCCGCCCAAAAACTCTGTCGAAACATCTGTTTTTGCCTTTTCCCATTCAGGGGAAAAAAAACCCAACTGCCGAATCAGTTCTTTTTACTCGGCAATCAGTTTCGAGTTTCGAGGGCGTGTAAGTTATTCAAATCACGCCACTTGTCAACAGGCTTTTCAGCCCACCCACACCGTTATAGCGGCGAGGGACGATTACTTTACCAGACAACCTAAACCGTGCAAGCGTTTTTTAAAGTTTTTTTTGACTGGTTATACCCAGCAAAAAAGCCAATAAAATCAGTGCTTTTAGCCCACCCGGAGCAGCACGGGAAACAATTAAGTTACAAATTTTCCAGCTATTCTCTCACCACTTTTACGCAGCGGCAACCTGCGCAGCCAAATCCGCTTTCCGCTGGCGCAGGCTCCTGAAAAACTCGTAGCCCTCGCGACTGCGCCGCACCAAAATGTCCTTGTCCTCCAGCATCGTTTTGATGATGCGCAAAATCGGTTTGGGACGCAGATAATAGGTACGATAAAAGCGATCCACAGCTTCAAAAATCTCTTCCTTGGAGGCTTCGGGATATTCGAGCGTACTCTGCTGGAAACCATCACCTTCCACGAGGTCGGTCTTGTCCTTTTTCACGAACCAACCGTTGAGTTTGGCCTGCTCGTAAAGTTCCGTGCCCGGATATGGTGCGGCGAGCGAGACCTGCAAACTGAACACGTCCAACTCCTTTGCAAAATTGATTGTCTGCTCAATCGTCTCTTTCGTCTCGACCGGCAAGCCGAGGATGAACGTGCCGTGGATGACCACACCAGCCTTATGGCAGGATTTGGTAAACGCGCGCATTTCATCGGTGGTGACGCCCTTTTTGATGCGCTTAAGCGTGTCATCGTTGCCACTTTCGTAGCCGACGAGGAACAGTCGTAAACCATTGTCCTTGAAGCTCTTGATGGTGTCGTAATCCAGGTTGGCGCGGCTGTTGCAACTCCATGACACACCGAGCGGGCCAAGTTTTTTGGCGATCTCTCGCGCGCGCGGCAAGTTAGCCGTGAACGTGTCGTCGTCGAAGAAAAATTCGCGCACCTGCGGGAAGATTTTTTTCATGTACGCCATTTCATCAGCAACGTTTTGCGGCGAGCGTACGCGATATTTGTGACCGCCAATGGTTTGCGGCCAGAGGCAGAAACTGCATTGGGCAGGGCACCCGCGGCCGGTATAAAGGCTCACGTAGGGATGAAGCAGGTAGCCGATGAAATAATTCTCAA
>Ga0206798_1205_pt1 | contig 11166 bp, 13 predicted proteins | sample Alteio_BWOrgCont_66_FD_152893 | JGI IMG/M metagenome (GOLD analysis project Ga0206798, IMG submission 152893) | Enriched cells from forest soil in Barre Woods Harvard Forest LTER site, Petersham, Massachusetts, United States -... | ecosystem: Environmental > Terrestrial > Soil > Temperate forest >...
GCAATAACTCCCGCAAAACGGCGCAGCGTTTGCTCATCCATTTGGACGTATCTTCGCCTATGTTAAGAAGTGCCTGATGTCTCGCATTATCGGTACCTATTCTGCATTGCAGCCGTTGCAGCCGGTCCTGTCGCGGGTCATCGGCTCCGATGCCTCGCTGTCTCACGCTCCCGCAAGAATTGGCCAGCGCGTAAAATGTGGTCGGCTGCACCGCGACACCCAGCGAACCAGTCCTGAGGGTACTCTATCGGCTCGTAATCCGCGCCCAAGCCTGCGCCTGGCTTCCATGATCGCCTCGGCGGCCGCCCGGTAGGATTTCTATCGCGCCGCGACCCGCAAATCTTTGCACCGTTCTCGCGCAGGAACCTTTCCATTTCCTTCATATTCAGCCCACCCGGGATATCCAGAAGATTAACCGTCGCGATGCCGCTCGTCGGAAGGAATCCGGCTTCGTCGAGGATCTTGGTACAGGCATCCTCTTCGATTGCCAGTGTTCCATAACCAGTCACAAATGTTATCAAGCGCGTGTGTTTGTGGGAGAGACCAAACTGACGATCGAGTTTGTTCCAGGGCGATCAGTCAGCGGCTTAGAAAGCCGGAGTCCACCGGCCCGCACCCGTCACATCGATTCAGTCGAACGCACAGGGACTAAACCTATTGAGATAATTATTCCTAAGGAATGAACCCGCATGCCGCCTACATGCCCAGAACGCGAAGCATATCTGAAGCAGTATCAGGAAGCCGTACAAGCCTATGCCAGAGCGGTTATAGTCTTGGATGGAGATGTGACGCCAAAGGAATTCGAAGTAGCCCATAAAGGTGCGGAGAAGGCGCGGGCGGGATTCGACCGCACGCGCAAAGAACTGAAGGAACATGTGATCGCCCACGGTTGCGAGCCACCTGCCATGCTGCCGGGCGCAATTGCCAGCGCTTGAAATTCAGACATCACTCGTGCGGGAGGTTGAGGTGTACATCGTTCGGAGTTGGCCTCCGTTGAGTATCTAGGTTTCGAACAAAGGATGCACAAAGGAACGCCGTGGGAGTAGAGTTGCGCCTCAGCTCCACATCGGTTGCAAACTGCCGTAGAGGTTTCCATCGGTAATCTTTGTTGAGACATTTTTGTGCTCACCCCGTCTGTTCAAAACTGCTCATCAGCGATCCGAAGTACTTTCTGAATGTAAAATATCTGTATCGATTCAGTTGAAGGGTTGAATGTCCGAGAGAGCCAAATTGGCGCGGCTTGTGCTGCAAATGCTTGCCAAAGGCGATCCCGTGCCCGAGCACGACGCATTGCAACTTAGAAACTGGGCGGTTAGTCAAGGTGACGCCATGTTGACGCTTGGAGAGATTGCCATTCGCATCCTGAGCGCCGAAAACCAAGATTCACGCACGGCTTAGGATCTCGGTTAGGGCATTTCCAAATGTGGGCGCAAGAGACGCATTCAGTCTGAAACAATTCTGCAGCGCTTAATGATCTGATTGTTCCGCTGGCGGCTTGCGCCATGACCATATAATTAATGGGTGGATTGTGAAGAGCGCGAGCGTCTAACAGCCATCTGCCTAGCCGCCATCTCCGAGCGCGAAACCGCATCTCTCAACATAATTGACCGGAAGAGTGCCAGCGGGGAACAGACGAAAGGCAAGGACAAGGATGTGCTAGACGCACTGGCCGCGCTAGACCGTCATAGAGCCACACACGGCTGTTGAAGGTTGATGTGACACAGCCGATAATCGGTCTATGGTATGGCCTGCGAGGAGCGTGAGCGACTAACCCGGATATACGTGGAAGCCGCCGCCAAAATTCAGGAGTCGAGTAACGGGGTGTTGGACATGACCAGCGCCAAGTCGAAGCAGCCACGAGCAAAGCGCGGACGGATCTGTCCACCACACGCAGCGCGTTAAGACGTATTATCGGAAGCTATTCTGGAGCCACAAATCCGCGCATAGGACGTTACACAACCAAGTGAAAGCGGCCGGAGCGCTACGTTCCGTCGGCAGTAAGTCCTTGCCGATCAGGGAGGATCTATCCGGCAAAAGCAACCGTCGAGAGAAATCGTAGCTGACAACTGGATGGAAGGGCTGTTCTCGCCAGCTATCCCTGCGGATTCGGCAGCGCGTGTCCAGGTGCCGATAATGAAGAGCATTCGGTGCTGGGGAGGGCCAACTTCCGGCTGGATGGTCGTCAGCCTTAAGGACGCGTTTTGTGAGCGGGACTAAGCATACCCGGTTCAAGGCCCGCGTTCTAATCGATGGGACTGGGCTCCCTGCAAGGCCGGCGAGGCCGTAGATTACAGGCCGAGTGATCGCAGCAAGGCCGCGAATCGCTGATCGGCCCGGAGTTCGTCAAAACGAGGTTCTACGCCTATGAAGGCGACGCGCGGCGAGTGCTCCTGGACCGCCGCCTTGAGCAGGTCGAGTGTCTGTTCCTTGTTACCCAGGCCAATCTCACAGATCGCCAGATCGTAGGAGGAAACAAATCGGCGCTTAGCCGTCGTCCTCAAAACTCCGAGCAAATTCAAGGCTTCTGATCTTCTTCCCGCGCCTGCCAAGGCATGGGCGAGCGAAGCTGAGTACATCGATCCTACGGCCAGCCTGGAAGCAGTCTCGAATTCAGCGACAGCTTCTTTCAGCATGCCTTTCTGCTCATAGGCATGGCCGAGAACCAGGTGCGCCGGCGCGAAATCAGCGCCCATATCGACTGCATTCCGCCCCTCCTTGACCGCGTCCTCGTAGCGCCGTGCAAAATAATACCGCGAACTTACCCAGGCATCGATGATGCTCGACAGGGGGTCTAGCTCACGAGCGCGCTGCGATTCCGCGATGGCCTGCGTGTGCCGGGCCACTAGGGATAGGAACTCTGCGTACCAATGGTGGCCATTGGCGTAATTCGGATTGAGTTCGATGGCACGGCGGAACTCGCGTTCGGCGCTGGCCCAATCCCGATCGTAGTAGGCGTTCACGAAGGCAAGAGAGGTATGAGCTTCGGCGAGTGAATCATCGAGACTCAGTGCTTTAATAATCGCCTGCTTGGCGCGGGGAAACGCCTCCGATGGCGCGACGAACCCATACCACCCGAGCGGGATCCAGCAGTCAGCCAGCCCGTCGTAGGCGAGGGCGTAGTTCGGATCTTTGTCTATGGCCTGCTGAAAAAACCCGATCGCTTTCTTCAGGTCCTCTTCCGTGCGTTTATTCGACAAGAAACGGCCTTTGGAATAAGCCTGATACGCATCGGGATCGATAGTCCGAACCCGGACCATTCGGGCCCGGTCAGGCGGCGTCAACACGACGTTGATTTCGTCGGCGATCTTACTGGCAACGCTAGCCTGCAAAATAAATACGTCGCGCCTGTCTCCGTCGTAGCTATTGCTCCACATATGCTGGTCCATGCCGGCCTGAATCAGCTCCACGTTGATCCGCACCCGTTCACCCGAGCTCAGGACTGACCCGTCGACAACCGCATCGACGTTTAATTCACGCGCTATCTCGCGAAGCGATTTGTTGCTTCCGCGATAATGCATCGAAGACGTTCGCGAAATGACCCGAAGCGAGCTGATGCCCTCGAGACGTTCCCGGAGGGCGTCGGTCATGCCATCCACGAAATAATCCTGTTCGGAATCGCGTGAGATATTCACCAGTGGCAGCACCGCGAGCGAACGGATTTCGCTCGAAAGAATGCGGGCCCGGACCGTGTCGGAGACAGGCGATAGATTGGAGTTGATGACGAACAGGAGGGCGAGCATCGCCGCAGCGGGCGCCATCAGGAAGAATTGACGCCGGTTAGTCGGTTCCTGCGGGACGGGTTTCGGTATGTCCGGCTCCAGCGGTGCTGGCTGGTGGTAAGAAGATCCTGGCTGAGGAACATCGTTGGTCGGCTGGGTTACAGGCGCGACGAAGCGATAGCCGCGCCGGGGCAAGGTCTCGATGAAGAGCGGGGCATCGGCGGAGTCCCCCAAGGCCGCGCGAAGTCTCTTTATAGCCGCGTTCAGGCTCTGCTCGAAATCAACGTAGGTGTTCGCGGCCCACAGCCGTTTTTGAAGTGCCTCGCGCGTTACCACTTGGCCAGGGTGTTCGAGAAGCATGGTGAGCATCTCGACAGGTTGGCCTTGTAGTTTGACCCGCAGACCGTGTTTGCGCAGTTCGCCGGTCTTCGGATCGAATTCGAATGAGCCGAAACACAGCGCCACAACCGAGGCGCTCGACCTCTTCGTAAGCCCTCCTAAGATCCCTGGGCACGATTCTAGTGCCCTCTACAGGTCAACAGTATATCACCAGCCAACACAATGCCAGTCATGTCAATAGTTTGCCGTGTCAGCAAGATTTCCGCTGCTTAGCATTGCGAGGCGGGTTGGAATCGGAGATGTTCTCGAGGTATGCGCTCACGCCGACGTAGGGCTCCGATCTTGAACGAGAATCTTCGACTGGTCTGACAAGTCGCGAAGCGCTCGAAACTCACGTTCTTAAGGCAGAGGAGGAAAAAAACGATGAAACTGATACTCTCGATTTCACTTGGGTTGGTGGTGGCGAGCGGCGTTACCCTCGCGGACGAAATCAAGGATTGGAACCTAGTCATGCTCAAGGCAACGCTGACGTCGCCAGTGACTCCAGCCCCGATTACAACCCGCGTTGCAGCCATTGTGCAGGCGGCTGTGTTCGACGCCGTAAATGGGATCGACAGGCGTTACGCGCCCATCTTCGTTCGACCGGAGGCACCCGAGGGAGCATCCAAACACGCCGCGGCAGTGCAGGCGGCCTATGTCACGCTGGTGGACCTCTATCCAGCGCAACAAGCTACATTCGATCAGCAGCGAACGGCTTCCCTGGCACAAATTACTGATAGCAGCATCGCGGTTCAAAAGGGACTGGCATGGGGGCAGACCGTCGCGGATCAGATATGGGCGTGGAAAAGCCATGACGGATTCTCCAATACGCTACCCCCGTACTTGGGCGGAACTAAGCCCGGCGAGTGGCGGCCCACTCCGCCGGCCATGGCTCCTGGCCTTGCGCCACAGTTGGCTACCACAACCCCGTGGGTCATCCAGTCGCCTTCACAGTTCCGCCTTGCGGGTCCGCCAGCCCTCACCAGCGATGAATATACGGCAGACTTCAATGAAGTTAAAAGCATGGGAATCGCTGCGAACTCCGGACGCACCGCGGACCAGACGCTCTCTGCGAACTTCTGGCAGGCTAGCAATCCGCCCGATTACTGGGATCAGACGGTTCTTTCGCTCGCCGACCAACACCAGTATTCGGTTTCTGACACTGCGCGGCTGCTCGCTCTCGTTAATTTAGGAATGGCAGACGCCATGATCGGGTGCTGGGACTCGAAGTATACATATAGCTCGTGGCGGCCAATCACTGCGATTCAGTTGGGCGACACGGACGGAAACGACGCCACCACTCCGGACCCCTCATGGGCTCCATTGATTGTGACGCCTCCTTTCCCGGAGTACCCCTCGGCGCACTCATGCGCGAGCGGCGCGGCCGCGCATATCCTTGCGGAAACTTTTGGCGAGGCAACGTCTTTTGGAGTAGTTTCTCTCGCAATGCCCGGCGTCACGCGTCAGTATCACAACTTCTCAGAAGCTCTCGAAGATGTAAAGAACGCACGCGTATTCGGCGGCATCCACTTTCGAACCGCAACAACCGACGGAACCTCGCTTGGAATTGCCGTTGCCGATTATGTCATGGAGAATGCCCTTTCGCCGAGACGAGAGGAGGGATGGAGAGGTGATCGTGATTAGCAAACGCAACTAAATCGGCGGCTTGAGCCCCCGACTGGATACGCTAACGGGCCGCGGGTTTTCTGGCAAGTGCGTCGTTACACGCCGGAGACCCACGCGCTCGTAGTCCGTAGCGCCGCGCCCATGCGACCGGCGATGAATTGCGCTCGTGCCTGACGGGCCATCAGCCATCGATGCTTCGGAACACGAGCCAATCGAAATTCCAGGTATCGCAATGCGGCGCGAAGCAATTTGGATTAATTTCCCTCTGTCATTCTGGGAGAACAGGCTTCCACCTGAAAGTTGTCCTGGGCACGTCGGTAAGCGCGTTGGGCTGGAATTCGTATAGCTGTCGCTTAATCCCCTTAGCTCCATCAATCGCGCCTAGATCCTGCCTGACGGCGCGGTCCGGGCGCGTAGTCGGCGATGCGCAGACGTGAATCGAAGCGGCCGTTCACCAGGTGGTTTTGGTCGGACGATTGCACTAGCGATCGTTTGCTGACCTCCTGCGCCACATCAAGCCCGGATGCCGCCAGCCTGCATAGATCATGCATTGGTGTCGGGCAACCGCGTCCATAAGTGAAGTGTGTACCGTATTGCTGACCAAGTAGAAGAACCGAGGCCATTTGTCGCTACGTTAAGAAGTGCCTGTTGTCAGTCATTATCGGCACTTATGCTTGAGGATTCACCGCACCACCGGGGCAGTTAAGAAGCCCTGCAAGCCGGCCGCCGCGCGCTCGCCCTGCGGCGGCCGGACCGTTATATTCCCGACTGAGCCCCAATCCATCCACTAGCTAGCTCGCCTATTTTGAAGCACTTCCATATGCTTTGTAGGTATATTCCGTTGCCGTGAGGCATTTTGTAAGGATCTTGCGCTAACTGGAGTGAGGGAGGAAGGACCATTGATAAGAGGGTCGACTTGGATTGCAGCTCTAGGGTGCGCGTTACATGGTTTAGCTGGGGCGAGCGACCTGGCCGGCGTCCAGCCCACGCCATTTGATCGGCAAGAAAACTGCCTCCATACGCTTCGCTTCAGCCATTAGCGGCGTGGACATAGGGACGGAAATCAACGCCATTTATGATAGTCTCCCAGCCACTGGCGGTGAAATTGTGGTCGAGAGAGTGCAACCTTTTCGGTCCCGATAGTCTTCGGAACCAAAGACAAGCCGGTGCTTCTGGTCGGGCTCCCGGGCGACATCGTTACACTTACCTACACAGGCATGGGCGGTACAGCCATCAGTTTTGACTATGGCACGGGGCATCGAATGGGCCATGGCCTGCGGGATCTCACTCTGACTGGGCCCGGCCATTCGACCGGTACCATCGGGGTGGTTTTTGGCGGCGTCAACGGAGCCGAAGGGCTCGACTTCCGTGATTTCAAAATCCAGAGTTTTGGTGTGAATCTGGAAATGGCATCCCACACCTGGCTGGCGTATTTTCAGCACGGCATGGTGCGCGACGGAGCCGGGAGCGCCGGTTCTTCCCTGCAACATCTTCGAACCAGTGCCAATCGGCGAGAAGGTTCACTATCAGATTCCACTAGTGCCGAATGCCCGGCGTTTCAAGGCGGGTCACAGAATCCAGCTACGTCTCATGACTGACGATCAAAACAAGGACGCACCCGCGCCGCTTGAATTCAGGCACGGCAGTGTGGGCACGAGTTCGTTCAATACGGTCTTATCGTCATCACGACTGCTTCTGCCTGTTCTCGTATAAGACCTGCCGGAATCTACATGGCTGGTTTGTCGGCTATACGCGGATGTGAGGGCCTGGCGGAACGATATTAGCCATTATCGGAAGCTATTCCGGCCTCGGGCCTTGGTCTCGATGAGTCGCCTCCGTTGCCTGGCGCGACATTAGTAGCTCGCGGGCGCGGTTGATTCGGTCGGCCGACGTGCGGCAGCCGGCATAGATTTCCGGTGATAAGCCTGTGGGCTTGTAGTCTGCTCCCAAACGCCGCCGCCTCGCATCCATGATCGCCTGAGCGGCCGTTCTTCCTCGCTCGGCTGGAGCCGCTACATTCTCCAGCTGCGTAATCTGTTAATTATTGCCCTCCTGCAGAGCCAACTCCATCAGGACTTCGCGCGAGGCGCGATCCGCAGATCTCGGCGCCGTTCTTCAGCAAATATCTCTTGGTTTCAGTCGCACTGAGACCAGAGGGAATTTGGAGGAGATCGACACTAGCGATACCGTGCGTAGCAAGGAATCCAGCTTCATCGAGAATTTTAACGCAGGTATCCTCATCCAGCCCCAGCTTTGTTGCACTGGCCGTCACGATCATAAGTATTCGGTCGCCAGGTGCCATCCCGAACTTGTGCTCTAGCTTGTTGAGACGACTGCTAATGGCCCTCATCGCCGTGGCGGTCCGCTGGCCGCCGCTTGTTCCAACGTCGTCAGGCGCTCGTCGATTTCTTCGATCTCGATGGCCTTGGCCGCGTGAGCTAACACGCATTCAGCGGCGCGCACCTTCGTCGATGCTGGCGTGGCCGGATCAAGCATCACCTTCAGGAGCGTCGAGGCAGCGGCACTGGCACCGTACTGGAGCCTGGCAGTCGATTGTCCGAACGCCTTACGCCTCGCGGCACGATACGCCTTATCGAAGTCGGGGTCGTTGAGCCAGCGATAGAGCGTTCGCGCAGGCGTATCACAAGCCCGAGCCGCATCTTCGATGCCCCGCGTTGAGAGCAGAGCAACGATTGCTTCCTCCTGCTTGCGCCCCAATTTGCCGTTAGAGTCTGCCATGGACTGCCAAATTCTGCCACTTTAGCCGAGCGCGTTCGAGCATATCCGGTTTGAGGTGCCGCGCGACTGGATTCATCCGCGCGACTGGATTCATCCTTCCTGCGTATCCGGCGGCTCGTGGCCCGGCGCATACCACCACTCTCGTCGCCCATCCACCAGGGTTAGTGTACTGATCACTTTCGCCACCCGGGGCGATGAACTGAACGCCGATGACAACGCTGCCAATCTGGATTGACGGAGCGAGCCTACCCTCCAGTCGGCGTAATCGGCACTCGAGGCCCCGGCTATTCATGCCACACCATTGCCTCGGGAGCGGTATGCGCAGAATTCGCTTGCTTTCCTGGCGCACCGGAGTGATCCATGTCGTGACCGCGGTGATTACCGCAGAAAGAGAGAACATGAACACATCGATCGCAGAAGAAACCGGCACCGCCCAAGCCCAGGCGGCGGGAGAGAAGCCGAAAGCCACCAAAAAGGCCCGTGTTGCACCACAGGGCGCCCACGTCGCGAAGAAGAAGGGCAAGTCGGCTAAGAAGGCGACCCCGGCCAAGAAAGCGCCCAAAGCCGCGAAGAAGGCCACAGGCGGCCGCGAGGGCAGCAAGACCAACACGGTCCTGGAGTTGCTCAAACGGCCCGGAGGCGTAACCGCCAAAGAGCTGATGAAAACTACCGGCTGGCAGCCGCATTCCGTGCGTGGATTCTTGTCCGGGACCATCGGTAAGAAGATGGGCCTGACGGTCACGTCCACCAAGGGCGAGGACGGAGAGCGCACCTATTCGATAGCCTGACCAACGTCGAAGCAGTCGCCACAAGCCGCTAGGGTTCAACCTTGGCGGCTTTTCTCGTTGAGGCATCGAGTTATTCATCTTCGGTAAGACCCTATTTAGGCTCAGTTCCGCTGCGCCGACGCCGTCCGTGCAAACCGCGACTTCTTTCACGCAATTTCCTTCCGGCGATCCCTTACAACGTCATCGAATGTTCGGCCGGAGCCGTCGAGCTTCGCTTGCTTGCCGGTCAACTGCTGCCAGCGTTGAATGACGACGTCCACGTATTTCGGATCAAGTTCGATGCCGAAGCAGACGCGTTCCGTGAGCTCCGCGGCCGCGAGCGTTGTTCCACTCCCCAGGAAAGGCTCATAGACCAGTTCGCCGCGGCGGAGATGGTTCAAGATTGGCCGCCGCATCAGTTCCACTGGCTTCTGAGTGGGATGATCGAACTTGTCTTCGTCAGAGCTTCCCATAATGAACTTCGGCGACGGCGAATCCCAGATTGTCGAGTTCTCGCCGGCCTTGCCGAACCACGGCGCGTTCTTCTTGCGAACGTACCAACACGGCTCATGCTGAAACCAATAGTGGGTCCGCGTTAAGACCGTGCGGCCTTTGTTCCAAATGATCTGCTGGTGATGGAGGAACCCGATCCGCAGCAGCCCGTCGAGAACTTCCCGGGTGAATTTGCTGGCGTGCCACACGTACGCGACTTCAAGACTTGGCACCTGTTCGAACGCCTGGGACCAATCGGCGCGAGTGTCACCAGAGATAGCTGTCTCCGTGTGCCCTTTCGTCCGCTTTTTCATGTAGCTCGGCTCAGCCTGCCCGTGGCCATTCAACCCGGCGCGATCGCGCCACTCTGAATCGAGTTCGATTCCGTAAGGCGGATCTGTGACCAGGAGCCGCGGCTTGCGCTCGCCGAGGAGACGGGCAACAGCTTCCGGAGTGGTAGCGTCTCCGCAGAGCACGTGGTGCGGCCCCAGCAGCCAGAGGTCACCCGTGCGGGATACGGCTAATTCAGGCAGAGGTGGAGTGGCGTTGGCTTTCTCCTCGTCATCCAGCGCCAGAAGCTTATCGATCTCGCCCGGGTCGAATCCGGTGAGGCTTAAATCGAAATCCGACTCCTGGATCTCCTGCAGCTCAAGAGCGAGCAGTTCTTCGTCCCAGTCTGCCCAAGTAACCGACCTGTTGACCATCAGCCGGAAAGCCTTGACCTGAGCGGGCGTCCACTCGTCGCAGAGGATGATCGGGATTTCGGTGATTCCAAGTTTCCGCGCGGCCTTCAGCCTGAGGTGACCATCGACGACTTCGCCATCGCTTCGGACCAGACAGGGGATCTTGAATCCGAACTCGCGGATCGAGGCACACATCCGATCGACTGCTCTGTCGTTCTTGCGCGGATTACGTGCGTATTCCACTAGCCGTTCGATCGGCCAGTACTCGATGTTTTGCCCTACGGAAGGCGAGATCATTGTCGGTCCTTTCCTTTGCCCCCTAGATAGCAGTTGAAAACTTCATTCGTCAACAGAAAACTCTGGGGGAAGATTTCTCTGGCCATTTCAGTTCTAGTGGAGCGATTCACGGTCCACCACAAACGTAAATTCACGACCGGCCATAGGGAGGTCACCTGGCGCCGCCGTCCGCCGACCTGTGTTCTACGGCCTTGAGTTCCTTACCCATTCGACAATCGCAATACCGGTCGGTCATTGTCGGTCGTTGGCCTTCGATCCGTTCGAGAACGCGCCCGCTATTGCCGCACGGCTCACAACGTGGACTTTCCTTTAGCGGAGGCAGAATCCCTAAAGCTGCCTTGATCTCGGTTTCCAATTCCAGCGAGGACTGTGTCTTGTTTCGGAATTTCTTGACGAGCCACTTTAGGCCGGCCATCGGACTGTGAAATCCCGTCAGCGGATTCTCCCCGGTGAGTTTCAGTAGTG
>Ga0206798_1207_pt1 | contig 10981 bp, 7 predicted proteins | sample Alteio_BWOrgCont_66_FD_152893 | JGI IMG/M metagenome (GOLD analysis project Ga0206798, IMG submission 152893) | Enriched cells from forest soil in Barre Woods Harvard Forest LTER site, Petersham, Massachusetts, United States -... | ecosystem: Environmental > Terrestrial > Soil > Temperate forest > O...
ATCATCGACAAGAATATAGTAGGCCGCTGCCTCTTCTTCCACGGGCGCCGTGCTAAAGTCTGGCATCGCAGGGTAGCTATTAAAGCGATCTAGCCAACGGGACATCAGGTGGGTAGCAGTGCGCAAACCGTCTTCTTCCAGATAAACTCGCCGGTTATCCGCGGTGCGATAACAACACGGTAAAGAAGCCATGGCTAACCGGGCGGTGGGGATGCCGTAATACGCGTAAATATCATTAGCGATGCATTCTTTTAATACAGTGAAGGTTGATAAGTTTCCACCATCTAATATGTCCGATTTACCTACCCACAGTTCTTGTGTTGTGCGATGGCGGTATAGAGCCAAACTAATCGAGGCACCGCTTAAGCGTATCGTTCTATCTCCGACATTGGCCAGTAAAGTGGTATCGAGTCGATAGTTGTTTCTTTGCAATTCTTCTATAGCAGTATGGCGTTCTTCCCCCTCCAGCACGCGTATGACCTGGCCTTCGGTCAACGTGATTTTAGCAGCAGCCATTGCAGCATCTAACTGGTCGCTAAAACTATCATACTCCCAGAACAAAGTTCGGTTGTTATCTAGAGTAACCGTCTCACGAATCGTATGTGCACAGCGCTCAAATTGACCGGCAGCGTCGATAATAGGAGTATTGAGCACATCAGGGTAAGTGGGCATGGAAAATCCTTTTTTATAACTGCTTAGCAACTATAATAATGAAATAGCTGCCGTTCTGCGCGTTTTTTTCAGAAAAACATTATTTTCATTTGTATGAGAAATCTTTAATTCTTTTTTTTATAGGGAGCATTTGGCGAGCCGCTGAAAACATGTCGGAGCTTCTCATCTTCAGCGATTGTCCTCCTTAAATAGCAGGGACATTTGCTTCTTCTTTAGGTGGGGTGTTTCTCTACTTAATTACAAGAAAGCTGCCTAACTACTATTACTCGTGAAAGGCTAAAGAAACAGATGATAATTCAAGTACATCGCCTCTGCTAAACTTTAGGCTACTTTCAATCGTAAACAGCGTTTAATAGGGACTTTTTATTAAAAATATCACATTTTTCGCTATGTAAGTGAACATTTAAATATCGGTGCAAGGACAGTAGGCTTTTATTTGCGTAATGTACTCCAAAAGCTGAATAATTTGATTAAGGGGAGTACAAACTAATCCACTCTAAAAACGCTCCCTTAGCTGTTGTAATACACTTTAGCACCACAGGGAGCTTGACCCATAGCCACAAGATGAGCCTTTCCTTTGCTATTTGAGCCGTACAAAGTGGGGGACGGGCTCTTTGCTTGCTTTATCAATACTTCTTGCTAAAGCGGCACTGTATCCCTTGAACGCGGATACACGAAAGCAGTTACCTTTATTTCGTAAGGGGGTGTGCTTCTTCTGCTAGGAAGATGATACATAACGGAGGTTTCCCTCTACTAATTGCCGCTCAACGCTTACTGGGCTCTAAATATCTTATTTTTCTTTCAAAATTCGCTAGCGTGTGTTTTTTTGCTTCTGCAAGCGTTTTTGTGAGTAACGCATCAAACTCTTCTGTAGTTGTACCCCACTCTGTAAGGCAATCAGAAAGGCTATAATAAGGCTTACCTTGTTCATCGCAACCAGCTGGGTTAATGTTATTAAGCCCCGTTAATACGGCGGATATTTTTTTTATCTTCATACTCATACTTGTACACTCATAATGTGATTTGAATTATAGGTAGTTAAATAGATTGCCCATGCGGGATTAGACACCCTTTATGCGTCCAGCAACCTTTTCTACTTTAATTTATCATCATAGCCCCCTCCTATTTCTATCATAACTAATCTTCCATGGGCAGTTAATCATTGGGTAAATCGTTGGCATTCTGCTGATTAACCTGCATCCATATTTTACGCCAGTCCTTATCATTCTTTAACACATACTGAATAGCTTTGGTGACGAACTCGCCTTGTGTCTTTATATTGCGCCAAGTACGGTAAGCTTTTATTTCGGCAATTATATCGTCTCCTAAAAAAACAGTGATAGCCGTTTTTTTAGAGATGCCTTCTGAAGCATCTAATAAGGGCATAATAAACCACTCCTAATTATTTTCAATACTGGGGTTATAAGGGAAAATGAGTAATTTCTGCTGTAGAAGCTATAGGATCATAGAGTATTTCCGAATACCGATAAGGCATTATCTCTCCGCTATGTAGGATTTTTATTTTCATTAACCAATCTCCGTGGTGTAATTGCCTTATAGGTGCAACAACCTGGTACTTTTCTCCAAATGTGCCAAAGGTTTTAACCTGTGACAGTAACGTTAGTATTTTTTGTGGTGTGTTTTTCATTTAGTTTCTCCTAAAGGTTATTGTTAAAATATCACTACTAGTCCTGCATAAAATAAATGTATGTATGTATGTGTGTATGTACTATTATGAGTAAGGATTAGGTAAAATTTTAATAGTAAAATTATGAACCTACTTAAAAAGGCAACTAGACAGGTCAGTGAAAAAATGTTCTTTCACCTTTATGTTGCTTTGATTCCAGGGTAGATAATTTAAACGACCCACACCTATCGCAGCAGAAGCTGCAAGGCAAAAAACCCCGTAAAATCAAGGACTTTCCCACTAAAACGTGACTGCAGCAATTGGATATTTTTTTATGATAATTGTGTCATTGATGTGTTGCCCATGTGTCTTCGATGTGTCATAAAAATTGTTGTTTTTTGCTAATAACGTTTAAATAATCAGCATAATATTATTAAATGCATCAGAGGTGGGTTATCGATGATGGGTGGTGATGCAACTAAAGGACTGATCGACACAGGAATGTGTCGTGCTTTAACCGCTGAAAATTTACCTAAAGAGAAAATATACTGCGCTGAATTAATCGCGTGTGCTCCCTATTATTTTTCTCAATGGCAAGAAAATACTACTAAAAAAAGCGCTTTATTAGTGCATTATAGCCGTGAGTTAATTGATGTAAGTCTTCCAAAAAAAGAAAGCTTCCACGCAGTAAATAGCATCAAAAAATAAAAGAAAATAGAAGCAGTTTAATTGGAAAATACGGATCCACTGCTCTCTGTACTAGCAGATGGCTGAAGCAATGTTTCCACTAATGCAGGCTTTGATAATGCCTCGGGTTGAGACCAAAAACCAAACATATCCATGCCTCGCATTGCCTGACTTTCCGTATTGACTTGCAGAGTGGGTATAGGCTCAAAATCACCTTCCGTACCCGACAAGGAAAGATTTTCTCTCATAAATTCTTCAAACCAACTCTCTGCCGTTTCGATTCGTTTATCCAGATAATCTGCCCAGGTTTCGATACGTTCCAGACTGAAGTCTGATGCTTTGCCTTGTTTTAAACCAGGTTCTAGCTCAGATTGGATTTTTTGTATTAAAGTGCACAAGTCTTGGTAAAATACTGGATCATTTTCTTGTAAAGCCGTTTGCAGGGGAACAAGACGTACCAATTGTGCTTCCAAAGATTGTTCTTGAGCTACAAATACTTCTTTTTCTGCTTCCGTTAATACACGAGGCTGATCTCGATATTGACCTATTTTTGAGGCGATCAATTGCATTAAGTAAGAGGCAGCTAAGAAGGGAAACTGCAAGGGATTTTGTGGGGTGGCTGTAGGTTCATCTTGGTCAGAGGAGGTTGCATCATTGGGAGGCAGCATTTTGACAGGCTTTTCTTGTGGTAGTAGCCAGAAAAACCAGTTGCTGGGTTCCACGTGAGAAGCAGAAGAAGTTTGTAATTCAACACGAGCTTCAGGTGCCAGCAGCACACTATCTTCTATATCATCAACTAGCCGGACTGCGCTGACATCGGCTCCTTGCTCTTTAAATAAAAAGCGGGAAACAGGGCTCATTTGAGCCCCATACAAAAGAGCACCATCCAATAAAACGGGTATAGCAGAATGGCATGGCATACCTAGAAAGCGAATCTTTGCATCTGCCCGTGATACCGCCCAAAAACTAATAGCACCTACCTCATCTCCTATAACTAGCCAATCTTCTAGGATATCATTCGTAAAACGTGGCAAAGGAAATTGCGCTTGAAAAGTTCCTTCTGCGGTTAAGGTGGGTGCAATTATTGCCACTGATGTTACAGAGCGCCAATGTAAGATAGTTAAGCAACGTCCAGTGCTTACGTCCCACAAGCGCAAGGTATTATCCCTACTCCCTGATACTACCATTTTGCCATCAGGGCTAAAGGTCACGCTCATGATAGAACCAGAGTGCCCCTTCATCGGTTGCCCGAGGGGTTTCTGCGTTTGGGTCTCCCATAGGCGCACTGTGTAATCCAAATTCTGAAACCACCGTTCACCTGACACCACCATTTTGCTATCGGGGCTAAAGGCCACACTGAGAACCTCATTGTAGACAAACCATGAGCCAAACATTGGTTGGCCGAAGGGTTTCTGGGTTTGGACATCCCACAGGCGCACATCCTTACCCCCTGAGACCACATATAAACCATCGGGGCTAAAGGCTACACTGTTAACAAACGATGTGTGCCATACGTTGTGCTTCCACATCGCTTGCCCGAGTGGTTGCTGAGTTTGAGTGTCCCACAAACGTACAGTCTCATCGGAACTCCCCGACACCACTATTCTACCATCTGGGCTAAAAGCTACACTTTTGACATAACCGGTGTGCCCGTTCATCGCTTGATCCGTAGGTTGCTGAGCTTGGATATCCCATAGATGCACACTGCTATCGAAATTATTCCATTTACCTACGCTGCCTGATATCAACACTCTACCATCTGGACTAAAAGCTACGCTTTTGACCCCTCTGGTATCATAGGCCAGACGGGAGTAATCAAAGATACCCTTCGACGTTACTTGCCCAAGGGCTTTCTGGCTTTGCGTATCCCACAGGCGCACAGTGCAATCATGACTCCCTGATACCACCGTTTTGCCATCGGAGCTAAAGGCAACACTCATAACTCCTTCTGTGTGCCCCCATCCCGCTTGTGGCACTATATGAATCCCCCGTAAATCCGCCCCAGACAAATTAGCTTGATAAAGAATTGTATGAGTCAAAATAGCGTCGCGCAAATTAGCTTCGCTTAAATCCGTGTATGCTAATATTCCATAGCTTAAATCAGCTTTATAAAGAACCGCATGTGTTAAAGTAGCACCATATAAATTTGCTTCACTTAAATCTGTATGTGCTAATATCCCATAGCTTAAATCTGCACCAGACAATTGGACTTTTTGCCAATTTTGGTAACCTAAACTCATCCGGCAGGCATTGAGTAACGTGGCTGCGTTGCTGCTGGCCTGGCCTAATGTGGGTTCTTCAGCAGAACGGTAAATGAGGTTGAATAAGGTATTGGCTAGCAGAAAATAGACAGGGTGACGATAGCTGCTGCTTGAATCCAATAGCTCTCGAATAAAATCCACTACTACAGGTTCGGTTTGGATGAGACACTGTTTGAAGTATTCTAAAGCAGCAGTTTCAAACAGAGTGTCAACTTTGGCTAAATCCACAATACTGGCAGCAATTAAATATTCGTAAAACGATTTATGCACGAAATGGTAAGAGGTACCACTACGGCTTAAGGGAAGTAACTTCACTAATTGATCTTCGCGAGCTCGAGCCTGAGCATAAAATTCCTCTTCATCAGGTAACGTAGATTTAGCCCCAGGACGTTTACTTTTTACCGCTTCTTTTTCCTGCAGTTTTTTAAATTCGTTCTTTGCTTCTTTATCTAATTGATCTAATACTGCATCCCAAACCTGATATTCCACTGTAGGAGGTTGTGATGCCTCAAATTCAACGGCAATCACCCCTTTAGCATATATACTCAACGCTAAATACCGTGCCATTCGTTTAAAATCATCAACTAAGCTTAGATCACTATCACGCCCTAACTTCTTCCTTTTGTCAGGATTTAATATGCTTAAGCGCTCGACTTCGCGTTCAATCCATTGATCGAAAACAATAGTGTAGAAGTCATAATTCACCATGTATCTGATATCCTGACCATTTTGGATTAAACGTGGCAAGGATTCTAAGAACAGTTGCAAGACAAAGGGGTTGCTGGTCAGGGTTTTAAGGTGATTATTTCGCTCAATGACTTCAAAATACTGTTGTGGGTTCAATAAGTCATCGTTCACTTTGTGGGTAGAGCGGGCAATGATATATTTTTCAATTTGCTCTAAAGTAAACGGCAATAATTCAAAACGTTGATAGCGTTTATATTGCCCGACACCAAAAATCATTCGTTCTTCACTTTCACTGACAAGATAACGCCGACGACAGGTAACTAAAATTTTTAGTTGCCCTTTTTTCCAACCTTCTCCGCCAATCCGTTTAAATAGCCCGGTGTGCTCATAACGATTGCTATTATCTTCTTGTCGCAGTTCATCGTAGCCATCCAGAATCAATAATACTTTTGGCTCTTCGGTTTGATGTGGACTGGCTTGTTTGAGTTTACGGATGGCAGCATCGTTTAAGCCATACTTTTGAAGTTGATGTTCAATTAAACCGTTTAAATCCCTTACACTGAATTGATTGAGCTCAATATAAATGGGTAGCCAATGCTGACTGATGCGTTGATCGCTGACACTAAATTGAAACTGCTGAGTCAAACGCCAGGTAACTTGCAAGGTAGATAATGTCTTTCCTGTGCCCGGTTCTCCCAATAAGAGCAAGAGGCTTTCATCTCGATTTAAAAATTGATCAATGACGGTAATGGGGTTGAAGCGTTCTGGTAAAGTATCTTTAGGAACAGCTGTTTCGTCTTTTTGTTCTGATTTGGCTTTGCAGGCACTGGCAAACGTGTTTAAGTTCAGCATCAGTTCTTCTAAAGTCATTTTCTCTGGCAGAGCTTTAATCACTGTCGGCGGTAAGTAAAATTCTAGAGATTGAATATGAAGGCTTAGTTGTACGGTGGTCTGTTCAATTAGAATCTTGCGTCCGACATCTCCTGCATCAGCAAGGGTCTGAGTCAGGCCAGCAGAAAATTGTGTTTTTAACTGTGCAAGTTCAGATTTAAGCTGCTCAATATCTATGCGTACTACTTGTTTATCGTGTTCCTCTATATAGACTTTCCAACCTTTGGGGATATCTACCTGATAAAGTTGAACTAATCGCTTTACTTTCCTCAAAAATTTTGAGGGCCTAATCCCATCAATTATTCTCACTACAGAATCGGATTCTTGCAATGTTATTCGCCATTCCAACTGATATTCTCGACGTAATAATTGAAAAGCTTTATCAGCTAAATAACTGCCTTCTGTATAACTATGCTCATAAAGTCCTTTTAGTAATTCCCGTTCCGTCTCCCCAAACTCCTCTAAATCTCTGACTTGAGTCATTGGCTCTGTGTGATATTTTGCACTGAAGCGAAGGTAGTACTGTTGCTCTGGCAATAATTCCTCAGATTCATCAACTCCGAAATCGGAGAAATGTTGGGCGTACTTTAAAAACTCGTCCAATCGATGATGGTTTATGCCGCCCGTTGCCCAGGCAGCTGTTACACCGAGTATCTTCGTGATATCTGACAATTTAAACAGATTTAATAAACTGGCGATGACTTGGTCTAGAACAAAGCTTGTGCCACGGCTAAGTGTAAGGGTTCCCAATACTCCCCATTTCTTTGAGCGATAAAACCCTGTTAAAGCAGTATCGGTTACTTTTTGTAATGCTGATTTGATGGATTCATCCCCTTTACTCCAATCTACTACTGGCCAGCTGTGAACTTTTTTAAGGGCGCGTGCTTCTCCCGTTTGTGGGTCAAATGCTTCTACCAGGTGCACCATTTGATGGCCGAGTATAGTTTGTAAACTTAAGCATTGAGTGATTTTATCAGCTGCCCATTTTTGAGTTTCCTCCAAGTCAAGGCCGTAGGCTTGACTCCATCTTTGTAGACGCTCTGAACTGGCAGTCCATTGAAAAGCACTGTTATAAACAAAAACCTTTACATCCGGAATTTTTGCCATTAAGCGGTAGACTTTACCCAACTGTCGGCCCGCGGTGTTGAATGCATTGGGTGCTGTTAGATAAATGCTAGAAACATGCTTTTCAAATCGTTTCTTGATGTCGGCAAACTTAATGCTACTGACAGTAGGTTCCAAAGTTGCCACCATGGGTTCTATCCCTGGGCTGTCAAAGGTAACCACTTGAAGATTTTCGCAGCTTAAACGGGAAGGACGGCTTTTATCCAACTCACAATCCCAAGCATGATGGAATGCCATCAACTGAGCTAACCATCCACCCAAGGAATGACCTGTTAAGGAAAAACGGTAACCTTTTTCATTGGCGTAAAGCGCTACAGAAAGCACTAGTTGGTAGGCATCTATTTGCTGGGCTGTAATACGGCCAGCAATCAAACTTAAGTCGGCCATTATATCTCGAGTACCTGGCTTCACTTCCTCATCCATAAAATCTTGGGCAGAATGTATCCCTTCTTTCAACCAAGCAGAGAGGGATTCAAAATAACTATTTTCTTCGTTTGTTTCTTGAGGTTCTGTTTCTTTTTTAGCTTTATCGGCAGCTTGTTCTTCGACTAATTCAGGGGGAAGTCCTTCGGTGCCTCGAAAAGCCAATACACAATGGCCCGCACGTGGATTGACGTAGAGTGCTGCATATAAGCCATTTTTTTTGTTGAGATCAAACCATTGTTCAATGTGCCAGCCTGGTAGTGGGGGACTAATCTGTGTGGGGTCAGTATCGTTATATACCTTAACCGAAGGATCTCCTTGTCGCGTTTGATAAACATGCATGCTCAAGACTGCGTATTCATAATGACTGGGGTGCAGCTTAAATGCATGATTGTTTTGGTAAAGTTTTTGATTGATATCAGCCAATGCAGTTTGGCTTTCTGAATCGTTTGGTAGGTCTTTAGGCCACTTAATACGGCCCAGGTGAGTGTTATCTTTTAAACTTTCCTGCAATGTAATCAAATCGTTGCTTTCAAGAGATGCTGTGCTTAAATCCAGGGTGACAAGCTTCGGGTCGTTATTTATTAGATTGTTTTGTTCAAGTTTTTTGCTGATGGCATTTAAGCAAGTTTTACTTTGCGGATCACGGGGGATGTTGGAAGGCCATTTGATGCGACCTAGGTGGGTGTTATCTTTTAAGCTGGTTAGCAGTGTGTTGAGATCATTGCTATCAAGAGGTGTGGTACTTAAATCTAAGGTAACGAGCTTAGGGTCATTATTTGTTAAACGGTTAAGATCCGCTGTATCAAGCATGCTTTAAAACTCCTGTAAGTAAAAATTCCTTTAACCTGGCATCTAAGCAAAGTTTACTTTAAATGAAGATTTGAAGAAATGATAAATAGAGTGTACCTTTGAAAATCAAATGCAACTATTAATTAACCGTATACTAAGAGAAAAATTGAGCCAATTAGCGAATAATAATACGATAATAGCGAAAATTAGCTTAAATTAGTTGCCACTATAAAAACTTACCTACCAAGAAAAAAGAGAAAAGTGCCATGCGTCGGATTAATCTAGTGCTTCCCAATAAGTATGTTGCGTATTTGCAAGCCGATGCCGTTAAAAAAGAGGTTTCCTTAGCACGCCATGTGCGTGACTTAATTGAGGTGGGCCGTCAGGTGGAAGAAGCTGCTGCCCAGCAAGCTGAGCCTAGCACTCTACACAACACCCACTCCTCTTTAGACGATTCCAAAGAGCTATGGAAACAAAGTCTGCTTTGTGCCCTGGAATCACGTTATTTAATGCGCTACCTAGTGGACCGCCTACCCGATCAATCCCCTGAAAAACGGGATGCGGTGCTAAAGGCGGTGAAAGAGAAAGCACAGGTCTTGGTGAATGAATGGCTTGATCAGTGAGAATAGAAGCAATCTTTTAAAACTCAGGCTCGCGGTCTTTTTCAGTTTTTTCCAGGGGTTTCGGCTCATTATCTGGCATTGAAAAGGTAGCCGTTTCTCTCGCGTTGACGGATGGCAAGACTGTTTTAAAGGTAGATTTCTCAGCGGTCTTTCCTAAGCCCTGCAGGGGGACAGTAAAGCCTTCTGCTAAGAGCGGTGGCGTGGGCTTTGCATATTTCGTAGCGATAAATGCTTTAATGCTGTCTTTTTGAAGTTGGCATTTGGCTTCCTGCTCCAGTAATTTTAAATTAGTCAATGATAAGTGACCGTTATCCAATACAGCAGATTTTAGGGTTACAGTAAGAGTTTTTTGTGCCTGATAATCGTCGTAAGAAACGGCGGCATAAATCTCTTTTTTAACGGCTTCTAAACCTTGGTTTTTAAGCACGTCGTTGTAATCCTGGCCAGCTTCCTTAGGCTTGGCAAGCCATACCTGTTTACCCTGGGCAAGCAGGCTTTGGGCAGCAGCATTAATCAGCTTATCACCCTCTGGCTGATTGCCGTCATTGTCTAAACACAATACAACGTGCTTGCCGGTAACTTTTGCATCCACGTTTTTAAAATTCGATTTCCCCAGCGTGACGCGCACATCCCCACCGCCTAAAGCCGCGTAAATACTCAGTGCTGTTTCCACTCCCTCAGCCAGGTAAGTAGGCTTATTAGCTGCCGCAGTAACAGCTTTACCGAGCATTGCAGCGCACTGGGAGGGTATGCCCCAGGTCTGTTTTTTAACGGCCAAATTAGCTTTTTGTGCGGTTTTGTCCGCTAAGAAAATAGCTTGCACGGCTTTTACTTTATCTCCAGCATCTTTAGCAACCACCAGTAAAGCCGGATAAATCCCTTCGTTGCACTTAGAGTAAATGCCCGAATGAAAGCGCAGGCTGCTAGGAAATTTACGCAAGTTAATCTGGCGGTGCTCGCGTAAATAACGCTCTGCTAGCGTTCCTACTACTGGCTGGCTTTCTCGAGCTAATTTTCTAGCATAGCGCACGCTTTTCTGCTGTTCGGGTGTTAAGGCGCCCGGCTGGTTCTTGGGGACTTGAGCGATTTGCCGGGAGGAATTTCTAACCGTGAGATCAGCTTCCGAGGTATCCAGAAGACGCAGGGACGCCTGTAATACCTATTTAAAATCGCGCTTTAGATCCAGTCCCTGT
>Ga0206798_1209_pt1 | contig 10932 bp, 15 predicted proteins | sample Alteio_BWOrgCont_66_FD_152893 | JGI IMG/M metagenome (GOLD analysis project Ga0206798, IMG submission 152893) | Enriched cells from forest soil in Barre Woods Harvard Forest LTER site, Petersham, Massachusetts, United States -... | ecosystem: Environmental > Terrestrial > Soil > Temperate forest >...
ATCACGTCTTCATGCAGCAGAATCCCGGCTTCATGATCCTGTATTCCTTCATCAAGGACGCGCTGCTGTCCAAGGTCGGCATCGTCAAGGTGTGGTGGGAGGAGCGCGAGGAAGAGAGCCGCGAGACCTATTACGATCTCACCGACGACCAGTTCGCGCTGCTGGCGCAGGCGGTGATGGAATCCGACGGCGCGATGAAGATCGTGGCGCATACGGTGCACCATACGAACGAGACATTCACGAATACGCAGGAGACGAGCTGACAAACGCTCGGTCCTGGTCGAGCTATGGTGCGACCATCTGCGCGACAATCCCATTCAACTGACGCGGCCTGCTCCCGAGATCGCGGCCAGACCAAAACACTGATACCGGAGGCGACAAATCCATGAACATGGCTGCTCCCATGCTTGCGCCGACGCCGGCACCCACGTCGCCGGCGCTCACGCATGATGTCACCCTCGTCACCACGCGCAAGCTGGCGCAGGCGCGGGTGATGGGCGTGCCGCCGGAAGAATTCGGCATCGAACGCGGCGCGCGCAACATCCGCGACTGCAATTACTGTTTCCACGAGGTCGTCACCAAGACCGAAAGCCATTTGATCGCCGAAGGATTCGACGAGGACCAGGTCAAGTCGCTCAACGACTACACCGGCAATACCGAGATCGAGACGCTGGCGCGCGATACCGTCGCCGAGCATTTCAGCACCACGTCCGGCGGCGTCAATTCGGCGGCGCGGCTGGTTCGCATCACCGAGCATTATGTGCGGATGGATTACGAGGGCAACGGCAAAGCCTGTCTTTATCAGGTCATCACCGGCGGCGACCAGGGCGAACTCCTGCGCAAGGATGGCCGCGATTGCGTGACACCGTTCGACGCGATTCCGTTCGCGACGGCGACGCCGGTGCCGGTCACGCACCGTTTCTTCGGCCGCTCGATCGCCGATCTGGTGATGCCGCTGCAGCGTGAGAAAACCGCGCTCAAGCGCGGCGCGCTGGACAATCTCTATCTGCACAACAACCCGCGGGTCGAGGTGAGCGAGGCCAATGCCGGCCCCAATACGCTCGATGACCTGCTGGTGTCGCGGCCGGGCGGGGTGGTGCGCACCAAGACGCCGGGCGGACTGAACTGGCAGGCGGTGCCTGACATCACCTCGTCGATCTATCCGATGCTGCAATATCTCGATGCCGAACTCGAGACCCGGACCGGTCTTTCCCGGCAGACCCAGGGCATCGACGCCAATGCCCTGCAGAACCAGTCGGCGACCGCCGTGGCGCAGGTTTTCTCGGCCTCGCAGATGCGCATCAAACTGATCGCGCGCCTGATGGCGGAGGGGGTGCGGGACATGTTCGCGCTATTGCATGGCACCATCCGCAAGCACGGCCAGCAGCAGCAGACGGTGCGTCTGCGCAACGCCTGGATCAACGTCGATCCGCGGGACTGGAAAACCCGCGACGACATGACGATCAATGTAGGCCTCGGCGCCGGCGGCAAGGCCCAACAATTCGCACAGACCATGGCGATCGCCAATGTGCAGAAGGAAATGCTGGCCGGCGGCAAGGTCAATCTGGTCGGCGATCTCCAGCTCTACAATACCGCGGCCGAACTGACGCGGATCATGGGGCACAAGAACCCGGACCGGTTCTTCAACGATCCCACCGCACTCAATCCGCAGACCGGGCAATTGCTGCATCCGCCGCCGGTGCCGCCATCGCCGCCGCCGGATCCGGAACTGCTGGCGATGCAGGCGAGGGCGCAGACCGACCAGGTCCTGGCCACGCATCAGGCGCAGCTGCAGGCGCAGAAGGCACAGAGCGCCGCGATCCATCTTCAGGTGAAAACCCAAAGCGAGATTGCGCTCGCCAAGGTCAAGGCCGATCTCGACGCCAGGCTATCGTTGCTGGACGCGCATCTGAAAGCCGCGACCGAATCTGGAAAGACGGAGCGGCTCTATCCGCCGGGCGCGAGAAAGGCGAGGGACGGCCATCATTACGTGGCCGATCCGAATCGAACCGGCAAATACTTGCTGGTGGTTCATCATGGTTGATTATTCGCTGGTGCCGGTGGATCATCAGCCGGATTTTTCAGATGTTTCGCTCGTTCCCGTAGACCATGATCCGTTCGGTGCGGATAGCGGGGTTCAAGAGGCGCAAGCCCAACCGGCACAACCCCAGCCGGAAAGCCCACCGCAACAGCCGGCAATGGGAGCCGTTCAACTCAACGCCGGCGGACCTTCGGATCGATCGAAGTCGGCATTAGCCGATGGCAACTCCTCGCACATGTCGCCGGGCGATATCTTTCCAAGCGCTGACGCCGCGGCCGTTGCTGCGTTGCAAAATATCAACCCGACTTCTCAGCGCTACGGACTGGAATATGCAGGACGCATCTATCATCGATGGCTTGGGCTCGGTGATTATTCATATACACCACCCATAGAGGGCAATGCGTATTCGTCTGATCCTGGCAACCGGGTGCTGCTTCCACTGTTACACTCCTTAGGCGTCAATGCCGGGACATATCATACGCACACTGCCGGAAATGACCCGGTGCTCAACGAGAACTATTCACCGAAAGATAAACAAGATAGTGATGATGAGGGAGCACCGTACTATCTAGGTGCGCCCAGCGGTATTATCTACAAATATTCACCCACTCCAAATCAACCAGCTCATGGGCAAATCTCTGTGCTCGGCAATACGAAAGGCTCTACGGATAAATCTCCTGCACAGCCCTGAATTTCCAGGAGAAGATCCCAGCCAAAGCCGCGAGTGAGCGAAGATTTCGGTAGCCTGACAATGATCAAATTTGGACGAGCTTCCAGACCAAAATTGGTACTCAGTGGCTTTTTGATCCTTGTAATGGTCTTGGTTGCATTTATGTGGGTTGCGGCCTTACAAGCGGAAACAGAAACGGGACCCCCGCAGCTGCTTGGCCCAGACAACTGGCCCGTAACGGTGGAAGAAGCCGTGCGCGATCTTTTGCCGCAACTCTCCTGGTATCAAAAACTCAATATCAAGCTCATGAAAAAAGAGAACACGACTTCTCTGCATCTCGGCTTCGGAACGGGGTTACGAAATCGAGACGGACTTTGGCGTGGCAACGACAAATTGATTCTTTCCGCATGTGGCTATCCATGTCATCCAGACGAAGCCTCGGGGAAGATTATTGATGCCCTATGGGACGAGCTTCATAAATAGTACGCCCAGCCCTGAAGGCTCCTGGGTTCCGCCGCCCATTGAGCCCCTGAAGTTGCCCATTGCGTCCCCGAAGTTGCAGATTCAGGGTCCTCTGTTGGCAATCCAACCTGGAGCGGAAAATTGATCGAGATACGGCGATCAGAATTGATGGAATGCTAATAGGAGCGTTCGCCAATCTGGATGGCATAGCGCATCACATGAAGAACAATCTCTCTTCCGAAGAATTTTCAGAAGCCGTGTTGTCGATTGGAAAGGCAATGTCCGCTCTGATTGATGTCTCGTCCCCTTTGCATTCAAAATTCCCTGATATTACGCCGAAGGAACTGTTGCCGCATGGCGACTGATGGCGATTCCGGGATCGTCGATCGAACTCGGCCATGATGCCAACAGAAAATCACAGCAAGTCGGAGCCGCCTGATGACTGACGAAAGCAAACTCGACCAGGCTGCCGCGGGGGCGCTTCGCGCGCAGGACCTGCTCGACAATGAAATCCTGATCGAGGCCTTTCAGGGCCTCGAAGACAACTACACCGCCGCCTGGCGGTCGAGCTCGATCGACGATGTCGGCGCCCGCGAAAAACTGTTTCTTGCCATCAACATCGTCGGCAAGGTTCGCGATCATCTCGCCGCGATCGTCGCCAACGGCAAGCTCGCGCAGGCGGAATTGAACGAGCTGGCGCAGCTCGCCGAGCGCCGCAAGCGGTTCGGAGTGATGTGAGGTAGCGCGCGCGACACGCGGCGGAGTGGGAAACCGGTCTTACGCCTGTCGCAGCCTGTGCTATATTCGGCCAGGTGCAGGAGGCCGCATGTCAGACCCCCGAGACGTCATCTACGCCGCGATCCATACCGCCTTTGTCAAATACCCCAAGGAAGACGATCCGCAATCGGAAGATCACTGGATCCGTCCCGAGGAAAGCGCCCACCTTGCCAAGGTGGTGATGCTGGAGCTGGAAGCCAACGGGTTTCAGATCGTGAAGAAGGCCGGCTGAAGCGCGGGCCTCGCAGGGAGGCGAGCGCCTGGAGCGAGGTTCTATGGATTTGCCGCGTCGATTGGCGTGTGGGCACTCGGGCTCTGGTGCCGGCTCTTGCAATACATTTTGACACGTCGGGCAAATCACCCGCATTATTTCAAGATAGCAGGAATTGAGCCCGCCCAGGGAGCGGCCGCGGGACAGCGATCGGGGAGCATTCAAGATGAGCACCGCTTCAGCGAAATCATCCTCGACAGATGAAGCCGGCGCTAACGCGCAACAGCCGGCCTCTCATCGGAAGCTGCCGGGTTCGAAGCTGAAGTATCTGTTGCTCATCGCGATTGTGCTCATTTTCGCCGCGGGGGCGTTTCTGTCCTCCTCTGCGCCTCGTGTTTCCGACGGATTAATATGGGCATATGTCGCATGTGTATTGCTCTTGTCCTTCCTTTTTCTCCGCGCTCTGTTTCGGCGCAGATGGAGCGAGGTTGCAATACTCTGCGCCATGGCGCCGGTTGTCTTCTATCCTTACCTCGGACCGGACTTATCGCTTCGTTGGATTTATGTTGCAGGGTTTCGTTTCCATGCTTCGCCGATCGAGGAGTATCTATCCCGATGCGAGCTGGTCGAATTCGTCGAGAAAGGCGCCACGCAAAAAGTGGGCGTGTGCGAGAGCCGAGGGGGGAGCTGGAATACCGTTGATGTCGTGATCTACGATACGACAGGAGAATTGGTCTTACCCGTCGCGCAGAGAACGCCGGAATGGACGAATGCGATGGGGCGTTTTCCTCCTGGCAAGTTCGTCGCAAGATCCGAAGGCCGAGCAGAGCGGTTGTTTGGATATTTTTACGATATTGAAGTGGGGCCTGAAGATCTGAATGACAGCCCCTAAGGAGACCGATCGAGCATGTCTGATCGTATTTTTTATGTTGAAGCGAGGGGTGAGAACGACCGGCCGATCGGCTACGTACCCGCCAAGTTCTTGATGCGCGGCGGCAGTTACGTCATGAACCCGACGCCGGGTGGTTCGCAGAAATCGAACCTTTACTCGGACGATTCGGGTGGCAGCGAGACTGGAGGAAAGACGGCAAATCCGTACAATTATCTCATCGTGCCCGCGAACTATTCGGAGCAAAACGCGCGTCATTTTGCCGCCGGAATTGCGGATACGTTCGGTCAGGTTTATCCAGAAGATGAAACCGGGACGACGGGAGCGAACCGGGCGCGCGAGCAGATGACCGAAGCGTTTGTACAAGGCGGTTCACAAGACCTGCAGCGACATCCGCAATGGGGGATTCCGGAGGGCTCTGTCGTTCCGGCTTTTGTCGGCGGTGCATCCAATCATCTTGGATATGTGACCGGGTTCGCCGGATTGCCGGTGGAGTGGCCCGAAATTGCGGGCGGCGTCCTTAACACCGTCAATGCCGACATTCGTCAGCCCATCAGGAGGCTTGCACTGAAGCCGTCAACGTCCATCGATGCGAGCGGGCCATACGGTCTTTCCCCGCAAAACTATGCGAATATCATTCAAGGATACGCCGACGGTCTCGCGGCGAGCAGGCCGCAATCGTCCTACAATGATTACGGTGATGGAGCGCAACCGCAACCGACCGGCGGCCAGATCGGGGACGGCAGTGGCATCGCTGGCTGGCTCTCTTCCCTGTCAGGGGTTGATCCAGATGAACCGACGCCACCCGCCTGGCCGCCTCTCGCGGAACGGCCGATCCGGTATCTCGGCAGGCGAACGCAATGACGGGTCGCTTCGCAACAATGTTTGACACGTCGGGCAAATCACCCGCATAATTTCAAGATCGCAGCAATTGAGCCCGCGCCGGGAAATCGGCCGCGGGCTTTTACATGCGGTGCAGTCCATCGCGCACCGCAATCCTCAGACAAACGCTGCTGGACGCGTCGACTAACGCGGCGGCAGCTCACCAATTGGCGAACAGCCAAACGCCGACCCCGCGCGATGCGCGGGCGCCCGGCAGAGCGACCCTGGAGACCGCCGAACCGGAAGCGACGCTTCCGCGCCATCGTGCTTCCCGAGGTTTTGATATCCGCACTTCATCCGGTGCCTGCATTGCGCGGGCACGCCGACCGGCCGAGGCGGTTTCTCGTAGCACCTATGCGAAGCCGTGCGCGCCTGGGCATCATTCAAGGAACGATCATGACCTTACCGACTTCCACCTTCGTCACCTACCAGGCGGTGGGCAACCGCGAAGACCTCAGCGATATGATCTATCGCATCGACCCGACCGATACCCCGTTCATGAGCGGCGTCGAGAAGGAAAAGGCGACCGCCGTCAACCACGAGTGAATTGCTTGCTCGTGTAAAACCATGCTATTTGCGTACAATATCCTGAAGCTTCGACCCCCACAGTGGAAAAGCGTCGATGATTGGACAAGACGCAGGTAAGAGTTTCGCTTACATACTTGGCATATATCTTGGCGATGGTGCCGTAACGAGATGGAACGCTCCCCGACGAAAAGAGCGACTTCTATTCAGGCTTAATACCATTGACGAAGATTTTGCGTTAGCCACAAAAGCCGCACTTGAACAACTCAGCACGTACAAGGTGCAGTTGAGCTGTCATGCGGTATCCAAAAGCAGCAAGCCGAATTGGGCATTGGCTCTCGGAGATCGAGAGTTGTGCGAAAGGCTCGTTGCCGACAGTGCAAGGAAGCAGATCATTCCCGCCTATGTTTGGGAATGGCCTCGTGATCATAAGCTGGCGTTCATCGTCGGCATTATGGACAGCGAAGGTTTTGTTGCTGGTAACGGCAATCACACCGGAAGGCGCTTCTATATGGGTTACAAATCCTGCGACCTTTGGGTTCCTGATTTTGTGCGTCTCTTGCAGTCGGTCGGCATTATCGTTGGTAAGATTGGTATCGAGAAACCAAGATTTTCTCGCTACAAGACGCCAACTCGCTTTGCCATAAAAATGCAATCTTGGATCGATAGTGGCGCCCGGTTCAATATAGCCCGTAAACAACGGCGGGTTGATGAATGGGCAAATACTGTTCCTGACCCTCGCGGGTTACGGTTCAGGGCGAAACTAACCCCAGAGACTACATGCATGGCTCCCGGTGACGGGATGAAGATATAGTCCGATCTCGGTTCGAAAGACCGAGAGGGTGGCAGAAATGACCATCCCGGCTGCTAATGGCCGTAACAAAATGGGCAAACTCAAGCATTAGCCGCGGCTTCCTCGGCCAACGCCCAGCTCGAAGGCGACGATCCCACCACCACCGCTGCTACCCCCACGGTTCGTCTCGGCAATCTCTGCCAGATCTCCTACAAGGTCGCGCGTGTATCGGGCACCCAGCAGGCGGTCGATCATGCCGGCCGTGACAATGAGCTCGCCTACCAGGAAATGCTCAAGGGCCTCGAGCTCAAGCGCGACATCGAGACCATCCTGGCCGGCACCAACCAGGCCAAGGTCACCGGCAACACCACGACGCCGCGCCAGACCGCCTCGATCCTGTCGTGGATCGCCTCCAATACCTCGAAGGGGACCGCCGGTTCACCCGCCGATCCGTCGCCGGTTGACGGCACTGGCGTGCGCACCGACGGTACCCAGATCGCGTTCACCGAGGCCCGGTTGAAGAGCGTGCTGTCCTCGATCTGGACCAATGGCGGCAAGCCCGGCACCATCATGACCGGCGCCTTCAACAAGCAGGTGTTCTCGACCTTCACCGGCCGCGCCACCGCGATCGAGGAGGCGAAGTCGAAGAAGATCGTGGCATCGGTCGATGCCTACGAATCCGATTTCGGCAAGCTCAAGGTGGTGGCGAACCGTTTCCAGCGCAGCCGCGACGTGCTGGTGCTGGAAATGGACAAGTGGGCGGTGGCCTATCTGAACGGCCGCAACATGATCTCGATCCCGCTGGCAAAAACCGGCGATTCCGATCGTTGCCAGATTCTCGCGGAATACGCCCTGGTCGCCCGCAACGAGAAATCGAGCGGCGGCGTGTTCGACAACACCGCCTCGTGAGCCTTCATCGTCGTCATCTTCACCCCAAGGGGCGACCTTCGGGTCGCCCCTTTTATTTGGAGGCTTAAATGCCACTTCCCGCCAATCACACGCTCAGTACCATCGACCTCACGGCCTATACGCCGTCCTGCGGCACGTCGCCCGTCGCCGCCTATATTCGGACCCCTTTTCGTTGCCGGCTTCTGAAAGTGACCGGGATTCTCGGCGGCGCCGTGACCACGGCGGACGGCACCGTCACGGTCTCGGCCAACGCCGCCACGCTGGCGACCTTTACCGTGACGCAATCCGGCTCGGCCGCCGGGCAGCTGTTCTCGGTCACGCCGCCGTCGCCGGTCTATCTCAATGAAGACGACGTCATCGTGCTGACGCCGTCGGGCGCGTCGGGAACGTCAATCCCGATGCATTTCTCTATTGCCGTGAGGGCCGCATAAGATGTCGTTTTTTCCCAAGCAATCTTCCTCGCGCAACGGAACCACGCAGACCATCGCCTTCGACGCCAGCGTGGCGGCTTTGAGCGTCTTCGGTCCCGAGACCTATCAGCTGCGTCTCTCCGCAAACTCCGCCTGCTGCTACCGGATCGGCGACGGCGCGCAGACGGCGACAGCGGCGGATGCGTTTCTCCCCGCCGGCGTGATCGAACATGTCATCGTCAGCCCCGGCCAGGGCATCTCCGCCATCAAGGCGGCCACCAACGGGCTGGTCACGGCGACCGCCGGCACGTTGTGGATCACGGAAATGTCGTGATGGACGGCGTCCTGATCCGGCCTCATCTCGACAGCAACGGCCGCGACCTTGCGATCGAACACGTCCAGGATGTCGAGCCGATCCTGGCATGGAACAAGGACATGCGCCGCGAAGAACAACGCGGCGACTGGGGGCGCCACGTCGCGCGCATCCCCAATGTCATCTATGTCCGGTGGCTCGACGAGGAGCACGCCGGGGGCAATACGTCGTTGCGGATGTTTACGCCCGAATTCGATCTGATTGTGCAGAAAAAGCTCGACGATCCCGAATGGGCTTATCTGCGAACCGATAGGCCGAAATTGCAAGCCGGCTGGTCAGCGCCTTATCGGTTCTGATTGAAATCAGAACCGAGGCGCTGATCTTTTGCTGGAACGCGTTTGCTTCATGCGAACCGGATCCACTTCGCTCAAAGACGCTTTCGAGGGGTTATTGTGACGCAAATCATCGACTATGCCTCGCTGCAAGCGGCGGTGACCGAATATCTCGCGAGGGATCAGGATGCCACGCTGATCGCGCGGATTCCGACCTTCATCCAGCTGGCGGAAGCCAAATTCAACCGGCAATTGTTCGTCCGCCAGATGGAACAGCGCGCCACCGCGCTGGCCGATACCGGATCGAGCGAGCCGGAATTCATCTCGCTGCCCGTGGATTTCCAGTCGATGCGCCGGGTGCGGCTTTCCAGCGTGACCGGCAAACCCTGTCTGGAGTTCAAATCCGGCACCCAGATGGACGAGTACCGTTTTGTCATTCGCGATATCGCCGCGCGGCCGCGTTACTTCACGGTGTTTGGCGACGAGATCGAACTGGCCCCGACGCCGGACCGGAACTACACGATCGAAATGGTGTACCGGCAAAACATTCCGCCGCTGGCGCCGAACGCCACCAACTGGCTGCTGACGCTGGCGCCCGATCTCTATCTCTACGGTGCGCTGCTGGAATCCGCGCCCTACATCAAGGAAGACGATCGCATCCAGACCTGGGGCCTCGGCTTCACCACGGCGCTGAACGATCTCAACAATCTCGGGCTGACATCGGCGTTCAACGCCGGGCCGATGACGGTCCGGGTTTCCGGACAGGTTTTCTAGAATTTCTTGTTTTGGCGCGTTTGCTGCGCGAGGCGGTATCCGCTTCGCGCGATAACGCTGTGAGGACCAAATGGCATCATTCAACAAGTTCAATTGCTTTGTGCAGGATGTCGCGCACGCGTTGCACGACATGAAGACCGGTACGTCACAGGTCTACAAGGTCTACCTGACCAACGTCGCGCCGGTCGCCACCAACACCGTCTACAACACGCCGGCGGATCTTGCGACGGCGAACGGCTATAGCGCGGGCGGCGTCTCGATCGGGACGGTCACCGGCGCGCAGACTTCCGGCGTTTTCAAATTTACCGCCGGCACGCAGCCGTCATGGACCGCTGCGGGTGGCTCGATCGGGCCGTTCGAATATGCGGTGCTGTACAATTCGACATCGGCCACCCAGCCGCTGATCGGCTGGTGGGATTATGGCACTGCGATCACCTTGACCAATGGCAACTCGTTCACGGTCACGACCGACCTGATCAACGGCATTCTGACGATCACCTGATGCCGCTGCATATCATCCCGCCGTCGCCCGATGGCAAAATAATTCTGCCGCGGCTGTACGGCACGCGGCACCTTTATCGTCAGCCGACCGGCACACCAGGACAGACGGTGCACCATTACGTTCGTGCTCGCCTTGACGACGGCGCGATCAAGTGGGTCGGAATTTTCTACGATCCGGATGCGCTCGATATCTTTTTGCTGGCGTTGATGCGGCATCACCAACTTGGCGAGCCTGTTTCGGGAGATATTGCGCGCTTGCCAGAGACGCCGTGGTATCCGGGACTTGATGAGATTCCGCTGCGGTATGAATTCGCCACGGTGGTGTCCTTTACGTCGGTCGGTACCACGACATGGAATCCGCCCTTGATCGCCGGTGCGGTGACTTATCTTGTCATTGCAGGCGCCGGCGGTGGTGGCAGCTCGGGAAATGGCGGCGGCGCGGG
>Ga0206798_1164_pt2 | contig 10810 bp, 10 predicted proteins | sample Alteio_BWOrgCont_66_FD_152893 | JGI IMG/M metagenome (GOLD analysis project Ga0206798, IMG submission 152893) | Enriched cells from forest soil in Barre Woods Harvard Forest LTER site, Petersham, Massachusetts, United States -... | ecosystem: Environmental > Terrestrial > Soil > Temperate forest >...
ACTCGACAGCGCGTTGGCCACGAAAATTGCTGCCCTCAGAAATAAAGGCTTGTAGTCGCTACGACCGGAAGCAAATACTGGCGGTTTAGATACTTCTTCGCGGGTAAGGAAAAGCTGCTGGCGTTCGGGGTCTATCCCGAAATTGGCCTGGAGGACGCCCGCGAGAAACGGGGCCAAGCAAAGAAGACTCTGGCTGCGGGCAAAGACCCAAGTGAGGCGAAAAAGGAGGCAAAACGCGTTGCCGTCCTTAAAAGCGAAAACTCATTTGAGACAATTGCACGCGAATGGCACGAAAAGCGCAAACATGAGTGGGCGGAGATTTCCGCCAAGACAGCGCTTAAACGGCTCGAACGGCATGTCTTCCCAAAGCTCGGTCATAGGCCGGTCGCCGACATCACCGCGCCAGAAGTTCTTTCCATACTCCGTGTCGTCGAAAACAGCGGTGCTCTGGACACCGCACAACGGACTATGCAAATGTGCGGCCAGATTTTTATGTACGCTATTGCGACCGGTCGCGCCGAGCGCAATCCGGTTCCAGATTTGCGCGGCGCATTGAAAACCCCTGTCACGAAACATCATTCCCACCTCAAAGCTGCCGACTTGCCGGAGTATCTTAAAAAATTGGAGGCGTATGACGGCGATGCGATCACGAAGCTTGCCCTTCGGTTCCTGCTGCTCACGTTTGTTCGCACGACGGAACTCCGGGCTGCACAGTGGCTGGAAATTGATTTCGACAAAGCCGAGTGGCGCATTCCGGCCGAGCGAATGAAAATGAAAGAAGTGCATATCGTGCCGTTGTCCAAACAAGCCGCTGCCATTTTACGCGAATTGAAAAAACTCTCCGGCCACCATTTATATATTTTCCCGAACCAAAATAATCGCACGACGTTTATGAGCGAGAACACCATGCTCTATGCGCTTTACCGCATGGGTTATCATTCGCGCACAACGGGGCACGGCTTCCGCAGCACCGCCAGCACGATTCTGAACGAGCATGACTTTCCGCCGGACGTTATCGAGCGGCAACTTGCTCATTGCGAGAGGAACAAGGTTCGCGCTGCTTACAATTACGCTCAATATCTGCCGCAACGCCGGAAGATGATGCAATGGTGGTCGGATTATCTGGATGAGGCCGCGATAGAATCTGCCAGTGCTGGACATTAACGCTGCCGCGCTTGGTGGGGTTTGGCCGGTCGTCTGACGTTCTCTGGCTGGCGATCCTGCTCAAGCAATTTCTCAAACAGTTTTTGCGCTTCGTCCCGCGCTTGCGTCAACTCGACGCGCTCGGCTTCCGTCAACGGCTCTTCCGGTGGCTTTGGGGTCGGGGTATTGATGGGCGGTTGGGACATACAAGCATTATATCAAAATGCTCGGCCTCGTTCCATCGCAATTGGCTGCTGCTGCCGATTTCAACCGGTGCGTTAAGGTTCGGGGTCGTCCGAAACGGCACATTGAACTGTTCAAAATGCAGGCCGAGGAGTGATGGACGAGCGTAAATTGGCTCAATAACCGTAGATTTCTCGTCGCCGCTGGAAGGCGATTTCACCACCTTCGAGAATATTAAGTGCGGCTTTCTTGGTTTCAGCCCTGTCAATGGAACCGGAGTCAAAAACCTGTCCGCCGTCTCCGGTGCGTTTCATGGGGAGTAGTAACTCTGCGTCTCCAAGCACTGCAATATTGGCATTGTGGGTGACGAGAATGACCTGACGCTTTTCTTTTATCGCCCTCAATACGCGAACTACCGCGCTAAAAATGAATGCGTTGTCCAGATCATCCTCCGGCTGGTCTATGACCAGCGGGATATTGGATTCGGCCAGCATGGCGATTGTGAGCATGATGGTGTGCTTCTGGCCGTCTGACAGTTGATTTACTGGAATGCGAATGGGTGGCGTTGCTCTCGTGAGCACCGTGATGACCGGGCACGGCGGCTTCCACATGATTTCGAGAGAGTGGAGAATGCGGTAGTAGCGAAGTTTGTCGCAGATTTGAGTCGCCCAATCAATATGAACGCCTGTGGACTCGGCGATGGCGTCGGCGTCGTTTGCTAAAACCAGTTCGGCGAGCTTGACCGGCGTGATTTTGGAACAAAACTGTTCCGCTGCCTCGTCCTGAAAATACGAGCCGTGCATTTCCTTTAGAAAAAACTCTTTGAACTCGTGTATGACCCCGTTTGGGTCGTAGCGAATAAAGACGCGGTAGTCTTCAATCGTGGAGGCAAGATTTTGATTGATGGAATCCAACTGGTTTTTGCGGCGCTCCGCGATTTCCGCGCGGGTTTGTTCCAACTCCTGCAACTGTTCCCTTCGCGCCTTACGAACCTGCACCAATTGCGTGTTCTGCGTGGCGAGTTTGTTGATTTCGAGCGTCAGCGCCGTTTTCTGCTTAATAAGGTTTTGCAGTTCGGTGATGCTTTCCTCCAAGCCTTTATTTCTGAGGGCAGCAATTTTCGTGGCCAACGCGCTGTCGAGTGTGCCATGGACATTCTTCAATTCCGTGAGCGCTGTGAGAATGTCGTTGCCGCCGGTCGTCAGTTTAGACTTCAAATCGCGCTCGGACTGCTTCACGTACTCATTGACGTTTTCAATAATCGCTTTGACTTTGACCAGCGCGGCGTCTGCATCGGCGTTGCCAGTCGTGGCACCAACACTGGTTTTCAACTCGTCGAAATCTCGCAGGAACGCGGACATATCCGCGCCAAGCAGATAGTCTTCGCGGACGGAGTTAAGGGAGGTGGCAAAAGTCTTCTCATTGGCCACGCGTCCCTGTTCGGCGGCAATCTCGCTGAGTTTTCCCTCCTCGGCCAATCTCTGTTTTTTATTGATGTCCGCCAACGTCTGCTTTTTGGGGCCAAGTTGGGCTGCACTTGTCTCAAGGGGAATTAACTGCGCACTATTCTGCTTCAAGGCATTTACCAACTGCTCTTCCTTGGCGGTTAGGTCTGCGAGAAGTAAATGCCGATCCAAAAAGGATTGCAGCAGCAGGGGGTTTTTAAGCGGGTCCTTGGCGACTTCGGCGAGTTCGCCCTGACGGTAATACTCGACCCGGAAGCTGTCGGCGGGAACATCGGCGATCTCTCCTTCCTCTTTGGCCTTAACGATGACATCGGAGCCGCGCGGTCGTTCATACCTATACCGCATTCCGTTAGCGTCCTCGCAATACACAACAACATTTGTCGGGCAGTTGTCGTGAGGCTCAAGGTCATCATTCAGGGCCAGTCCGTGAGCCAGATTTTTAAGCGCCGTGGACTTCCCAGTGCCTCTGCCGCCTATAAAGCAATTCAGGTTATCGCTGAAATGATAGGTTTGGTCGTCGAGAAAACCGCCCGTGATGTGCATTCCTAAAATGCGAGGGATGGCCCGTGGGATGGAAGCAACGGCCCGGACCCGTGCATCGGCGTCAGCAAGAGCCGTCTTGAAAGCATCGAAGCTGAGTTCGTTAAGCTTGAACCGCGTCAATATTTTGCCGCTTCGTCCTGTGGTAAAAACATTCAGGGTATGCGCGTCGCTACCCTGGACATGAGCGAGACGGGAGCGTCCGGCGAGCGGTGCGCTTTGTTCTCTGGCCTTGGCGATTTTTTTGCGTTCAGTGCCGTTGGGGGTTCCGTCGTCCAGGGAGGTAGACCAATTGAGGTTGGCCGGGTCGTCGAATTCAAGGCCATACAGGCCCGAACTGAGCATAACATCCCGTTTCCAGTTGGGATACCCCGCGACAACCATTTCAAAGCCTGTCTTAACGCGATCAACGTGGGCGGCGATACAAACACCGCCTTGCGCTTCAACTTCTTTGATAACGTCCGCCATTGACATGGCGGTGTGGGTATTCTGTTCGCCGAATTCTCCCTGGAGATTTATTTTTGCAAGTAAGTTGCGAACACGGGCCGCTTGCTCCGGCGCGAAATAAGCCAACAGGTGGCCGTGGGAAGTGGTGATTTCCACGCCTGCCAACACCAGAATGTGGCCGGTGTATTTCTGCGCGTATGCAATGCCTTTTGCGGTGTTGACGTCGGAATTGTGATCGGTGATGGCGAGCAGCCGGATTCCCATTTTCACGGCGGCATCAATGATTGCCTCGACCGTCATCGTGGAATCCTTGACATCATGGGACGCGCCGAATGAATGCACGTGGAGGTCCGCATTGAAAAACTGCGCCCCGTTATCAACTGCCTTGATGATGTCGTAAGTAACCGCCATGAGCCCCAACTTTTAGTCGAAAAGCGCGGGCAAAGGAAGACGTATTTGGTTACGGTTCCGGCTCCTCGGGCTCCCGCTCTTTCGTGGGGGTCGGCGGCTCAACGGACGGGCTGCGCTTTGCGTCCTGCTCCTTGTCGTACCGCTTCCCTCAAAGGACAAGCCGAAACTCGTTGTATTGCTCCTTCTTTCCAGACTCAACCAGTCCCCGTTTTACGAGTTGGCGACATGCCTGCAAGACTTCCCACGGAATTAAATCAAGTTTGTCCGCGATGTCGTAATATTTTGTGAAATGGTCTGCGCTGAGATTGTTTAACACCGTCTCTTCCAATTCGTGAGAAACAGACCAGCTTTCGCTGCCCTCTGTCTCCCAACCGCTGCACCAGTAAATGTTGTTATTCCAGATTATGAAGTGCGATTCACAAGCGGTGTCCCGCCAATACGATGGGTAAAGGCTCATACCATATTGGTTGCGATAGTAACGCCATGCCTTTCCCACGCGATTATCAACATTTATGAGAAGATCGTCGCCGCAGCCGCACGGGCAACGCAAAATTATTAGCCGCGGCTTTCCCCGTTCGACAATTACAAACTCGCCACTGTGCTTTAGAATTGGTCCAGCAGCATCTCGCGTTTCGACTTTGCCTCGAAATAGGATTTTATTAACGCGGATTTTCACGCTGCTGCTCCTTCATTTGGGGCTTCTGTGGTGAAGCCCTTGACAATTCGTTCGGCAACAACGAGTGCGTAGCAATGACGGTCGAATGCCAAAGTTTTAGCGGAATCTTCATCGAGAGTTTCGATGTCCAAGCGGGCGTAGCGCATCAGATATGCTGCCAACATAACCTGGGCTTCCATGGTGCTTCCCTCGCAAGCTAAAAGCACGTGTCGCAATTCGCGTAGTGAGCGGCGCAGCCAGGACGACGACCCCGGCTTATTCTCGAAAAGCGCTGGCGGTCGAAGATTCATGGCGTTGGTAGGATAGATTTCGTCAATAAACTGCTGCCATTCGGTGAAATCATTTTCAGTTTCCCACGAGTCGGTCCCGAACATCAAACTGACTTCAAGCGTCGCGGGGTCGGCGGTCAACGGGCCATGGCCAGCAGAGCCAAAGTCTATCAAAATGGCGTCCCCGCCTCTTACCATCACGTTGCCGGTGTGCAAATCGCCATGATTTGGTCCAATAATACAAGCGAGTGGCCGTGCCGCAGCCGCTATTCTGTCATGCAATTCTTTAGGCGTTGCCGTCAATCCCAGTGCCTGGGCGCGGGCGATAACTTTTGATTTGGCAGCTAATTCGTCAAGTTTGATGCGGCATGTTGCAAATCTTTCAAGCCAGCCCGTTTCAGGCTTTTTCCCAGATGCGAAAGGCTGCAAGCGGAAATTCTTTAGAGTCGTTTCAAATAGCGAGAATACGGAACCAATACCGTGGCCAGATTGAAGTGCTTTGCGCAGCGGGACAGCGTCATCAACAAAATTTCCAATGAGAGCTGCCTTCGCGCGGGTTGAAACGCAACGCCGACGATCAATGTTTGGCCTGAGATTAAACGGAATGTAAGATTCTGCATACATCCGGTAGTTAAACTTTTCGGTGTCCACCTCGCTTGGTTTCGCTATTTTCGCAAAGAAGGGGAGCGGCAGAGGCCCGACCTCTGACTGCTTCATCCATGCGTGAACTCGAAAGACCGACATCGAAGCCTTGCCGCCTCCGATTGGTTCGAGATAAATTCTATCACAATCATAAAAGGCCCGATGCAACAACAACTTGTCGTCGTCGTCCAATTTGGCGGTGGTGGGTTCGATTTGAAGTGTTCCCGGAGAGGGAGCGATTCGGTGCCGCGCGATGAATTCTGCGGCGTTTCCCAACGCGCTCTGTACAAATATTCGAGAGCGAGAGGTGTCCTTGAAATGTTTCTGGATTGAATCGGCTTGAGCGATTTCTTCGTCGGAATGGACGATTGTGGCCAAAACCAAGCCATGATCTTCGGCGTGTGGAAAAATTTTAGCACCGCATTCTCTCAGCACGCTGAATTGACCCGGAAGACCAGCTACGATTAGCCCCTTTGCGAGATTAAAATATTTGGGGGCATCCTCGACGGTGACTGGATACAGTTCATCACCTCGTTCGATGAAGGGCCGTGTATCGAGCTTAAAATCGCCGATGACGAGCACCGTATGGCGGTCTGGAAACAACATTTGTTAATCCATGCGAGCAGGCAAAGGCCATTCCTCGGATCGCGCTATTGCTCCGTAGGAAGAACATACGATGCAGGATGGGTGTTGTGCACACATGGCGGCACGTGACACACCTGTCATGGCGTTGTAATTCACAAAGCGAGCGGAACCCGGAATTCCGGTACAGGCATTCAGAAACATCGTGACGGCCATTGATGCGATGGTCGCGTTTAGGGATATGACCGCCGGGGCCGGTTCGGTGTTTCCCAAAATGTATGGGTCCGCTTGGCGCTCAAAGTCGGTTAGTAAATCCCGCCGAATTTCTTCGGGGTCGAGCAGGTTGGCGCAAACCATGCAAGCCAGGCCAGGTGCGAGCATTTGGGTTCTGCCTGCTACATGAGTGACGGTGCTTTTATCAACTGCGATGACGACTCCCATGTCAATCATGGGTATTAAATATTGATAAGCGAACTGATTAAGGACAGCGCGACTGCCATGTGAATCCGTGCAACAAAAGACAAAATCAGTGTCGGCAAGCGTTCGTACCGAGCGGACTTTAAGCACGCTCTCTTGCCTCGTCTCAATTTGGCTCTTGGGATTTATCCGCTGTGCAAAATTTTTTGCGACTTCGACTTTTGGCGAACCAACATCCGACGGCACGGCGCCGACCAGTCGGTTCAAGTTGCTCTCCTCGACAACATCGGGGTCGAGCAAAAGAAAATCCGCGACTCCAAGGTGGGCCAGTTCTTGCAGAACTACTGAACCGGTTCCGCCCAGGCCGACGATTCCGACGCGCAAGGATTTAAGGACATTTTGGCCAGATGCGCCGAATGCGCGGATTTGCCTGTCATAACGGGGGCGGTCAATCTCAGTTGCCGACTTTCGGTTCCACGATACTTCGGGGCCCACGCTCACGACATCAAGCTCCCGGCCCTTGCCAAGTTCACGTGCGATGGTGACTTCCGGCGTAATGAGCATTGCCGCATGGGCTGCGTTTGGGATGCGGCGTTGAAGAAATTCCATTAACTGTCGTTCGCCATCGTCGTCGATTTCCGAAAATTGGTTCATCGAAAACGGGTGCGTGTGGACGAAAACAAGAGACTCATGATTTTTCCGCGCACGCTGCGCAGCCTCAGCCACAAATTCAGGTTTCAACTGCGCCCTGATTGTCGTGCGGATTGTGTACGCGGAGGAACTTGGTTCCTTGGATTCTCGAACCACAATTCGGGTGAGTTTGCCATCAATCTCAACGGACCGCCCGAACAGGATCGCACACGATTCCTCGTTGCTTTCGAGCAAATCGCTCCTCAAGCGAGTCAACATTTCTTTTGTAAAAACCAGCCTGCTCATCGGGGGTCATGAAGTCGGCGTTTGATTACGTAAAGGTAAGTCAAAAGACTGTCGTTATTCGGGTTCCAGGTTGCAACATGCCAAGAAAACCAAAGGTGTGGTCCTGTGGCATATGGAAGCGCAGTATTACCGGTATTCATTGGCGGATTCCCATTTTTTAGGCGGAGGTCAACGTCAGCCCAAAAGCAATCTGGCCGCGCGAGCGGGTAACCTACCGGTGCGATAAATTTTACATCCACACACGGTTTCGACCAGCCGTCTGGAAGCTCGTAGGCCGGAACGACAATCAGGTGCGAACCATCGGGCAATGCCTGTATGGATGCCTGCGCGGCGGTGCCGCGAAGCACCTCAAACTGCTGTTGAGTGGGTGTCATGCACCCCCGAAGCTCGCTGGCGGAACTGTGTAGAAACGCTTGGGTTCCTTTTCGCCCTCAAACGAAACTGTTGTGTCGTCGTTTATCAGTTGGTCCGGGTGTTTTCCGTGGCCCTCAAGATAAAGGGCGTAGGTCCGCTTCGCCTCTGGGAGTTTTGACTTGATAATGCGTCCCGTGGTGTGGGCACTATCGGATTCATATTTTTCGCCATCAACGAAATAAATATAAACTTTGTGTTTGGCCAAAAGGTGTTTCGGCCCGTCTTTCAACGAAACCTGCGTGTCGTCATGAACCGGGTGCAAATGTTCGTGGTCGTCGTGCTTCTCTTTGAGAAACAATTCGATGTCGTGCTTCTCTCCGCGCAAATGGGCCTTAATTTCCTTGCCGGTGATGTGCGGCTCCTGCCATTCGTAACGCTCATCGTTTACGAAATAGTGAAACTTTGGTTTTTCGTGTTCGTTGCTCATACGTATCCGTTCGTTAAATCGTTCTGGTGGTAATTCGATTCACCCAACCGTGCGAATACCGGGGATAATAGAACCAACGGTGGTTCAAGTAAACCGTTTTGAAAACCAAGCGCGAGCTGGGTGGCGGAGTGTCCCGTCAACTGTGATCCGGTTCTTCCGGTTCGCGTTCTTTTTCTTTGGCGGGACTCGGCGGTTCAACGGACGGGCTACGTTTGGCGTCCTGCTCCCGTTCGTATTCGCCGCGAACGGCGTCTTGAATCGTTTCAAGGTGCAATTCGGACAGGGGATTGCTTTTGGCGTAGGCTTCCCGATACCGCACGCTGAATTCGTGCAGGGCCAACCGATCTTCTGGCGAGATTTCAGCCATATCAGGAAACGAGCGATTTCACTTCTTCCAAGCAACGCCCGATTTTCATTCTAACGCTATCATAACTCATGTTCCGATCCGTTGCAATATCAGCGTAATCCAGCCCGAAGACGAAATGGTTCCACAAGAGGTCGTAACATTCCGGCTTGGAATTGGTGAGCAACTTCATCGCATATTCGAGATCGTGCCGGACTGCTGGCGTCATGGGAGCGTCCTGGGCTGATGCCTCCATCATCTGCCAGAGGTCTTCCGGGGCAACGGGCACAAGCCGGTCATTCGCCTGCCTGCGATACTGGTCATTGAGCTTGTTGCGAGCGATGCGGTAGCACCATGCCCAAAATTCCTTTACTGTGTCCCCCTTAAATTGCTTCAAGCTGACAGCAACGGCCTTTAACACTTCCTGAAAGACATCATAGGCGGCAGGGCCTGAAACATGGCTGAACACGAATAAATGGAGGTCGGGGCCGATGAGACCAAATATCTGTTCCGCGAGGCGGATTCTCTCCGCCAAGCCCGCAGTCAGGCGGTACGTGCGGACAAGTTTAATCAGGTCGTCCATTCGGACGAAATGAAATCTCAAAAACGGGGTTTAGGCCATCAAAATCAGTGTTCGGTTTGGTGGCAATTGCACGACCGAAAGGGCATGAACGCGCAAATGTCCTTTCCGGTCGTAATGAAGCCCTCGAAATTCTGTATTGGAACGGATAATCTGCTCTGGATGAGCAACCCGGTCAGAGACGAACTTCAAGCCAGGATCGGACGGCTGGCCGATGAAGGAATCTTCATCGGCACGTCTTCATGGAAATATCCCGGCTGGCGCGGGCTGCTTTATGATGAGGCCCGTTATGTCTATCGCGGTAAATTTGCGACTTCGCGCTTCGAGCGTAACTGCCTTTCGGAATACGCCGAAGTTTTCAAAACCGTGTGTGTGGACGCGGCGTATTACGCCTTCCCGTCCGTGAAATATCTTGAAGGCTTGGCGGCGCAAGTGCCGCCCGACTTTCGGTTTGCCTTCAAGGTTACGGACGACATCACGCTCAAGAAGTTTCCGAACCTGCCCCGCTTTGGTGCTAAAGCGGGAATGCAGAATCCGTATTTTTTAAGCGCGGAAGTTTTCGGGCGCGGATTCTTGAAGCCGTGTGAAACGATCCGCGAAAAAGTTGGAATCCTCATCTTTGAATTCTCGCGGTTTTACCCCACTGACTTTGAGCATGGGCGGGAATTCGTGGCGGCGCTGGATGGTTTTTTATCGAACCTTCCCAAGGGCTGGCCGTATGGAATCGAAATGCGCAATAAGCATTGGCTTCGGCAGGAATACTTTGAATGCCTGGCTCGGCACGGTGTGACGCACGTTTACAACTCTTGGACGGATATGCCGCCTGTCGGTGAGCAAATGGAACTTCCAAGCAGCGAAACCAGCCCCGGTCTGACGGCTGCCCGCTTTTTGCTTAAACCGGGCCGGTCTTACGAAGAAGCCGTGAAATCGTTCCAGCCTTACGATCAAACTAAAGAGGTCAACGACGAAGCGCGGAAGGCGGGGGCCGCCCTTATACGGAAGGGCAAAACGACGCCAAAAAAGAAAACCTTCATTTTCGTCAATAACCGGCTGGAGGGAAACGCATTGCAGACCATAAGGGCGATGCTGGACATCGCCGGGGTGTGAACGGGTCAGCAATCCCTCATTGACAAAAGCGGCGACTACTGCTCAGATGAGCAGTATGTTAGGTTTGACAAAAAAACAGGAGGCCGTCCGCAAGTTCATCATGGATGAGCTGAATGCCGGACGCCCTTGCCCGACGCGCAGGGAGATCGCCGCTCATTTTGGTTTTGCGAGTTCCTACGCGGCGGCGTGCCACGTTCAAGCCTTGATTGACAAAGGAATTCTCGTTG
>Ga0206798_1210_pt1 | contig 10774 bp, 7 predicted proteins | sample Alteio_BWOrgCont_66_FD_152893 | JGI IMG/M metagenome (GOLD analysis project Ga0206798, IMG submission 152893) | Enriched cells from forest soil in Barre Woods Harvard Forest LTER site, Petersham, Massachusetts, United States -... | ecosystem: Environmental > Terrestrial > Soil > Temperate forest > O...
GGGCTATGCTTGCAGATCCTTATTCCGCAACTAGCGCCTACCACAGAATGCTTCTACAAAAAAGTTATGTCAAAAAATTTGTTAAACATAGCCCATTTTTTCTTGTGATAGTAAGAAGCACCTGGTTTAGAGCACCCATATTAGGGTTCGATGATTTTTTAGAACAGAATAAAATTTTTTACAGAGCCTTGTCTCGAAGGGTCTTTTGTCAGTATAAAAACTTAGATTTAAAATATAAAGAATATAGCCAGGAGAACTTTAGAGGGAAATATACGGGGGACGAAACTGTTTACTCTGTATCTAAAAAACTTTCGGGTATCCTGTTTATTGAAGACCAAACTATGCTCAAGAGTAACGCAGCAGATATAAATGCTAAAGCCTATTTATTTTTAAATCCAAATGCAGACTACCCGTTTGCACATGCTTTGTTTCTAACAGATTGTATCGACACTAAAAAAATCGATATTGACTATTTTCAATATGACAATTATTAACAACTAATGCACGGTTTTCTGGCGGTGTAAATCAATAAGTCGTTTAATCTCTTCATAAGGCAAGCCCACAAGTTCAGCTATTTTTTCATCTGCCGCTATATTGGCTTCTATTAATCGCAGTGCCATTTCACGTTGTATCTCATAGCGTCCTTCTTGTCGCCCCTCTTGCTTCAATTGTTGTGCAATGGTCATAATTTCACCTTGTAAGTCTTCAGGTTGCTGCAGATATAGAACGAATAATAAGTCGTTTTTTTTAATGCTTTTCAACTCGAGTATGGACTCTGTGGAAGGTGATTTTCAAAATCTTCAATAAGTGGCGCGTTAATTCATCAACCTATCTATGCGAAGCCAAGAATTTTCAGGAGAGCCTCGTAGTAGTAGATTTTCGAAAAAGGTCTATTCCTCATCCCACTTCAAAGCACCGCCGGTTTGATATTCTGTGACGCGCGTTTCAAAAAAGTTTTTCTCTTTTTTCAAATCGAGCATTTCGCTCATCCAAGGGAAGGGGTTTTCTTTATGGGGATATAACTCAGCCAAACCAATTTGTGCACAGCGGCGGTTAGCGATGTAATGCAAATAATCGAGAAACATTTGTGCATTTAAGCCTAAGATGCCCCGCGGCATAGTGTCAGCAGCGTATTGATACTCTAAATCCACACCTTGTCGAATCATATCCGCTGCTTCTTGCTTTAATGCATCGGTCCACAAATGTGGATTTTCAATTTTAATTTGATTAATTACATCAATACCAAAGTTCAAGTGCATGGATTCATCACGCAAGATATATTGAAACTGTTCGGCAGTACCGGTCATTTTATTACGACGACCTAAAGCAAAAATCTGGGTAAAACCTACGTAAAAGAAAATACCCTCAAAAACCACATAGAAGGCAATCAAATCACGCAATAAACGCTGGTCATTTTCTGGCGTGCCGGTGTGGAATAATGGATCACTTAAACTTTGCGTATAGGGTAACGCCCACGCTGCTTTTCTAGCCACGGAAGGTACTTCACGGTACATATTAAACACTTCGCCTTCCTCCAAACCTAAACTTTCAATCACGTGTTGATAAGCATGACTGTGCAGCGCTTCTTCAAACGCTTGTCGTAAAATATATTGTCGACATTCCGGGTTAGTAATATGGCGATAAACTGCTAATACGAGATTATTAGCTACCAGCGAATCCGCTGTCGCAAAAAATCCCAGGTTGCGCATCACAATGCGGCGTTCGTCTTCCGTTAAACCCTGAGGATTTTTCCATAACGCGATATCTGCTGACATATTAATTTCGCCTGGCATCCAGTGATTAGCACAGGCAGCTAAGTATTTTTCCCAGGCCCAGCGGTATTTAAATGGCACTAATTGATTCAGGTCAGCGCGGCAATTGATTATTTTTTTATCATCGACTTGTACGCGCTCTTCGCCTAATTCAAATACCTCCAAACCCGTTAAATTGATTGGCGCATTCGTTTTGTTGCTGATCTGCGCTTTTGATATAGGGCTTTCTGATAGACTATCGACGTCGTCCCAACTTAAAATACTCATGTTATTTTCCTGTTTTTAATTAGCATCATCGCCGCGCCGCAAAAGATTACTGGGTCGCCGTATTTGATTATTTCTGGATTGCCACGTCGCAAAAACAGCGACTCGCAATGACGGTGTTTAAGGTCTACTGACCAGCTTCGCAGTCTGGGTCTGCAATCGAACAGGCTTTGACTTCTTCCATTTTTACGGCATTCAGCGTGCTGCGCGATAAGGTCGATTTTTCAGCGTTAGTAGCGCCCATGGTACGCAAGTAATAAGTGGTCTTCAAACCGCGTAACCACGCCATACGATACAAGGTATCTAGTTTCTTGCCTGACGGATCCGCTAAATACAGATTCAGTGACTGCCCCTGATCAATCCACTTCTGTCGACGTGATGCAGCATCTACTAACCAGCGTACCTCTAACTCAAAAGCAGTGGCGTAGCGCTGCTTTAAGTCCTCAGGAATACGGCGAATAGATTGTACACTACCGTCATAATATTTCAGGTCGTTGACCATGACATCATCCCACAACTGGCGTTGTTTTAAATCTTGCACCAAATAAGGATTAACCACAGTAAATTCGCCGGATAAATTCGATTTCACATATAAATTTTGGTAAGTGGGCTCGATCGATTGTGACACACCACAAATATTGGAAATAGTGGCCGTCGGTGCAATCGCCATGGTATTGGAGTTGCGCATGCCGACGGTAGCGACTTGGCGACGCAGAGCATCCCAGTCTAAAGTTTGACTACGATCTTGTTCTAAGTATTTACCGCGCGTCGCTTGCAGTTTTTCAATGGAATCAATCGGCAGAATACCTTGACTCCAGAGTGAGCCTTCATACGTTTCATAACTGCCACGCTCGCGAGCCAAATCGCTAGAGGCTTTAATAGCGTAATAACTAATTGCTTCCATGCTACGATCAGCAAATTCAACTGCCGCATCGGAACCATAGTTAATTTCTTGTTGATACAAGGCATCGTGAAAACCCATTAAACCTAAACCAACTGGCCGGTGCCGTAAATTAGATTGACGCGCTTGCGGCACACTATAAAAATTAATGTCGATGACGTTATCGAGCATACGCATCGCGGTAGTAATAGTGTGTTGCAGCTTGGTCATATCCAAGCCTTTTTTATCCGCACGTAAATGCTGTACTAAATTCAAGCTACCCAAATTACAGACAGCAATTTCAGTTTTGGAGGTATTCAGTGTAATTTCTGTACATAAGTTGGAGCTATGTACGACACCGACGTGCTGCTGTGGTGAACGTAAGTTACAGGCGTCTTTAAAAGTTACCCAAGGGTGGCCGGTTTCAAACAGCATACTCAACATTTTTCGCCATAAGGTAGTGGCAGGCATTACTTTACTACGCATCTCACCACGGCGCGCCTTCTCTTCATAAACCACATACGCTTTTTCAAAAGCATCGCCAAATAAATCATGTAAATCAGGCGCTTGTTCGGGAGAGAATAGCGTCCAGTCCTTACCTTCAAACACACGACGCATAAATAAATCAGGCACCCAATTGGCGGTATTCATATCATGGGTACGGCGGCGATCATCACCGGTGTTTTTGCGTAACTCTAAGAATTCTTCAATATCCAAGTGCCAGGTTTCTAGATAAGCACAAACAGCACCTTTACGTTTGCCGCCTTGATTAACCGCAACCGCTGTAGCATCCGCGACATTCATAAACGGCACGACCCCTTGGGACTTACCATTCGTACCTTTAATATGCGCACCCATAGCACGTACTGGGGTCCAATCGTTACCTAAACCACCGGCGTATTTTGACAGCAAAGCGTTGTCTTTGATGGCGCTGTAAATACCTTCTAAATCATCTGGTACCGTCGTTAAATAACAGCTGGAAAGTTGCGGACGCAAGGTACCGGCATTAAATAATGTCGGCGTTGAACTCATAAAATCAAATGAAGATAGCAGCTTATAAAACGAAATCGCATGCTGTTCTCGGTCAGTTTTTTCTCCCAGCGCTAACCCCATCGCCACGCGCATAAAAAACGCCTGCGGCAGCTCAAAACGCACACCATCAGAATGCAGGAAATAACGGTCGTAAAGCGTTTGCAACCCCAAGTAAGTAAATTGTAAATCGCCTTTAGCATCGATAGCCACAATAATTTTTTCTAAATCAAATCCCTGCAGTTTAGGGTCAATTAATTCCAATTCCACGCCACGCTGTAGATAGGCGCGAAAATAATCACCATAGCCTTGTTGGCGTGTGGGTAAGTCTTGGTAAGCTTGGGAGCAGCCCAGAAAACCCGCTGACTCGCGGTACATTTGATCGAGCAATAAACGCGCTGCCACAAAACTGTAATTAGGTTCTTTTTCAATACACACCCGCGCGCTCATAATGAGCGCTTGCTCGACTTCTGCTAAGGTTACACCCTCAAACAGGCTGCGCTGTGTATCGGTGAAAATAATAGTTGCATCCACATCACTTAACCCCTGGCAGGCGTCATCGATTAATTGACGTAACCATACTTTATCCAAGGGCGCTTTCTTGCCATCAGGCATAGTCAGGAATAGTGCTGCTGGATCAGTCGCTATCGGGGATTTTTCTTCTGCTCGCTGCTTACGACGCTCTTCGCGGTACAGCACATAAGCGCGTGCGACTTTATGCGCGCCTTCACGCATCAACGCTAATTCAACGCTATCTTGTATCGATTCAATATGAATCGCCGCTCCTGAAGGCCAACGCTGGCGAAACGCCTCACTGATATGAGCCGTCATACTGAGAACTAATTCATTAATTCGGTTGGAACCTAAGGCGTTTTCGCCTTCAACTGCTAAAAAAGCTTTAGTAATTGCTACAGCAATTTTACTGTCATCGTAAGGGGTTACACTACCGTTCCGGCGAATAACACGCAGCAGCCCCGGCGCATTAGCTTCTAGGTCAGTGGAAGGGGGAGGCTTGGCGACAACAGGAGCTACGGGGGTGTCTAACATAAGGGGTTCTCGATCAATTACAGAGGGTAACAAAAACAAGGGCTTACAGCGGAAAACACTACATCTTGTGGTTATGACGTTGTATAACCACAATATATTGTGGTTCGTAGCAAAAGGCAAGGAGATTTTAGTCCCGCCGGGTGGAAGAAAAAAGCGAGTTACTTTTTCCTAGTTATGGTCACGTAGGCGAGCCTGGCAGACGGAAAAGCTACCGCTTTTAAGGCCCCTTAAGTGCCTAAAAAGGCCATTAATAAAACGCTAACTGATTAACCAAGGCTAGCGATTGAAATTAGTAACGCAAGCCTGTATATTTGCTCAAACTATCAGGGTCTGTTGACAATTCTACTATGCCTTACATAGACCGTGGTTTTCTTGCGCTGCGGTGCTCAGAAACCCACGGTTTCTGCGGTGGCCTAGCGAATTGTCAACAGACCCCAGTATTCGGGGTATAGCGCAGTCTGGTAGCGCGCCTGCTTTGGGAGCAGGATGTCGGGGGTTCGAATCCCTCTACCCCGACCACAGTTACATAAAAAAGTGCCCTGATAACAGGATGTAGTCAGCTGAGAAGCCCGAGTAATTCACGCACTGTGCCCATAGCTCAGTTGGATAGAGCACCAGCCTTCTAAGCTGGGGGTCGCAGGTTCGAATCCTGCTGGGCACGCCAAATAAGACAGTGCAATGGGTATGACATACCTATACCTGAAGAATTTCAAGTTACTGGCAAGGCGCCCACGCAGACAAGCAGCAGAGCAAGCGGGCAACACAGCCAGAACTTGAAGCGATGGGTATATAACCAATAGATGAATAAGGTTTTAGAAGTTAGATAACATGGTGGACGTAGCTCAGTTGGTAGAGTCCCGGATTGTGATTCCGGTTGTCGCGGGTTCGAGCCCCGTCGTTCACCCCACCCACACGCAACCTCCAAACACTTGCTGGTGCTCAAACGTTACAACAGCTGCCTGCCTAGGGTCTATTGACAATTCGCTAGGCTGCCGCTAGACGCCGTTGTTTTTTCGAGCAGCGCAGTTTACATACAGGTAAATGAGCAGCGGAACACAGAAAATCGGCGCTTTATGCAAGGCATAGTAGAAAATGTCAACAGACCCTAGATTCACCATCGCTGTACCTGCTGTATTCATGCTATCCTAGTACCCCTATTATTATGTCTTTTTAGCCCCTGCTGAGAGCCCAAATCATGTCTACTATTACTGTTAAAAGTATCCTGCAATTAATCCAAGATCAAGGTATTAAGTTTGTTGATCTGCGCTTCACCGATACCTTAGGCAAAGAGCAACATGTTACCGTTTCTGCTCAAGTAGTTGACGCCGATTTCTTAAAATTAGGCAAAACGTTTGATGGTTCATCCATTGCCGGCTGGCGCCATATTCATCACTCAGACATGGTGTTGGAACCAGATTTAAATACTACCTTCGTCGATCCCTTCTTTGAAGAACCAACGTTAGTCGTCCGCTGCAACATTATCGATCCTACCACGCATAACTATTATGTACGTGACCCTCGCGCAGTGGCGCAGCGTGCGGAAGCATTTCTTATTAAAAGTGGCATTGCGGACGTTTGTTACTTGGGGCCAGAACCCGAGTTTTTTATCTTTGATGACGTGCGTTATCAGGTCAGCATGGAGAAAAGCTCTTTCGCCATTGACTCCGCAGAGGGCGCTTGGAATAGCAATAAAAAGTACACTGAAGGTAACAGCGGACACCGGCCTACAATTAAAGGCGGCTATTTCCCGGTACCACCTGTTGATTCCAGTCAAGACTTGCGTTCTGCAATCTGCTTGGAATTAAGTGGTCTTGGCTACCACGTTGAAACGCATCACCATGAAGTGGCAACTGCCAACCAAAATGAAATCAACCTTCGTTACAGCGCCTTAACCGCTAAAGCCGATGAAATGCAAGTATTCAAATATGTCGTGCACAACGTGGCGGAAACATTTGGCAAAACGGCCACTTTTATGCCCAAACCGTTAGCAGGCGATAACGGCAGTGGCATGCATTGTCATATTTCTCTCTTCAAGAACAATAAAAACCTGTTTACAGGGGACGAGTACGGTGGCTTGTCTACCACTGCTCTCTATTTTATCGGCGGCATTATTCAGCATGCACGCGCACTGAATGCGTTTACTAACCCCAGCACCAATAGCTACAAGCGCTTAGTGCCCGGCTTTGAAGCGCCGGTGTTACTGGCTTATTCTGCTTGCAATCGCTCTGCTTCTATTCGTATTCCCTATGTGCAGAACCCAAAAGCACGTCGCATTGAAGTGCGTTTTCCTGACAACATGGCCAACCCTTATTTAGCCTTCTCCGCTCTTTTATTGGCTGGACTGGACGGTATTAAAAATAAGATTGATCCCGGCGCAGCTTCCGACGAAGATTTGTACGCCCTTTCCGACGCCGCACTTAAGCACTTCCCCCATGTTTGCGCCTCTTTAGATGAAGCGCTGCAAGCCCTGGAACAAGATCATCAATTTTTGCTTACTGGTGACGTGTTTAGTGAAGATTTAATCCAAGCTTATATTGATTTAAAAATGAAAGAAGTAACTGCTCTACGCGCTGCTCCGCACCCTATTGAATTTCAAATGTACTATAGCTTATAAAAATCTCGGCCGCTTGCGGCCGAGATTTTTAAACCACATAGAGCCAACGTTTTTATGCAACTAACTCTCCCTTCTTTTGATCATTTACGTATTTTAGTCGTTGGCGACTTGATGCTCGATCGGTATTGGCACGGTGATAGCTCACGCATTTCGCCGGAAGCACCCGTGCCTATACTGCATGTCACTCAATGCCAGGAACGTCCTGGTGGCGCAGGGAATGTGGCTTTGAATTTGGCGGCCTTAGGTTGTCAAACTACTTTATTGAGTGTGGTCGGCAACGATGTCACCGGTAAAGTACTGGAATATCTGCTGACAAAAGCGGGCATTAATTGTCAACTGCATCGCTTGGATAATTTTCCCACTATCACCAAACTTCGTGTCTCAGGGCGTAACCAACAATTAGTGCGCCTGGATTTTGAATCTGCGCTCGACAGTTTAAGTGCCGAGAATTTAGTGCCTGATTGCGAACGCTTATTGGCTGACACTGATGTGTTGATTTTATCTGATTATGGCAAAGGTACGCTTAACCATGCCGCTCAACTGATTGCAACGGCAAAAAAACTCGGTGTTCCGGTCTTAGTAGATCCGAAAAGTGTCGATTTTAGTCGTTACCAAGGCGCGACTTTAATCACCCCCAACCTGAAAGAATTTATCGCCGTAGTCGGTGCTGTTGACAATGATGAGGAACTCGTCAGCAAAGGACAACAATTAATCCATGCTCATGCGCTAGACTCTTTGTTAATAACGCGTAGTGAACAGGGTATGACACTACTGCGTAGCAATCACCCACCCTTGCATCTTCCCACTCACGCGCGCGAGGTCTATGACGTCACCGGTGCTGGCGATACCGTCATTGCCTTAATGGCTGCTTGCATCGCTGCCGGTGAATCTCTAGAACAGGCGGCAGCACTCTCTAATATTGCTGCGGGAGTAGTTGTTAAAAAAACCGGGGCTGCTACTGTCTCAGTTGCTGAATTACGCCGCGCTATTCAACGCCAGCAAACTTCTGATGTAGGCGTATTATCCGAAGCTTTATTAATAGAAGTCTTAAAAGATGCGCGGGCGCACGGTGAATCTATCGTAATGACCAATGGCTGTTTTGATATCCTGCATGCGGGCCATATACAATACTTAGAAGAAGCTAAAAGTTGCGGTCGTCGTTTAGTGGTTGCCGTGAATGACGATGAATCAGTACGGCGGCTAAAAGGTCAGGATCGACCGGTTAACTCACTAGAAGATCGAATGTCGGTTATCGCCGCCCTACGTGCCGTAGATTGGGTGGTCTCCTTTAGCGAAGATACTCCGGAGAGTTTAATTAAGCGCCTTAACCCCGATATTTTAGTCAAAGGTCAAGATTACACGATTGACCAGATTGCGGGCGCAGAACACGTATTAGCGAATGGGGGTAAGGTGGAAACCCTTGCGCTAAAGCCTAATCGTTCAACCTCGAATGTTATTAAAAAGATTCGCAACTAAGGAACGTGCTCGAAATAACTTCCATATTTGGCATCTCATTGCAACATTATCTTTAAAACGTTCCTCAGGAGAAAAACCTCGAAATACGGCAAGTATTACTGCGATTTTTCTCCTTCCGGTACGTTTAAATCTGATGCTCCACTGAGCGCGAAATAGAGGAAGTTATTTCGGACACGTTCCTAACGCGTGGGCACAAAAAGCGTGCCCACCCTACAGAAAGAATTAAGAATATAACATGCGCCAAATTATAGTAGATACCGAAACCACCGGCTTAAATCCGGCAGAAGGCCATCGCATTATTGAAATAGCCGCGGTCGAATTGATTGATCGCAAACTAACTGGCCGCCACTACCACCACTATATTAATCCACAACGCACCATTGACAGTGAAGCCCAAGCCATTCATGGTTTAACTGCAGATTTTCTGGCAGATAAGTCGCTATTTGCTACTATTGCCGATGAGTTATTAGCCTTTATAGCGGATGCGGAGTTAGTGATTCATAATGCACCCTTTGATGTGGGTTTCCTCAACAGTGAGTTGCAGCGTTTAACACCGGCTCCGCCATTGATTGAACAACAGTGCAAGGTGTTAGACACGCTGGTTTTGGCGCGCAAGAAACATCCGGGCCAACAGAATAGTCTGGACGCATTATGCCGACGCTATAGCGTTGACAATTCTAAACGTGAGTTGCATGGTGCGTTATTAGACACTCATTTGTTAGCCGCGGTTTATCTCGCTATGACCGGTGGGCAAACGCAATTATTTGCAGAAGAAACCCCAACACGAGGTACGCTAACTGTTGCGCAGCTAGGTAGTGAATACCTCAGTGATCGCACACCGCTGAAAATCATTTTGGCCGATGCAGAAGAAATAAAAGCCCATGAAAATCGCTTAGCCGCTATCGCCAAAGCTAATGCAGGTGTGTGTATTTGGCAGACAGATTAAATAATCCTCTCATGATCATACGCCTTTCACACTATTTTCTAACAATTCTGCTGTGCTTAAGCACTACAATTTCTGCGCTCGCGCATACTGCGCATACTTCCCGCCACTTTGCTCCTGGTGTTTAACAAATATTTATTAGTAAAAATCCCGCCATCAAACAACAGCCCTTACAGCAAATTACTACCTTGGTGGAAAATTCCATTCAGCAAGGTTATTGCCCGGGTGCGGTAATACTCGTGGGTCACGATGGTGAAATTATTTATCGCGGTGTGTTTGGCAATCAATCGATTTTACCCTCACTGATGCCGATGAAAATCGATACCATAGTGGCAAAGGCTTAGACCAGTATGCTAACCGCTATATTTTCAGACCGTTGGGAATGAAAGACAGTCAATTTCTACCTGATAACATCTAAAGATAGTCTGTATCTTTGCAGATGAGAAGGTAAATTCTAAGCGCTTAAGCCAGTAGTGTCGCTGTTCAAATCCTCTTGCTTATGGCATTATTGTTCATTCACTTTACGCCTATTAGCTGTTTATTTTAGCGGACAATGCGAGCATGAGATTATTCACCGTAATTTTTACAGCTATCTGTATCCTATTATCTTTTACACTCACACAAGCAAAACTCTCCTCCCCCGCTGAATATCCTCCTGATTTACAACGTATTTTAGACCAGGGTGTGCTGCGAGTCGGCCTAACTTCCATTAACGGCTCGGTTACTGACAAAAATAATAAAGAAGTGCA
>Ga0206798_1213_pt1 | contig 10564 bp, 11 predicted proteins | sample Alteio_BWOrgCont_66_FD_152893 | JGI IMG/M metagenome (GOLD analysis project Ga0206798, IMG submission 152893) | Enriched cells from forest soil in Barre Woods Harvard Forest LTER site, Petersham, Massachusetts, United States -... | ecosystem: Environmental > Terrestrial > Soil > Temperate forest >...
CGGCGTCGATATGCCTATCGAAGAAGCGGCTCTTTTCGAAGCACCTTTCGAATACGTTGAGCGCGTCGTGAAGCCGATGAGGGGCTCAAACAATCGTTCACAATACAAAGAAAAGTGGTGGATTCACGCGGAGCCTCGACCCGCGATGAGGAGAGCCCTCTCACCTTTGTCCCGTTATATAGCGACACCAGCGCTCTCAAAGCATCGATTGTTCGTTTTTCTAGGAAAAGAGATTCTAGCTGATCATCAAGTCATAGTTTTTGCATGGGACGACTGGTTTCATATCGGCGTTCTTCAATCAAAGGTTCATATCATTTGGGCGCTGCGCAAAGGTACTTCATTGGAAGATAGGCCGCGCTACACCTCAACAACGACTTTTGAAACATTCCCGTTCCCGCACTGCGACGAACGGGCGGTGGACGCGATCGCAGCCGCTGCAGAGAGACTGTATAGACTTCGAGAGGGCGCAATTCAGGCAGAATCGACGCGAACACTAACGGCGCTTTACAATGAACAGCCGACTTGGCTTAAACAGCACCATACCGCACTCGACAGGGCAGTTATTTCTGCATACGGCTGGTCAGTCGAGATATCGGAAGAGGAGATCGCGCGCCAGCTTCTCATCATTAATCAGAGTCGGCCCCAAGCGCAGTAGATCGCGCTTGGATGTTGTCAGATCCCCTTTTGCAATCGCTATTCGTGCAGGTCCGGACACTGGTGGCAGAAGCAAACACGCCAAGAGGTGTCTTCTCTCCATGGCTACGTTCAAGGTCATAACAGAATCGGAACGAAAAGCTGCTGCTGATTCCTTCGGCAAACGCATTCGGTTTCACCGTCAACAACTGCTTCTCACGCAGCGTGGACTGGCAGATCGGGTTCAGGAAGGTCTCAGAAAGGGTGACAAGATCAAAGGCTTCACGTTCAGCTATTTGAGCAAGATCGAGAACGACAAGCTCCCATCACCATCTCTGCCAGTGATTCTTGAGCTAGCTGTTGTTCTCGGTCTAGGTCCTGATGAATTTGACGAATTGCTGAAGCTCGCAGGCAGGCCTCCCGCTGGACTGAGCGAGAAGATTGCAGAGAGCCCTGGGGCGAGGGCGTTTTTCAGGGCTACGATCGACAAATTATCGGAACAGGATTGGGAGAAACTGGCGACCTATGCTCAAAGGACATTCAAATTGAGTTGAGACTCAAATCCAGAGCTGATATTTGAGTATAGATGCGAGATACATGTGATGAAGCCAACAATAATCAACATTACTGCCACGCCGATTGGCGTGATTTATCCACGGCCACTTCCTATTGAACTGCTTGAATTGCCTTGGGAACAGGAGCGTCCAGCTACGTTTTGGGCTGGCTTCCGACAGAGTTTCAAGAAGTTCTATACTGATCATCCTTGGCTATTGGTAATCATTGCGATTTTTGGATTCCTGCTTCTATGGAGCTTTCTGAGACCTGCCAGAGTGAGACGTTACCACTGATCTGCTTCCATACTGAAAAAGCGCATTCATGCCATACTGTGCGAAGTGCGGTAATGCGATTGGAGATAACCACCAATTTTGTGGCGGATGCGGTGCGCTTCGACGCCTTACCCACAAACGTATAGCTTGGTCGAGCCGAAGAATTGTCGCAACGATATTTGTTCTCGGTAGCGTCTCTGCGCTAGCGCTGGCGGCGTATCTAGCCGTCCAATATGATAATCGCACTGCGCTAATCTTAAATCAGAGTCCGAAACAAACAGCTCCCGACAGCACACCCGTGAAGCCGGAAGGTGCCGTGGCCCTTCGGTCCGCTTCACCTATGCATGATGCCCCTTCATGTACGGTGGATGCTGCAAAACAAGCGTTGGCGAGACTCGCACCCAACCCAGCAGAGGGCTGCCAGGTTGCACCTCCCATTTGCCAAAGTTTTCCAGATGGTTCTCCAAAACGAATGATTGCTCACTACTTCTGCGGAAATGGCGGGTTTCTGGGCTGGAATGTCTTCGATGAAACTGCCGAAGGGAATTGGACACTGTCCTGGACGCCCAGTGAGGATTTGACCGGATTCCCAGGAGGCGGTTTGACACCTTCAACTGAGAACCGTGATGAGCTTTTATTAACCGAACCGATATATCGGAAGGACAATGACGGACTGTTGATCGATCCAATGTGTTGCGCAAAAGGCGGCACCAAGGATTACGTGTTGCGATGGAAAGGTAATGGATTTGTGGTTATCTCCACAAATGATTCTCAACCTTTGGCCGCCTCCACCGATCGAAAGTACACCCAGGAGTTGGAAGAGCACACCAGCGATGATGTCGCCCCAGTCGATTCGGCTGAATGTGACTGGCGCGCTCAAATGGTGCACCGCTATGCCTACCAACGCGACCATGGAGAGCCCGAAGATGCAGTACTCGCTCGATTTGATGCATCGCTAGCCGGGCGTCCCGCAGAAACCATTGAGATAAACCGCCGCTTGTACCATCCGCTCATCGACTTTGCGTACAGGAACAAAAACTTGACTCCAATAGAAACAATGGTCGCTTATGGAAGAGCATGTCGCGGCTTGCCACCGCTCGCACCAACACAATGGTTTTTCCTGCTACCGCCTATGAAGGGACAGCAGGCAATCGATCTTGATGCACCATTAACGAAATGGGATGTCGAGGTTGTAGTTCCCGGGTTCCAATCTGAGCAAGCGTGCATAACATTTCGCGAATCCAGGGTGTCGGTACTGACAGATGCGAGCGCCTTACCCGCCAAACGGGAGCTGGCTAGTGTGTGCCGCGAACTCAACGAGAATAGCCTCTTTTCCAGTCCATGTCCTGAAGGCGGCGTGTGTATACACTCTAACGATTCAAGTCTCACGGGATCGTCGAATCGAAAAGCATCGCATTGATCGTCTTTCCTTTTGAAGAAGAAGTGGATCCACAAAATGATGCGCCTTTCTCAGTTTAGAGATTTGGTTGCAAACATGCCCGTTCTGGACCAAGACGTTTATTTCCAAGCGGTCTACTTGGACTCCGCAAATAGACCAAATGAACGCCGTCGGAAACGCACTGCGGTCCATTTTATGGCACATCAACTTACGTCATATTGTCGCGGCGAGATCTCCGAAACCTTGCGACTGAGCCGAACCTAAACCGATTTGTCATAGCCACGATCAACTGAGATTATCCGGTGACATGCGTGGCACAAATTTCGCGGACCTTGCGTCTTATTTGGGCCGTCTAACAGAATTACTCGCCAACGGTAATGCTGAGAGGTTCGCTAAATGGACGGAACAATATGCCCGCGTCGAGTTAATTAAAGGTCTAGGTTTGTCAACCTATACACAGTTATTGAATTCTTATCGGTCACTGTTCAGGGCCAAACCGCTCTGATATTAAACGATCGAATCATTCGGGTTGCAAATCTGCGCCTATTTGAAGAGTTGACGCCCTCTCCAGAGATTGCGAGCTTACAACGGTCACATCTGCATCCGAAATATCCGAACTGCGTGGAACATCTCGCAGCCGCTCTTGAAGTTTGCGCAGAACACGTTGAGCGTTTTCTATTCGCGTTTGGTTTGAATCATTGGCCTACCCCAAGCTAGACACATCTATGTGTAGAGTCCGGGGTTGATCCTTTGCCCCAGTAAGGGCGGTGGAGCAAGGGACGGTCCGCGCACCATAAGAGCTCAAAGCGTCAAGTCTCTAAAGGAGTCACAAGATGTCAACACCTCGAAAGCAGATATCCCCACACAACCTAGAGAGCTCTTTTATACTGTCCATTTGGCAATCAGCCATCAGACTAACTCTGTTTTTTTCGATTAGTCGTTGGTCATTGGACCTCCTGGGAACATTCGTAAACTTCATATTAAGACGGAGCGGACGGAAGGATATTACCTATGGCTGGGTAGAAATCGAAGTGTTAGTTTGGACAGCGGCGGCGGGAGTTGCACTTTGCCTCACAACAGAATTGAAACTTAGCTCCTCGATAGTCAATATATTATTCATTTTAGCTCTGCTCAGACTGGCCGAAATCCTGATCATCCAAATCGACATGACGTTGTTTAGCACCTATCAAGGACAAGCCTATCCGGTCCGCAGCCTTCGGCGCACCGCCATTCTAGCAATCCACAATTATATTGAAATCATCATCTGGTTCGCCTTTATCTATGCAGCTAAAAGTGCGGATTTTTTCACGCCGCCAAACACGACATTGAACCACCTGTCTACTTCATTGTATTTTAGTGCGGTCGTAATGACCACGCTGGGCCTGGGTGACATTTACCCGAGCAGCTCTCATGGCAGATATGTTACAGCTGCGCATACCGTAATAGGAGTCTTCATGAGTATCGTGGTGTTTGCTCGGATGATTGGACAGCTACCTCGGATTGACACCTTCGATAGCGACGAGACTGAGGGTGGGATTGCTGATCGAGGTCCGGATGAAGCAGGAGAACAGACAGGCAGGCATTGATCGTAAGTAGAATTAATTACTCAAGCGACTGACAAATTTGGGTTTTTGTTGCTAACTAAGCCCTGTCATGTATTTTGGCCGAAAGACGTCAGCTTGCACGACGGGCAATTTTATCACCAAGAACGGCCAGCAGCAGTCCGAGCGTGATGTAGCCCAAAATTACCTCTGTCGACACCAGAATCTCGCCCTCTAGATTGTTGGGTTTTACATCTCCGAATCCGAGCGTCGTGTAGGTCACTATCGAGAAATAGTACGGTGTGAACGCTGTAGGGCATCGGTCGCCAGCACTAATCGTTTGGGGCCAGTGCGAATATACTTTTCCGAAGCTGCACACCAGCATTAATGCCAATCCGATGACGCTCATAAAGCTACGTCCATAGTTGGTCAATCCCCAGAGCCAAAAACAAAATCGACCCCAGGGGCTGTGCAACTGGCTCTTAAGGGTATCCAGATAATCTTGGTCACTAGCATCCCGGACAAAAACGCGGTTTCCATAGCAGGAAGAGAGTCCACGGATGCCCATGTAGTTACCACGCATCATGTATTGTGGGTAAATGGGACTAGCGAGATATCGAACTCCGAGAACGATCGCGTCAGTCAGATTAGCCCCTGTGAGATTGGCAAAAAGAATGACGGCATGACTTAAATTTGCTCTACTAAAATCAGCTATACCTAAATTGGCTCTAGTAAAATCTGCTGCCGTCAAATCAGCGTCAGCGAAATTGACTGCGCGTAATTCAGCATGGCTAAAATTCGCTTTTGTACAGTTGGACTTACTGAAATCCGCACCGTGTAGTCGAATGCTCCCGAAATTCGCGTAACTGCAGTTTGCTTTGATCAATTTTACTCCGCTGAAATCGTGCTCTTTCAATGCGGCAAGTCTGCGGTCGACACTGTTGAGATCTACATTCCTAAATTTTTGAAATTCGTATTCTTCATTCCATGGTGGGTTCCTCATCATCAACGTTAGAAAAGACGTCAATATATTCAAGGCCTTATTGGCCAACGTTTTTCCAATTTTCTTGTACGTGACGTCTCTTGGTGCTGTTGATGTCGATATTGCTTTTCTTTCCTTGTCGTCTTCCGCGTTATTGAACTCGGCATGCCAGAAAGTAGCGCGGCTAAGATTCGCGCGGCTGAAATTCGTGTCAAATAGATCTGCCAAAGTAAAATCTACTTCCGTGCAATCGGTCCCAGTGAGATCGGTCTTAGCTAAATTAGCATGCCTTAACATAGCTTTACTAAGATTTGCATTTTTAACCGAGGCTTTACTTAAATTAGCAAATTTGGATGTAATTTCCTTGAGAAGGGCATTGTCAAGGTTAGCCTCCGTGAGATCAGTCTCCACGAGATTCGCACCACTCAGGTCGGCTTCGCTAAGGTTGGCACCCCTTAGTTTGGCAAACTTAAGATTCACCCTAGTGAGGTTCGCTTTGGGAAGATTTACCTCGTTGAACTGTACACCCTCGAAGTTAGTGTCAACATTACTGAAGTCAGCTCCATTGAAGTCGGATCCGCTGAAATCAGCTACATTGAAAGGTACAGAGGGGATACATACGCTAAAATGAGCGCCACTAAAACCGGCAGCGCGAAGGTTAGCGTTACTAAAATTAGCTAGATTGAAACAGGCACCACAGAAATTTGCGCCGCTAAAATTGACACCGCGAAAATCAGCATCACTGAAGTCCATAACGATATAATTGATCTTTAAAGGACCATCGTAGAATGTGTCTAATTGAAAATATGGAAACCCGCTAAAAAACGCACCATCAAATCGAGCATCACTTAATATAGCACCGCTAAAGTTGGCTCTAGTAAAATTGACGCCGATAAAAGCAGCGCCACTAAGGTCAGGAGAAATTTCAGGGTTCTGCCGTCGCCATCGATTCCAAGCCTCGACACCTTCACGATTGATCCTCTCTAGATGTTCGGGATTGGACATCGGTACGTTTCCTTCGGAATATTAAGTTTGTCGACCTATAACAGGTCAGAATATTATTTTCCCACGCATCGAACGCAAGCCCACCTGGCTCACCCCTTGACTTTTCTGCCATTTACTAAGCTCACAGACAGCTTCGGCCTTGTACTATCAAAGGGAACAGCAGATCACTACCTTAGGCCAATCCTTCTTAAGGTACTTGGATCGCCCTTGAGGAGAGGAACATTCCGGCCACGTAGGTTATCCGTGGGAACCGAATTCATCAGTGGTACGGTGCCCGCATTGGGTTACCGGGCCAATCGCACGGCACTACACCGAGCACGGTAAGCCAGTGCAGAGGGCTTTCATCGGTTCATTAAACAGCAGGCCGCGAGATGAATGCCCGAACGAACACGCGTTTGTCAGCCTGACCGAGGCACCCTCAGACCATAGAGCGAATAGCCGCTCAGGAGGACTAAAACAAACGCGGTCTCCACATAGAACGGTGGAACCTTGGGTGGACGCCAGCTGCGCCGGGCTGCTCGGGGCACGGCAGTCTGATTTGCCGCTCGAAGCCAAGCCAAGACAAGCTCGTTGTCACCGATTTTCAGCTCAACTACGCCTCCTTAACTATATATGTCAACATATTGATCAGTCCTGTGCCTCCTATAATCACTACTCAGCTCCAATGGTTTCGGTTTAATCAGGCCTTTAGCTTTAGTACCTTTCGGCAGTATCTTTACAACTTTCAAATAATTCTCTTCAATGAAATAATCTAGTGCACCGTCACTATGTCTAGGCTGTATCCATATACTGACATCATCCTGTACTCGTTCAATACATTTACATAGATTCCACTCCAACAATTCTCTATCACAATAATCTAGATTCAATAGCAGATGTCTATGTAAACCTTTCCCTAACCCATACCCTAGTACCCAGAAATATCCATTCAGCCCGGCATTCCGCTTAAGCCAAACAAACACGCTTCGTAACATGAGCCTGGTACAATTATGAGCTGTAGGGCTGGTGTCTCCCGATAGATTGATTGTCATAAAGTAATTGAATGAATCGAGATATGGAATGACTTTATGGCTGATACCTGAAGCTAGTACTGGCCCGCAATCTTTGCATGTGCGTTTCTTACATGCATTGACCCATACCTGTCCTGTATTCCTGTCGGTATATGTTCCTGTTTTACAATCTACCTCATATGAAAACCTCATTTCTCATAGTGTTCATCGATCGCATACCCTCCTTATGGGATGGCAAATTCTCCTTTGTTTGTATTGTTTGGATCTGGGTAGGCCACCTTCCTCTAAGCAGCCTACTCAAAACCAAGGCGACCATTTGTCAGTATACTGTCAGTTGTGAAATAAATCAAATTTGGCGGTTTTGGTTGGGCGTTCGTACTCGAAGGTCGACTGAGCATAAAGTGAGCGTCTGTATCGTCAACTCGGACGCTTCTGCTTCCACACTGGACTGCCATACGTGAAACGTGGCCTAGAATCGACGGAAACGGCCCGTGGAGCGGTTTTAGAGCCTCAGGTGACATATCTATCCCGCCTGCTTCTAAAATCTGGCCATTTTGAGGATCGCAGGCAAGTTTCCAGAGTCCGGAGTGAACAGAAACCAGTTTCCATGACTCCTAAGCTTAAGAGCTCTCACGTCAGCGGTTTAATGAGCCTAAGCAACTAGAGACATAGATTTCGACCGTTAGCTACAGATGCGTGCTGCGTATCATGCCCTTTCAGAGGACACACGGTCTTTTTGTAGCGTTTGTTCAATCCGAGCTGAATTGCACATGAACAAGCAACATGAGAGCCACTACGATCGACATGTTTAAAGATGGTTGCAGCATCGACGGCACGGGTCAGCCACAGCTCCACTACAACAAATGATGGTGGTGATGATGATGGCTCGGCGGTGGCGCGGTCGGCGCCGCAGCGGCAGCCGCAGCTATTGCTTCATTGTTGGTCGCTGCCGTTTGGTAGATTTCTGACTGCTCTTGTCTCAAGTTAGAAAGCCTTGTCAGTTGAGCCTGAGCTATCTCCTCTTTGTCGCTGGCTAAATTACTTCCTTGATCAAGATACTGTCCTATAAGCTCAGTATTTCCTCCCGCAAAGGCATACTGTGCTTGATTTACTGCTTCATCATTGCTGTCAGCATCTTTATCGCTGAGCAGCTCCCGCGCAGAGTCCAGCTGAGCTTTAACGTCATCTATCAGCTGGGTGGCTTTCTCGATAGTCATCGTTGCGACCTCTTCACGAAGTGCGCGAGCGACTCCAATACTATCTTCGATGTCGAACAGCTTAGCCATTTCGCTTTCGTAGGGAGAAGCATCAAAGGACTCAACCTTTTGCTCATACCATGTCGGTATCGACGGCTCTTTGATGTTAAGGAATTCCGAATCAGCGTGTGCGGCAACGATATCTTGCTTATCCGATTTGGCAATCAGATCGGTCACCTCGGCGCGCAGAACACGCCAGCAATCAGTAGCATCTGAACACTCTGCACCCAGTCGATACCAGACCCTCCATTTCGGCCGAGCGAGAGATGTAATTTGATTGATGCTGGCCACCGCTTCAAATGTTCGGTTTACCTGACAGGATGTACGCGTGGCTTCGGCCAAAAAATCAGCGTAAGCTATTGAATATTGAATAGGCTTGTAGTCATATTGAAAGCTCTTCGTCAGATTCAAATAGTCCTGATACAGCTTTTCGTCAGGCTGAATGCGGTAGGCGCCGAGGGTAGCCAAATGGGCCACCGTGTCTGAGATGTTAGCTAGACTTCCTTCCACAGCGCATTGTAAGTAATCGACGTTACTGTCGATTAGATAACTAACTCGCTGGAGATACTCGTCAATATTCGTACCAATGATAGGCAGAGCCTGAATGAGTAGATCTAGCACTTGGGACCTAATATTGTCAGGCAGCTGATTAAGAAACTCCTGAGTCTTCGGGTCAACTCCCACGGTCGCGCTGAGACGCACTGCGGCGTCGGCTTTTACTTTAGCTCCAATATCGAATATGCCAGCGTGGGTCGGCGGAACGTACAAAACGAGCACGGTTACTAGTAGAGAACTAATTTTACTTAGCTGACCTGCCCGTGAACAATGAAACCATGTTCGCCGAGCTGGCTGGCTGAAAGTGTCATTTCGCTCCGGTAACATATGGCTCTACCTCGTTCAAATAGTTTTGTTCGTCCAGGAATTGCAGAACCGGCGCTCACAGTTGAAGCGAGCACCAAATATATTCTCGCGGTTAGTCCACGCGTCAATTAGCACTGACCACCGGGAATTCCGACTCGAACAACTTCAATCGGCGAAGAATTCGATTTGCAGTAGCGGAGCCAAGTCATCAAACCGGCGACGGTACTCGCCGTCTTTACCTTTCGTCGGAAGGTTGCTGGCCAGATTGTTCTTCGGCTTCTCAAGGACAAGCGAATTTAACTTCCTCATTCTGTGCTTGTACAATATATGGAGAGATTTGCAATATTTAGTATATGGCTATTTGACGCGACTAAACCACGATAAAGGCACTAAAGAACGTTTCCCGCCACGATTGAACCGTATTTAGAATGGGCACTCAGCGGAGTTGTAGTCTTCTTTCTCGTTCTCGCTAGCCGAAGCCAGGATATTACCAAGGTCAGAGGGTTCAAACCTCGGCAGCTTCGCGAACCTCCCGCGCCGACTCTCTATTTTCATCCAGTACGAACATCAGGCTTCCTCCTCGCGTCACCACTCGTACACTTCCTATCTCAGTCCGTCTATCAAGATATGCTTGATAGTTGATTGTGTCTTTTCTCATGCTTCAACGTCTGGCTTTTTAGAGTACCCGCTACAGCCAATTCATTAACCAATTGAATTGGGTCGGTGTATACGCGATACCAACGGCGATTGACGCATTTGCTAAGCCCATGGCGTGCAAAAGATTTTAACTGTTGTCTGATGGTGCTGGCGTGACGTTTTGGGACGATTGCTAGATTTTTACCAGACACGCCATCCGTCGGTCTCAGTGCTCTCTAGAGATAATATTTCGATTTGCCCAATCCAGCTCCGCCATCACCTCTCCATCGCCACACATCGCAGTTAAAATCATCAAGAGAACTGTTGGGGTGCACGCCATGACCCGTACCGAAATCCAAGAGATCGGCGAGGTGGCCAACAGCAGAGTGTCGAAAGTTGGATACCATACGGGGT
>Ga0206798_1214_pt1 | contig 10525 bp, 10 predicted proteins | sample Alteio_BWOrgCont_66_FD_152893 | JGI IMG/M metagenome (GOLD analysis project Ga0206798, IMG submission 152893) | Enriched cells from forest soil in Barre Woods Harvard Forest LTER site, Petersham, Massachusetts, United States -... | ecosystem: Environmental > Terrestrial > Soil > Temperate forest >...
CATAACCTCTCCCATAGGGCTGTAAGCAGAAATTTCAATATCTTTCGATAAACCATTAGGTTCAACAATTAAAGAATGATATCTTGCAATTTTTAAGGGTGATTTAATGTAGTTAAAAATTTCACTATTATCATGCTCAATTAATGAAATACGACCATGCATAGGTTGCTTAGCTCTTTTAACTTGTCCTAAAAAATACTGTCCTATGGCCTGATGACCTAAGCATACACCTAATATTGGAATAGTTTTATAAAAATGTTTAATTACATCTAAGGTAATACCTGCTTCATTCGGTGTACAAGGTCCTGGTGATAAAATAATATGGCTTGGTTTTAATTGTTTTATTTCAGCAAGTGAGATTGCATCATTCCGATAGACTAAACGCGGATAGCCTAATTGTCCTACATACCTAGCCAAGTTGTAGACAAAAGAATCATAATTATCGATCAGTAAAATCATAGCTTATCTCTTATCAATGCAACCCTCAAAGCATAGCTCTTACTTAATGTTTCCTCATATTCATCTAAAGGAGAAGAATCAATTACTATAGCACCACCAGCATGAAAGGTAATATGGTTGCCACTTACCACATAAGTACGTATCAAAATCGAAGAGTCCATATTGCCGTCAAAACCTATTAAAGCAATATTACCACAATAAGGTCCTCTATTATGAGATTCTATCTCACTTATAATTTGCATTGCTCGAATTTTAGGAGCGCCTGTAATAGACCCACCAGGGAAAGTTGCTTTTAGCAAACTAAAAGCATCATATTCAGCTCGCAACTTTCCTGTAACAACTGAAACTAAATGATGAACTGTTGGATAAACCTCATGCCCACATAGTTTGGATACTTTTACGCTAGCATCTTCACATACTATTGATAAATCATTTCTCATAAGATCAACAATCATAACGTTTTCAGCAAAATCTTTTTCACTGTTCATTAAGCTATGTATATTAGCTTTGTCTATTTTATTATCTAAACTACGCTTCCTAGTTCCTTTGATAGGGCGTGTTTCAACCTCTCGGTTATGAAGTTTTATAAATCTTTCAGGGGAAGAAGAAATAATTTTAAACTCATTTAAATTAATAAAAGCAGAAAATGGTGATGGGTTTATTAAAGATAATCGTTTAAATCAAAATCTACCGGAAGTTTAGCTTCAAAGCGTTGAGACAGATTAGCTTCGAATATATCACCTGCTTTAATATAATAAATAACTTGTTCGACTGCTTTGAGATATTGATCTTTCGTGAAATTCGAATTTATAAAAACTTCATTAATATTTTCTACATTTTTTCTTTGTGGAAATATTCTTATCTGTTTTTTAAACCAATTAATTCGTTCATGAGCTCGACTTATTTTTTTTTCTTCATGAACTTCAGGTAACCCTGAAGAAATAATGTAAGCCCTCCGTTTAACATGATCAAACGCACAAACTAAATCATAGAAACCCATACAAATTTCTGGTAATTTTAAATCATTAAATTTTGGAGTAAGGACGGGGTGATAGAGATGGGTCAAATCATAACTTAGATAACCTACAAGACCACCTTGAAAAGGTGGTAAATTTTTAATAGCTTTAATCTGATAGCTAGATGAAAGTTTACGTAGATCGTTGAAAGGATCAACAGCAAACTTTTGTTGTTTTTCAAGCTTATTGGAATTAAATGAGTATGTATAAAATGGATCAACCAAAATATAACTATATCTATTAGTGCCATATTTTTTTTGAGAACCATTAGCACTATCAATAAGCATGCTCCATTTTTCTTGTGAAAAACTCTCAAAAACATTGATAGGTATTACATATTCTATTTCTTCATAAATAGGTTCAGAAGCCACTTTAGCTTTATCAACATATTCATGAATTTTATGCTCATTTAGTAATATCACATTGCATCTCCATTAGTTCACTTTCTACTTGACAAGCTTCCTTAATTATCTCTTCGTATAATCTGATGATGAATTCTGAGCGTAAATTGTTATCATTGCCTAATTGGGCACAACGTAATTTTATATAATCGATTCTCGATGGTTGCATCATTGCAATATGACATTGTTTTTTTAATAAGGCTACTTTTCTACAAATATTCAATCTTTTCCCAAGTATAGTAACAAGTTGAGCGTCTAAATCATCAATTTCCTTTCGATATTCATCAAGTATTGCATTAGCGGAAGATGTCATCTGCAGATCCCTTCATCAGTTCTATAGGCCATATATTCACTTTCCTTTTTTCTTTTAATAACATACAAAAGTCTAAGAGATAACAAACATGTTGAGCATACAACTGCCATTAACTCTCCTAATATTAATCCTTTTGAATTAAAGCCATAATTAAAAGCTAAAAATTTACTAAGAAAAGCCCCTATAATTAAAAAAGAAATAATATTACTAATTAATGAAAAATTAACGTCTTGCATACCTCTCAAACCTGCAGCAACTATTAGCCTTATTGTCTCTATAATTAAGAAAATAGAGGTTAATCTGAATACAATTGTTATGTCATGTTTATCTTTGGATGACATAAAAATTAAATCAGGGAAAAATATGTGGGCTATATGGTTTGAAATCAGTAATAAGAATCCAGATATAATTGTCACAATTAGGAGTGCAACTATCAAATCTGCAATTAATATATTTTTAATAGCTTGAATGCTGTTAGTAGAACCACACACATTAGCAATGCTAACTGAAGTACATTGGCACATAGCAAAAGGAATAACAACTATGGCTACTAGACTTTGTAAAAATAATGAATAGATAGCTTGCTGAATAATGTTAATCTGACCAGCGAATATTGAATTTAATAAATGTAAAATCAACTCAATAATAAGTGTGAACCCAATAGGGATTCCAATTCTAATTATTTTAAAAAATGCATTAAAGTTTAACTTACTAAATATTTTTGAGGCCTTAATCATTAGATTACTACTAATAACAAAATATAACAATATAGGCAACATTATCCAATTAACTATTACAGTAGCTATGCTTGCTCCACTTATCCCTAAGGATTTTATTCCTGCCAACCCTGAGCAAAGGATAAAAACAAAAGATAAAGTTAAAAAAAATCTAATAACGTTAGTGTAAAAACTTATATTGGTTTTCTTGATAGCCATAAGAATTTGTAGTAAAAATATACCTCCAAAATAAGGAAGAATACCAAAAGATGCGATAGCAAAGTAGTCACGAACAATAACCACAATATCCACTGGTTGAGATAACATTTCTAGACACTTTGGAAAAAGCAGATATAGTATGATATTACATATGGTTAATAATAATGATAGATATATACTAGTATTAAAAATATCTTGGATATTTTTATACGTTTTAGAACCCAACTCATATGAAATAAAAATACTAATAGCGCTAAGTATGCCAAAGAAAAAAATGTTAGTTGACATAATTACTGAGTTAATAATGCTATAAGCAGCAGAAAAACGTGTTCCTAAATGAGCAATTATCATTGCAACACTATAACTTGATATAGTGTTGAGTATCTGAAACAAAACTAGAGGAAACGAAAATAATAATGAATTTTTAACAGACGCTAGTAAATTTCTACAAGTAAAAAGCACATTTTTAACCATGCTCTAAATTATATTGAGGCTCTACGGAATCAGATGTTATTTTCTGCTCCTGTAAAATATTATTACAATTATCTGTATAATGATTATTTTTATCAACAGCTATATGGCGAGGATTAAAACTAATTAATTCGTTTTCATTATATGTAGCATAACTAACAATAATGACTAAATCATCTTTTTGTACACAACGACTAGCCGCTCCATTAACACAAATTATGCCAGATCCTCTTTTTCCTTTTAAAGCATACGTTATAAAACGTGCGCCGTTATTGATATTAAGTACATGAACTTCTTCATATTCAATGATATTACTCGCTCTCATAAGGTTTTCATCAATCGTAATTGACCCAACATAATTCAAATTAGCGTCTGTTACTTTTGCTCTATGAATCTTACTTTTACACATGCTTCTTAACATTTATCACCTCTTTATAAAACTAACAAGAAAAATATTTTTTTAAATTCTGTATTGCCTGCTCTATTTTCTGATCAGACACAGCAAAGCAAAATCTTATCTTATTTTTAGAAAGCTCTTTATTTAAGTAAAAGTATTTAGCTGGTACTGTAGATACTTTCGCCTCTTCTAACAATATATTCGCAGCTATTTCAGAATCTACAGGTAGCTCTAAATTGGAGTAGTCCGCCATTAAATAATAAGCACCTTGAGGAGCTACTATACTAAAGCCTATATCTCTTAATGGATCAATAATCATTTTTCTTTTATTAAAAAATGTAGTTATAAGATCATCATAATAAGTTTCTGGTAAATTTAATGCAGCTGCTGCTCCAAGCTGGAGGGGCGTTGGTGGACATATATATAATAAGTCATGTATTAATCCTATTTTTTTTATAATATCGTAGGGACCATAAGCATACCCTATTCGCCAGCCAGTTATATGATATGTTTTTGAAAAACCTGACAACATGATTACTCGTTCAGCATATTCAGGTATAGAAGCAATTGAGGTATGAAATTGCGGGGGATATATGATATGTTCGTAGATCTCATCAGTTAGTATATATATATTATTTTTAATAGCAATCTCGCCAATTTGTTTCAACTCCTTAATTGAAAAGACTTTACCTGAAGGATTAGATGGATTACATAAAATAATAGCTTTAGTTTTTTCATTGATTAGCTGTAAAATATCTTGTGGTTCAAAACTAAAATTATTATTTATATCTATAGATATTGTTTTAATTGTTACTTCGTGCAACTCTAATAATTGGCGATGATAACCGTAAAAAGGCTCAAACAATATAGCTTCATCGCCTTTTTGAAACAATACTTTTAAAGCTGCAACGAACCCACCAGTTGAACCATGTGTAACCAATAATCTATCTAAAGATGGTTTTGAAATACGGTTATAAGAAGATAATTTTTCCAAAATTGCCTCCCTTAATGGTTCTAAGCCTTGGTAGGGAGCGTATGTATTATAGTTTCTATTTATAGCCTCATTAGCTGCTATTTTAATGTGCTTTGAGGTAGCAATATCACATATCCCCTGCCCCAGATTAATACCGTTTATCTTTTCGCATTTCATAGTCATTGATCGTATACCAGATTGCTCAAGTGAATTAATAAAATTATTCATTTTAATTCCTATAAAATAAGTTTTAATAAATACCTTCTCTTTCCATAGATTCGAAAAGAGCTTGAACATTTTCGTCAGAAAAACTTTCTGACGAATTATTTCTTTGTATTATTTCAATCATCATGCCAGAATTTTCATCTCGATAAGTAAATGTTTGGTACAGTCCAGGACTTTTGAATACCTCACTGATAAAATTAACTCCACTTTCACTCAAGTCATTATAAATCTTATTAATATCTGTTACTTCCAATGCAAGATGTTGAACTCCAGGGCCATACTGGCAAATATACTGACACACGTTTGACGTAGCAGAAGTACCTTGTACTAATACAAACTTAGCGCTACCTCTCTCTAGAGTTGCAGAAATCATACCGCTAAATTTGCCATTAGTGGTTCGTTGCTCTGTTATGTTGAATCCAAAGCATTTCGAATAAAATTGAACCGCTTTTTCTAAATCTTTAACAGCTATAGCAACATGATCTATGCCAAGTACATATTGACAAACATTTTTTATTTCATCCATAGTTAACACCTTGCAATTATTTATAAAACTCTAAAATATTATCAACTTTACCCATAATATTTAAATTAAATTTTTTTACAGCTTCAATAGCAACTATAGCTTCTTTAATATGGCTAACATCAGAAGCACCAGTGATAGCCGAAGCAATTGATTGATTATATATACACCAGGCTAATGCGAATTGTTGAATAGATATACCTAATTCACGATAAGCAAATTCCTTTAAAGCACATACTTGCTTAAGTCTTTTTTCAGGGGACACACCCATTATTTCGGGGACAAGCCATTCATTACCCTTTTTTCCTAACCTAGAATTACTAGGGATACCATTTGTATATTTATCTGCAAGTAGCCCTGATTTTAAAGGCGACCAACAAGTTATGCCTAAACCTATTTTCTCTTGAAGCAACATAAATTCTTCTTCCACCTTTTTTCGATGAAAAATATTATATTGAAGTTGTTCTGTTATTGGAGCATATAAATTATTAGAAGTAGCAAAATGATAAGCCGCTAAATATTGGTCAGTACTCCACTCTGATGTTCCCCAATATAAAATCTTACCTTGCTGTATTAATGTATTCATTGCTAATACTGTTTCTTCAAATGGTGTATCAGGGTCTGCTCTATGGCAAAGAAAAATATCAAGATGATCAAGTTTCAAACGTTTTAAAGTAGCATTACAGCCTTCAATAATATGTTTACGGCTTAAACGCCATGTATTAGGACATTTTTTATTAGTTCCCCAAAATACTTTTCCAGAAATAACAAAAGTTTCTCTTGGCCACCTAAATTTTTTCAAAAGTAGGCCAAATTCACTCTCAGCTCTACCATTAGCATATGTTTCCGCCGTATCAAAATAATTGATTCCTAAATCATAAGCGGTGCCTAATATAAGCTCATAATTTTTTATATCTAGAGTCTCACCAATAGTGGCCCATGTACCAAGAGATATAACACTAAGCTCTAAACCGCTTCTACCTAATCTTCTATATAACATAATTGCTTTCGAATATTGTTTAATAAAATTAAACTTTGAAATACTTTTTTATGCGGCAATCCAAAATCAACCAGAGCTGCAATTTCATTAACACCAATTTCTATTAAATCTTTTATATAGCTTAAACACTGCTCAGTCGTTCCAATTAGTGAGGCTGAATTTAAATATCTCTTATAAGCAACATCTAGCATTTGCTCTTGTAAATCAATATTTATTGTTGCTGATCTAGCTGTATTACTTGCTTTAACACCTCCAAATTTAGCAACATTTCTCAAATAAATTTTAAAAGTTTTTTCAACATCCTTATACAAATTTATTTTATCATTATTAATATAAGTATGTAACATTAAGGTCACTCTACTAGTCTTAGATGTTAATCCATTATTAGCCAGAGCATTATTATATAATTGAATATTTTTTTTAAGCGCTGAAATATCTTGATTAATTAAATGTGTTAATACTCCATACCCTAAAGAGCCTGCACTAACAAATCCTTCTGGATTAGATGCAACTGATAACCATATAGGTACATCTTTTTTATATGGCTTTGGCCATAGCTCAATTTCAATTAATTCATTTTTGCCATTTTTACGTAAAACTTTTCCTCCAGCCCAAGCAGCATTAAAAATCTTTATTTGCTCGCTCATAACACTATATCGATTGATATAATTATCAGGATAAAAAACAAAATCATTCTCATGCCACCCTGAAGCAAATGACAACCCTATTCTGCCATTTGAAAGATTATCTACCACAGACCATTCCTCGGCAATTCTGATTATATCATGTATCGGCGATATGACACTACCTGCTCTTAGATGTATATTTTTTGTGATTGTAGATAACGCAGCACTTGTTATTGCAGGATTAGGATATAAACCACCAAATGGATGAAAATGCCTTTCTGGCATCCAAATAGCAGTAAAATTATTTTTATCAGCAAATAATGCCGCTTCCTGCATTAGCTGGTATTGGCATTTGTCATAAATTTTCCCATATGGAAAAAACATTAAACTTATATTCATAATTTGATATCAAAGTGATTTAACATTGAATGTTTCATGCCAGATAGTATAAGTTATAATTGGCATAAGTAAATCATTATCAAAAGGAACCTTAACTTTAAATCCCGGCTCAGAATACTTTAATTTTAATTTTTCAACGAAATCAGGATTAAATATATTGTGCTTTTTAATATTGGAATAAGATAGTAAATCTTGTATATATTCATTTTTATTTTGTAATAAATATGGGCTCCCCCCGGCTGCAAATCCCTGCTTTTCTCTATCCACAATTTCTTGTGGAATATATTTTTTCGCAAGCTCTTTCAAAATATATTTAACTATTAAGTTATTAAGTTTAAGTTGATCAGGCATCATTACTGCTAATTCAACTACTTCCCTATCTAAAAAAGGATAACGTACTTCAATAGAATTAGCCATTGCCATTCTATCACCATGATCAGACAATAAATGCTCAGCTAAACGTAGCTTAAGGTCAATATAGCTACGGCGCGCAAGTTTACTTTTGCCAATAACATTAGAACTATTTATTATTGGATAATTTAAGCAATTGAACTCATGAAAATTTTCTACAAGCTGTTTACTATAAAGATCACTTTTAGTAATTTCATATTGTTTATATAATTTTTCATATATAAAGTCCTCACTTCCCCATATTTTTTTCTGCAATTTTTTTTCATTTTCATTAATATTTTTTTGTCTAACATTTGGCATAGAATCAAATAAATAACCGACATATCCAGCAAAAAGTTCATCTGCTCCTTGCCCAGCTAAAACAACCTTTAATCCTTGTGCATGTGCCATTTCTGATAATGCTAATGCGGAGGTGTTAAATGTCTCTTTTAAAGGAGTCTCCGAATGAAAAATAACTCTATTTAAACGAGATATAATTTCTTGAGGCCCCATACTAAAATTATTTTGTTGAGTTTTATAATAATTAGCAGCAATATCTTGAAAGTACTTTTCTGATAAAATATCGTCAAAAAAATCAATAGAAAATGTTTTAATTACTTCATTCTTTTTAAGAATCTTTTTTAAAAAAGATAAAATTAATGTTGAATCTAATCCACCACTTAAATACATGCCTACTGGCACATCAGCCCGAGTTCGTATATTAACTGCTTTTAATAATTTATTTTCTAATTGAGCCAAATAATCTTTATAGTTATAGCCAGTTCTAGCTGTTTCTTTCGGAAAATTATAATCCCAGTATTGGATTGACTTGACATCATTTTTTTTAGAAAAAATATAAAATTTTCCTGCCTCGACACTATTTATATTCTTAAACATTGTACGAGGACTAATTACCCCTGGAAATGTTAAAAGCTGATCCAATCCAACTAAATCAAGATTTGCGTCTATACCAGGATATTTTAATAACGCTTTTATTTCTGAGGCAATCACGACTTTATTATCTACTTTTGTAAAAAATAAGGGACATATGCCAAAATGATCTCTGGCAATCAGTAATATTTCCTTATCTCTATCATATAGAGCAAGTGCAAATTGTCCGTTGATTTTATTGAGGAAATCATATTGATATTTTTGATAGAGGGGTAGTAAAACTTCTATATCAGAATTTGTTTTAAAAGAAAATCCATCTTTTTTTAACTCTTCACGCAATTCTATATAATTAAATATTTCGCCATTACAAACAATTGTTAACTTATAATCATGGCTATGCATCGGTTGCATTCCATTTTCAATATCAATGATGCTTAAGCGATTGAATCCTAGTAGTATTTTAGAATCTAAATAAGTAGCTCTAGCATCTGGTCCTCTATGATTAATAACATCTAACATATTATTAATAATGTAACTATCTCTATTTATATCAATTTCTGCCTGGTTATCAGTACAGTAAATTCCCACAATTCCACACATATTTTTATCTCACTCTTTTATATAGTTAATAACCAGTAAATAAATTATAATTCAACTTTAGTAATTTTTTCTGGCATATGTAAGTAATCAATTTTTTGAAAATATTGAATGAAGCTGATTATCCATTCCTTTGTGATTTGTGTAAACTGGAATCTTAGCTTGTCTAATATGTCATTAGTTTTATCGCAGCTTATCGCAACATGACTATATTCATCACCATCTAATAATTGTATGATTCCTGTAATACTTGAACTATTAAACTTTACATTTTTTTGTGAGTTCATAACGTGTTTAAATTCATTTTTACTTAATATATTAATTTGGTAGTTACAAGCCTTTAAGGCTTGAACTATCTCCAAATATGATACTTTACTAGAACTCATAAGATGATAGATAGGTGTAAAACTTTTGTCTGAAGTTATTAGCAATAATATTGCTTTTGCTAATTCATCTACGGGGCTTAGTGCTATCATTCGCTGATCCCAATGCCCAGCTACTCCACACTCAACTGTGGATTTTATATAACGAGATAAAAAATGTTCATGAATATTATGCTGAAAATAATACTTTTTTGAATGAGGCGCTATAGTAGCTATTCTAAAAATTGAAGCAAGCCCACCTTCAGCTATATACTTAAGAATTAACTTTTCAGCTTGAAATTTGCTGGCTGAATAATCTTCTGTATGTTCTTGTCCTATATCAAATTCTTCTTCAGTAAATTTTATAGATTTATTTGGGTGAAGACCTTTTACACCAATAGTAGATAAATGATAAAGAAATTTTCTTTGTCCTTTTTTAGCAAACTTAATTATTTCCTTAACTCCATGATAGTTAGCTAAAAATATATCTTCCTTATGACCAACATGCCTAACATTAGCAGCAGCATTTATTATCAAGTTGCAACAA
>Ga0206798_1079_pt2 | contig 10511 bp, 6 predicted proteins | sample Alteio_BWOrgCont_66_FD_152893 | JGI IMG/M metagenome (GOLD analysis project Ga0206798, IMG submission 152893) | Enriched cells from forest soil in Barre Woods Harvard Forest LTER site, Petersham, Massachusetts, United States -... | ecosystem: Environmental > Terrestrial > Soil > Temperate forest > O...
ATGTAGCCATCGCTGATGAAGATGTTGCCTTGCGTGTCCCAGGTGACGTCGGTGGGCTGGCGGAATTGCCCGTTCGAGGCCGGGAGGGGTGGCTTGGGATGTTTCCAGGGTTCGGTGCCTTCGTCGGATGCTTCTTTCTTGCGCCCGAACACCATCATCACGCGGCCCTGGGGATTGAACTTGATGATCATGTCAGAGCCCTTGTCCACGGCCCACAAGTTATCGTCTTTGTCGAACCGGATGGCGTGCGCGAAGGACCATGCATAAAGGTTATGGCCGATTTCGCGGATGTATTTTCCGTCCGGACCGAATTCGAGAATCTGCGCGGCGCTGGCGCCATACGCGGGTCCGGTGGTGTTGCCGCGCGAAAAGACGAAGACGTGCTTCTTGGAATTGACGGCCACGCCGGACGCCTCGCCCAGGTAGAGGTCTGGTGGAAGCTTCAGGAAATCGGGGACCGACTCGTAGGGAATTTCGGGGACTTGCGCGTTCCCCAGATCGTCGCCGAACGCGACAGCCGCAAGACAGAACGTGGAAAGGATCAAATAGCGTTTCACAACAGCCTCCTCGGCACCGCAGAGCTACGATATCAAATCCTGGGGTAGGCCGAATCCAAAGGCGGAAATCGCCGCGCCCATGCGTAGCTGCCCCTTTATTGGCGATAGCTGAACACAGGCACAGCGGCATCGGGATCATCTTCCCTGGCAGTTTCCACGCCTTCGGGGCGGCTAACTGATTTACCCAGTTTTGCGAGCCGTGCAGCCAGCTTGTCCCAAGTGAGCGGAGGGTTCCAATCCATGAAGAAGCACGGGCCGCCGCCGTGCGGAATATAGAGAGTGGGCAGCGGTTGGCCGGTCGCTTCGGGCATGCCTTCATCTTCGCGTACAATGTGGCTTCCGATGGCGCGCACGCACAGGATGGTTGGTGAGCTTGTCGCCGTAGGGCTGCTTGCCGCCATCGCACTGGGCTTGGGGATCAACCGTGCGGGCATGGCGAGCGGATATGTGGATCCGTTGCTCCACGCCGGCACGCAGGATGAAGCGGTCTATGGACACGCGGCGGCCAGAATGGTGCGCACGGGTTACTGGATGACGCCGGTTTTTCTAGACCGGTTTATGCTCAACAAACCGCCGTTGCTGATGTGGCTGGGCGCGGCGAGTATGCGTGTGGCGGGTATCAATCCACTGGCGTTGCGATTGCCGGTGCTGGCCGCCGGGGTGCTGTGCTGCCTTTTGATTTATTGGTGGCTCAGGCGCTCGTTATCTATGGCTGCGGGGATGCTGGGAGTCTTGCTTTTGCTTGGAACGCCGCTGTTCCACTCCATGGCGCGAAAATTCATGACGGACGCGTTGCTGACATTGTTCGTGGTGGCAGCGATGTTCATCCTTGCGTCCGATCCGCACTGGGAACGGCGCTCGACCGCTTTCATATTCGGCGCTTTATCGGGAGCAGCGGTGATGACCAAGAGCGCCGCGGGCTTGCTTCCGCTGCTGATTCTGGTTATTTACTGGGCTGTTGGGGAACCCAAGCAACGTCCGCCGGCAGGCAAAATCTTATTGGCGTTCGCGGTTGCTGTGCTGGTGGCCGCGCCGTGGCATGTTTACGAATTTGTGGTTCATCGGGATTGGTTCATCGCTGAATATGTGCGATTCCAACTGCTCGGTTCGGGTGTCACCGCGCCCTCCCGATATACCGGAGACACAAATTTCTGGTTTTATCTCCGAACGCTGCTGCGAACCGATCCCATCCTGCTGGTATTGTCGGTCACCGGCATTCCCTGGGTAGCGATGGCATGGAGAAAATCGAACGAAGCTCGCTTGCTGGCGGCTTGGTTCCTCACCTCAGCGCTATGCTTGGGAGTTTTTGGCACGCGCGCGGCATATTACCTGTTGCCGCTACTGCCCGTGCTGGTTCTCATGAGTGTCGGGTTTTCTCCGCTGCTGCGCGGCCGATTGGCTTGGGTGGCCTGCGCGGTATTGGCTGTGGTTTACCTGGCGGGCGGCCCTTTGCGCAGTGTGGATTATGCCGCGAAAAGTGTTCCGTCCGCATCAGCGCTCGATAGCTACAGCCGCCTGCGACGCGCGAACGAATTGCTAATCGTATCGCCGGACGATGAGTTTTATGCCTCGGTGGTGGATTTGCCCAAGGTCCGCTACGTCTATCTCACTCCCTTGGACGCCACCAAAACATCCGAGTTTTTTTATCGCCTGGGCATGATTCTGAGCAGCGACGAGTTTTGTTCGCTCGCTAGCTTGCTTCCCGTGTATGAGCAGCGGCTGCAAGCCTGGAAGCTGCCGGAGAGTCTGCATCCCGAGGGCACCCTGGTGAGCGGCCCGGACTTGGCTGAAGTGATCCGCTGCAGCCCGGATCGCGATTTTATGCTTCCCGAAGACCAGCGCGCGATTGCAGCCAATGCCGGGGCCGCCACTCACACTGCAACGCCCGACCAATCCGGAAGGTTTTTTCTTTTATCAAAAACCTCCAGCCGTCGTCCCGAGGGTTCTATTGCGCCTGGGACGGTTGGACCAGACCAACCTCGGTAACCACCTCCCCGAGTTCGCGCGCGTCGCCATTCAGGCCGGCCACCGATTTATCCAATCGAAAATTCACTACGACGAAGCCCGACGGAAGCGCCTGGGCCGGCACGCGCGCGGAGTAAGTGTATTCGTTCGATTGTGAAAACGTGTGCGCAGGCAATGCCCCGCCTTGCACGTCCGCGCTCAGAGTCAGCGCGCCTAGTTTCTGAATCTGAGCAGGAGGAATATAGAGTTTGAGCTCCAATTCGGCGCCGGATGAATCGGAGCCCGCGGGGGCTTTCAGGAGGACCGAGAAATTCTGGGCCGTCCAGCGCGATCTTTGTCCTTCGATGCCATAAAAGCCGCTCAACAATTGGGCCGCCTGCGCAGGGGCAGCCATGCTCACCACGCTCGCGGCACTCGGCTCCGAAGTTTTGCGGTACAGATCGTACGATTCGTCTTCAAATACATGGGTCTGCCAGAATGTGGCGCCATCGAAATGCCGCGTGATCCCGTACCCAAGCAGAGCCAGAAGATCCGCCCAATGCTGTTTCTCGGACCGGTTTTTATAGCCCACCAGCACCAGTTCGCGCCGCTCCGCTGCGAACAACGCCTGCGGATCGTCGGCGGAGTTTTGCTTCGACCAATCCCAATAAGCGCCGCTATGAAAATTAGAGTAGATGTTCGCTGGAAAATACGGTTGGATGGCGGTGCTTGGATATCCGACGGCGTAAAGTCCACCCGCCGGTATTCCGCTCTGATGCAAATACCGGGCGGCAGCCAGACTTCCCGAGTAGGGATGACCCCAGTCATACCGGATGGCGTTTGCGGTCCAATAGCATTGAAATGCAAGGGCGAAGACGAGTGCCAAAAGAGCGGGAGTGGTGATTCGCGTTTTATACGCCGAGATCCAGATCGCAAACACCCAGGCCAGGAACCAGATGCCGAAGTGCCATAGCTGCGCGTAAACGATGGTGCTGAACAGGCAGAAAGCAACGGTTGCCAACAGGAAGAACAACCATCCGCCGCCTCTCCACAGCAGCGGCGCCGATAGCGCGATCAACACCAACGATATAACCCACTGGCCGGCAAACGCCGCCGCCAAGCCGGCCTTTACCACGTCGGGAAGCAGGTGCAGGTTTCCCAGCCCGCGGTGCTCCGCGAAGGCTACGTCCTGGGCGGGCCACGCAGAAACCACCAGAACAACCAGGAGCATCCAGTAAGCCAGCCCTGCAACCAGCAATTTCCTGCTGCTTAGAACATCGCGTCCATAAAGAGTTACCCAGATGCAGGCAGAGATCAGAAATCCGTGTACACTGACGCCTGCCAGCAGAACCAGCAGGACGGTGGTCAAAGCCGGCTTGCTCTTGGCCAGCGGATAAATGGCAGCGATCGCAAACAATAGCGGCGCGATTAAAGAATAGCTGCGCGCAATAACCGTATATTGGTAACAGAGATAGTAAGTGAAAGGCAGCAGCAGCCGGATATAGAGCGGCAGCGGTGCATACCGCAGCAGAAGGTATACGGCAGCCAAGCCCAGGCCGGCGGACACAATGCCGTAAGCCGGGTAAGGCAGGCCCAGCCGAATCAATCCGTGGAGCAGGGTTTGCCAAAGCCCAGGAGTTCCCTCATAGTGCAGTAGTTGGCTCCACAACTGGGCCAGGCTGGCGTCACGGGCGAGTAGCCAGGATTGCGCCTCATCAGCCCACGGCTCGTGGTGATCCAGGCTAAGGGCTGCCAGAAAGGCGTAGACGCCCAGGGCTAAGTAGATCAGTGGATTTGAACGCGTTGTGTAACTTTGTGTAACGATTTTTGGTTCCATCGCGTCTGGTTTCATTCTAATCGCCGAACGAACGCAGACAGGGAACAAAATGGAAACCTTTGCGTCACGCCCTCCCTCTATGGTGAGATAAGAAAAGCATCGGTTTGCCTGCGAGCCGCGCTTCCATCCAAATTTCTAATTATGACCGATACCTCCCGAGGAACCGCGGTAATCATAGGCGCGGGACCGGCTGGCTTGACCGCTGCATTGGAGCTATTGCGGCGGACTCGCATTAAGCCCTTGATTCTGGAAAAAAGCTCCTACATGGGCGGCATCTCACGCACGGTTAACTATAAGGGTAATCGCATTGATATCGGCGGCCACCGTTTTTTTTCGAAGTCCGATCGGGTGATGGACTGGTGGACTTCGCTGCTGCCGGTGGAGCAGACCAGTGAAGCCAACCAGCGATTGGTTTATCAAAATCAGGAGCGCGCACTTACTGCCAGGACCGCCGCGCTGCTGGCCCAGAACGGCGCGGCGCCGGACCCGGAATTCGACGATCTGGTGATGCTGGTGCGGCCGCGCAAATCGCGCATTTTTTATCTGCGAAAACTCTTCGATTATCCGCTGACGCTGAATCTGGCCACACTGCGCAACCTGGGGATGTTTCGCGCGCTGCAGGCGGGGCTGAGCTATATGGCCAGCTCCATGCGGCCCATCAGGCCTGAAACGACGCTGGAAGATTTTCTCATCAACCGTTTTGGCCGCCATTTGTATCGCACGTTTTTCAAGAGTTACACCGAAAAAGTGTGGGGCGTGCCGTGCGATCAGATCAGCGCGGAATGGGGCGCCCAGCGCATCAAGGGCCTGTCTTTGCGCAAGGCGCTGGCGCATCACTTTAAGAAGCTTTTTGGATCGCACGCCGCTGAAATTGGCCAGAAGGACACCGAGACCTCGCTGATCGAGAAGTTTCTCTACCCCAAGCTGGGCCCCGGGCAATTGTGGGAAGAAGTGGCCAGCCGGGTGCGTGCCGAAGGCGGCGAGATTCTCACCGGCTGGACAGTGTGCGGGATTCACACCGCGGGAGATCGCGTGACAGGCGTCACCGCGCGCAGCGATGCTGGGGAACAGTTCTTTTTTCCGGCGCAGCAGGTGTTCTCCACCATGCCCGTCAAGGAGCTGGTGCAGGCTTTCGATTCGCCCGCGCCGCCTGAAGTGTGTGAAGTGAGCCAGGGCCTGATGTATCGCGACTTCATCACAGTGGGATTGCTGCTCAAGCGTCTCAACATCCGGGAGCAGGGGGAAAAGCTGCTGAAAGACAATTGGATCTACATTCAGGAGCCGGATGTGCTGGTGGGCCGGATGCAGATCTTCAATAACTGGAGCCCCTACATGGTGGGCGATCCGGACAAGGTCTGGATCGGCCTGGAATACTTCTGTAACGATACCGACGAGCTGTGGCACAAACCGGATCAGGAAATGATCGCGCTGGCGCTGCAGGAAATCGAGAGGATGGGAATCGCTGCGAGCGCCGATTATCTGGATGCCACGGTTATCCGCATGGAGAAGACCTACCCGGCCTACTTCGGCACTTATGATCGCTTCCATGTGATTCGCGAATTTGTAGATCGCTATCACAACCTGTTTCTGGTGGGCCGCAATGGCATGCACAAGTACAACAACCAGGATCATTCCATGCTGACGGCTATGACCGCGGTGGACAACATCATCGAAGGAAGACGCGACAAAGCCAACATCTGGGCGGTGAACACCGAGATGGATTATCACGAATCCCGCGGCGACGTACCGGATGCAGCAAGCCAGGAGCGCGCCGCCACCGCAGTTTCGTAATTATCGCCCCCGCTCCTTCCTCTTTCTGCGAGAATTGAATCGGGCCTGTCGTACGGGTGGTCGCTCGCTGGCCGGTTTACCGGCTCGCGGGAGGAAAGTCCGGTCTCCACAGGGCAGCATGCCGGCTAACGGCCGGGGGGGTTCGCTCAAAGCGGATTTCACGGAAAGTGCCACAGAAAATATACCGCCGGAAGCTGGGGTGCAAGCTCGAGTTTTCGGTAAGGGTGAAAAGGTGCGGTAAGAGCGCACCGCGGACGGAGCGATCTGTCTGGCAGGGCAAACCCCATGCGGAGCAAGACCAAATAGGGGAGGAGGAGCTGCCCGCTCCGTTAGACTTCCGGGTAGGTTGCTAGAGCTTGGCAGTAATGTCTCGCCCAGATGAATGATCGCCGCCCTTCGGGGTACAGAAACCGGCTTACAGGGCGGCGGGCCCAAATCGAAAACCTTAATCGCCGGAGACGGCCGGCTGCATCCGGGCGGTGAAGTGAAACGTGCTGCCTGCTCCTTGTTCGCTCTCCACCCAGATACGTCCATCCATCATCTGGATCAAACGGCTGGCGATTGCCAAACCCAGGCCAGTGCCCCCAAATCTTCTGGTGTAGGAGCCGTCCACCTGCGTAAAAGCCTCGAAGATAAGAGCCTGTTTTTCCGGCGGGATGCCGATGCCGGTATCCTGCACCGAGAAGTGCAAGGCCTCCGGGCCCTCCGCCGAACGTTCAATCACCACGGAAACCTGACCGTGACTGGTGAACTTGATCGCATTTCCGATGAGGTTAATCAAAACCTGCCTCAGCCGTCCAGCGTCGCCCAGCACGCGCGCCGGCACGTTTGAGGCGACGTGGTGGACCAGATTCAGCCCCTTGGCGTCGGCTGGTACCTTCAGGCCCTTCAGCGTTTCGAGAACTACCTCGCGCACATCCAGCTCCCGTATTTCCAGCAGCAATTTCCCGGCTTCGATCTTGGAGACATCCAGGATGTCGTTGATGATGGTGAGCAGCGCACCGGCCGAACTCTGCACCAGCGTCAGATACTCGCGCTGTTCGTCGTCCAGCGGCGTATCCAGCAACACCTCCGTCAGCCCGATAATGCCGTTCATCGGGGTGCGGATCTCGTGGCTCATATTCGCCAGGAACTCGCTCTTGGCGCGGCTGGCCGATTCGGCGGTTTCCTTGGCCTTCAGCAACTCCGCTTCGGCTATATTGCGCGCCGTGACATCCACACCATTGCCGATGATGTTGCAAACCACCCCGTGCTGATCGCGCAGCGGCCCAAAGGTCATGTCGACAATCATTTTGCGGCCGCCTTGCACCGCCAGACTAGCCTCAAAACGGACGAATTCGCCTTGTGCCGCGCGCAGCATGCCGTCCCTGACGCGTGCTTGCTCCTGCGGGTCGTGCCTCCAGCCGAGCGTTTCCCAAAAGGGCCGGTTCGTCAGTTCCTCGAATGGAACTCCATTTAGCTCCAGCGGAGCGCGGTTGCACTCAATCAGGTTGCCTTCCAAAGTGAAGAGACCCAGGAAACCGAAGACCGATCCGATAATATCGCGCAGCCTTTTTTCGCTGGCCGCCAGCCTGGCTGCCGCTTCCAGCCGGTCAGTCATGTCGCCGATGGCGCCCACAATGCGAATAGGCTCTCCGCGATCGTTGCGAACAATGCGGCCGCGCGAAACCACCCAACGGTAGGTACCGTCGCGATGTTTGAGCCTCAGTTCGTCGGTAAATCTGTCCCGCGCCAGGTCGTTGTTATAACGATCCACGGTTTCGGCCATGCGGACGGCATCCTCGGGATGAATCCGCCCGAAAAACGATTCCTCCGAGTTGAGCAGTTCGTCCTCGCCGAATCCCAGGATCTCTTTATAGCGCGGCGACAAATAGTAGGCCCCGGTTGCCAGGTTCCAATCGAATATTCCTTCGTGGATTGCCTCCGTCACCAGCGCATAGCGGGCCTCGCTCTCGCGCAGCCCGGCTTCGGCCCGGATGCGTTTCGAAATGTTGCGGCCGTTCCACAAAAGGTGTGTGCAACTTCCCTGCTGATCGACCACCGGATAGACGGAGACTTCCATCGCATCGCGCACCTCCGACGACGGCGTATCGAAGCGCAGAGTGGTCTTTTCTGCAACCGTCTGGCGGTAAAATGCCCGCCGCGCTTCAATATGTTCGTTGGACAAGCCGGTGGCGGCCACCAGTTCGGCGAAGTCTTTACCCAGGAAGTCCGCCGCGTTTCGCCCCATTCTGGTGCGAAGATTTTCCGTCATGGCGCGATTGATGGACTCGGTGATATAGATATCTCCAGGTTCCACCCGGAAGAGCACCTGCAGATCCGAAGTGGAGTTGAAGATTACCTTCTGCCGCGCTTCGCTCTCCCGCAGCGCCGATTCGCCGATCTTTTGTTCGGTGATGTCGAAACAATAGCCGGCGATTTCCACTGCATTGCCGGCGCTGTCCCGCACCACCCGAAGTTCGTCATGCGTCCAGCGGTACTCGCCGCTTTTGGTGCGAAAACGGTATTCGTGGCTATATGCGTCGCCATCCAGCACCCGGGATAGGTGGCCGAAAAACGCGCCCACGTCTTCCGGGTGCACCCGGTCTGCCCAAAATCTGCCCTGGTTCAGGAAGTCGTCAGGTTCGTAGCCCCAAAGTGTTCTGACACCCTCGGTGACGAAGGTGGCGCCAAAGTCACCCCCGGGCTTGCAGGTGAACATGACGATGGGGCAGGCGTTGACCAGCGTTTCCAGCCGCTCTGCCTTTGTTTCCCGAGCTTCCAGTGTGCGCGCCAGCGATGTTAAAGAAGTTTCCATCACTTAGCGTGAGCCTGCGGAGCGAATTGGGCGTATCTTGCTCGATCTGAAGTACATGGATCGGCCGTTCTTAATATGAAATCGGCTGACTTTAGGCCGGGCTTTAGGGGATTCTTCCGCCGCACCCCAGGGTATGGGATCTTGAAGGAGTGCTGAAACCCTGGCCTTGGCTTCGCCACGCGCTGGACCACGGGACGCGCCAGCAGGTGACGCGCCTGGGCCTGCTGTTCACCCTGACCTGCGTTCTGGTCTCGCTCGCAGCCTTTGTCTCGGCCAACAACCTGCTTTTCCTGATCCTGGCCCTGTTGCTGGCCACCTGGATGGTCTCCGGATTTATCGGCCGCTTGTCGTTGGCCGGTTTGGAGCTGGATTTTCTTCTGCCCGACCATCTGTGCGCCGGCCGCAAGCTGATGGGCCGCGTTGTGATCCGCAACACCAAACGCTGGATGGCGTCCTTCTCCATCCATGTCGCCGGATCCAGCGATAGCGGGCTCTCGCGGCCGCTCTATTTCCCCGTCATTCCAGGCCGCGCGCGCATCGAAGCGCCAGTGGAGCTTTTCTTCGCACGCCGCGGCGCTTACCACCAGAACAGCTTTCGCTTCTCCACTCGCTTCCCGTTTGGATTCGCCGAACGCCGCATCAATGTGCAACTGGTGCGCGACATCGTGGTCTATCCCTCCATCGATCCACAGCCTGGTTTCGAGGAGCTGCTGATCTCGCTACAAGGCGAGATCGCGTCTTTTTATCGCGGACAGGGAAACGATTTCTATCGCATCCGTCCTTACGAAGTGCTCGAAAGCGCCCATCACGTGGATTGGAAAGCCACCGCTCACACCGGCGACCTGCAGGTACGCGAATTCGCGCGCGAACGCGAACAGGCCGTGGCGTTTTTTCTCGACCTCGATGTTCCCAGCGCACAAGCCGCGTGGTTCGAAACCGCGGTGGATCGCTGCGCTTTCCTGGCCTGGAACCTTTCCCGGCGTGGTTCGCGCATCCGTTTTTGCACCCAGGATGTGGATTGGCAGCTTCCCGAAGAAGCCGATGTTTACACCATCCTCAAATACCTGGCAATTGTTTCCCCGCGCCAGGGCAAGCGGCTGGAAGCAGCGCACGATCGCGACGTGTTCGAGATCGTGTTCAGCACCTCTCCCGAACGCCTGCTGGAAGCGGGCTGGGAAGTAGGGGGCAGCAATATGCGCCTGCTGACGCCGGAGGAAGGGCAGGGGGAAGAATTCAGGAGTCAGAAGTCAGGATCCAGAATTCGTGTTTGAATTCTGACTTCTGTCTTCTGAATTCTGCCTTCTTCTCAAAAAATCAACTTCAACCCAAACTGTATCTGCCTTGAGGTTGTGGTGGTGGTAGTAATCAATCCCGCCGACGGGCTGATGGCGCCGCTTGAAAACACAGTGGCGTTTGGCGTTCCGAAGTTCGGGTGGTTCAGCAGGTTGAAAACTTCCGCTCGGAATTGCAGATTTGCTCGCTCCGTGATCGCCGTGGTTTTGAATAGCGACGCATCCACGTCCGCCAGGCCCGGTCCGCTATAAACACCCCGCCCCAGGTTTCCATAGGTGCCGGCGATGGGCAG
>Ga0206798_1215_pt1 | contig 10470 bp, 5 predicted proteins | sample Alteio_BWOrgCont_66_FD_152893 | JGI IMG/M metagenome (GOLD analysis project Ga0206798, IMG submission 152893) | Enriched cells from forest soil in Barre Woods Harvard Forest LTER site, Petersham, Massachusetts, United States -... | ecosystem: Environmental > Terrestrial > Soil > Temperate forest > O...
TCAAAGCTCCATCGGCGGTGATGGTAAAAGTGCCGATCAGTTGGTCTGGAACACTGGCGGCAATGGCTGGTTGAATCGCCCAGAAATCCAGAGAGCCGGGGGCCGTTTGCTGAACCGTGAATGGGGCATTTCCACCAAATTTACCAATGCTGAGCGTGCCGGTGTAGGTGCCGCCAGACGCAATGGTATCATAGGCGGCGCCGCCATATTGGCCGTTGGGATTGATGGAATAGGCGTTTGCCTCCGCGGTCGGCACATCGAAGGGACTTATGGGCTTGTTGCCGATGGCAGCAATTGTGGCATGCAGATCAGAAGTCCAGGCTGACTGGCTGGCACGATAGGCGGTTGTATTTGGATCGGTGCTGGTAAGCCAGGCCGTCGGATTGGCGTTGGTCGAACTGGTTACGGCCAGCAGAATGACATTCACGCCCGTCAAATCCGGGCCGAATTCAGTGGTCACAATACTGGGATCCCAACCCGTAATGGCGGTGGCGTAACCATTCGTGTAGCCGAGAAGATTGGTGACACTTCCCAAATCATACTCAACGTCGTTGTATCCGCTTTCACGAAATATCAATAAAAGGTCGCCGTCGCTATATGACCACGCTCGCACCTGCGGCGTTGCCAGCAACGACAGCAGGCCAAGGATTAGTGAAATTATTTTTTTCATACATTTTATTCCAATTTAAGGTGGCTGATCTGGTTATTGGAAGAAACCGGGCAATACTGAAATTGGCCCGCCATCAGAATTCCGGTAGACTTGGAGTGATGCGTTTGGGATGAAGTTGCCGACGAAAACCGGGTCGGCGGACTGGAACGTCGTATTGGTAACGGATTGGTAAAACGTGTTGATAACCGCCAGTTGGGCGGCGGAAGGTGCGCCGGTATTGCCGCTGTTAAGATAATAGTAGTTTTCATAGCCCCAGAGCGGGTAACTACCATTGATCACGTTGGTGACAGAATAAGGAACTCCTTCATAAGGGATCGCAGCCACCCCTTTTTTGATGTTTTGAACAGCAACGGTACCGATGGCGTTGGTCAGAACCAGCACGGTGTTTGCCACGGCGCCGCCGGCGGTCAACCCGGGATCAGCACTTGCGTCCAGAACGGGCTGCCCCAACGAGTTGGTATAATAAGTGTTGATGTAATTGTTGTTGTAAATGTTAAGGTCTATTTCCGTACGGACGGCTGCTTCGTTGTTGCGCCCGACAAAATAAACAACGTTGGTGCTGGTGCCCCCGTAAAATGTCGTCCCCAATGGGCTGGAGGTCTCCAAAGTCACCGCCTGCCGTTGGGTCAGGTTGGTAATGGCAGCGGTATCGGCCGAATTGGTGTTCTTGATGTAGACCAAGGGAACCACATAGGTCGGGAGGGGGGTCAGATTGGCCGATGAAATGCCAACGACATCGGGCGAGGTTGCCGAGTCAACAAAAGTGGGAACCTGGGGAGACGAAGCGCCCGAACTATAATTGGTATCCGCCGGACCCGCATTCTGGGACACCAACGCCTGAAGACCGTCGATGGCGCCGTTGTTGACGTTGATATCAAGGGTAATGGTGCCATACCCCGACACGGCCGGATTCGTGCTCGTGCCGGTGAATTGGGCCACGGTAGAAGATCCGCCACCGGTTACGATGAATGTGCCGCCGGCAAAAAAGTTGGTGGCGCGATCGTAAATAACATTCTGACTTGCGCTGCCGCCTTCAAGAAACACTTCGACATTCGCGCGCAGGGTTGGCGTAAGCGCCAGGCCCGCAAAAGCGAGTCCGGCAATGATGGATTTTTTAAGGTTGGATGCTTTCATAGGTTCACAATTTTTCTTTGGTTTCGGTTTGGTTTCAGTCGAAGAAAAACTCGTGCCTTGCGTGAGCCAGCGCCGCCCGCACAAGCAGGCTGCGGATTCCATTGAAGTCGGTTGACGACTGGAATCGGGCGATGTTTTTGCCCGCTGACTCTTTCGCACACACGGTTATGTTTTTGTTCTTCGTCGAAGAACCTCCGGAGAACCGGTCAGCCTTCTAAATTTTTAACGGTTAAACTTGCGCCTCCGCTTGGTGGGGTGGGCAAATGATCAAGCTGCCAGCAGCGAACTGATGTCGTCCGTGTCGGTGTTGACGTCGGCAAACAGCCACGTCGAGAGATAACGCTCCGCCGACGATGGAATGACCGCGACGATGGTCTTGCCTTTGTTTTCAGGACGTTTGGCTACTTGCAACGCCGCCCAAATGATCGCGCCGCTCGAAACGCCGACGGGAATTCCATCCAGTTGATTCACTTCTTTTGAAATCGGGCCGGCATCGTCCTCGCTCACTTGAATCGTTTCATCGAGAATCCTGGTGTTCAAGTTCGCCGGAATAAATCCCGCGCCGATGCCTTGCAATTTGTGCGGGCCGGGTTGCCCGCCGGAAATCACCGGCGATTTCGCCGGTTCAACCGCGATGGCTTTGAAACCTGGCTTCAGCTTTTTGATCACTTCCGCAACGCCAGTGATCGTGCCACCGGTTCCAACGCCGGCGACCACAAAGTCCACCGTGCCGTCGGTATCGCGCAAGATTTCTTCTGCGGTTGTCCGCCGGTGAACCGCCGGATTTGACGGGTTGCTGAATTGCTGAAGGATGACACTGTTGGGAATTTGTTCGTGGAGTTCCTCAGCCCTGGCAATCGCGCCTTTCATGCCTTTTGCTCCCTCGGTCAAAACTAATTTGGCCCCGAGAATTTTCAAAAGCTTGCGCCGCTCGAGGCTCATCGTTTCGGGCATCGTCAAAATCAATTTTAATCCGCGCGCGGCGGCGACAAACGCAAGCGCAATGCCAGTATTGCCGCTCGTCGGCTCGATCAAAATGGTGTTCGCGCCAATCGCACCGGATGCCAGTGCGTCGTCAATCATCGCCACGCCAATGCGATCTTTGACGCTGGAAAGCGGATTGAAAAATTCGAGTTTGAGCAACACGTCGGCGACCGCGCCATGTTTTTTCGCCGTGCGGTTCAGCCGCACGAGCGGTGTATTGCCGATGGTTTCCGTGATGTCGTTGTAAATGCGTGCCATGATTTTATTGGTTGGGTTGATAAATTTGGTCAAAGATTCCGCCGTCGGCAAAATGCACTTGCTGCGCCTTCTGCCAGCTGCCGGCGATTTCATTCACCGTGAATAATTCCAGTGGCTTGAAGCGCGTAGCATACCTCGCCAGGATCGCCTGGTTTTTTGGGCGGAAAAAATGTTGGGCGGCCAATTCCTGCCCGGCGTCGCTGTAAAGATATTCCAGATACGCGCGGGAAACGGCTTCGGTGTGATGCCGCTGCACATTGTGATCCACCCAGGCCACGGGATTTTCGGCAAGAATGCTCACCGGCGGAAGAACCACGACCAGCCCGTCATCGGGAAATTGTTTCTGGACCAGTGCCGCCTCGTTTTCAAAAGTCAGCAGCACGTCGCCAATGCCGCGATCGGCAAAGGTCGTCGTCGCGCCGCGTCCGCCAGTGTCGAGTACCGGCACGTTGGCAAAAAGCTTTGCCACAAACACACGCGCCTGCTGCTCGTCACCGGCGGATTGCTTCAGCGCATATCCCCACGCTGCCAAGTAGCTGTAACGACCGTTGCCGGACGTTTTCGGATTCGGAATGACTACCGAAACATCGGGACGGACCAGGTCATCCCAATTTTTTATATTTTTCGGATTTCCTTTGCGGACGACAAAAACAATCGTCGAAGTATAAGGCACGCTCTTGTTCGGCAGCCGCGTTGCCCAATTGGCCGGAAGCAATCCGCCGCCCGTGTGCAGGACATCAATGTCCAGCGGCTGGTTCATCGCCACCACGTCCGCTTCAAGTCCGTTGACGACCGATTGTGCCTGCTTGCTCGAACCGCCGTGAGATTGGTTGACCGTTACCGTGTCACCGGTTTTTTCTTTCCAATAAGCTGCGAACGCCGGGTTGTAGTCCTGATAAAATTCCCGCGTGACATCGTAGGAGACGTTGAGGATTTTTATGTCCGCCGCGCAGGCCATGCCGGTCGCCAACAGCAAACTTGCCGCGAATGCCGCACACACCGTTTTGTGAATCCAGTTCCGCATGGATGATTTTATTTTTTGTTTTCATGGGAACTTCCGGTGGACCGGTCAGCCGCCTGTAAAAATGTTGATTGTTTTGTCAGGGTTGTTCTGGACGATTTTCTGATCTATCCAGTCGCACCCGTTCGGTTTTCTCGATTTGAACCACGTGGGAATCGTGCACCACGATTTCCACGACGCCATAGCGGAGCGACTTGACGTGGTGGACGACCAGCTCCAGCCACTTCGCATCACCGCCGCTCACAGGCACTTTTTGTTGAATTGGTATCATTTATAATATGCGACTTTAAAAGTCGTCTTTTAAATCAAAAAAGTTTTTTATCAGCCTTTAAATAGTTTTATGCCTATAACGCGCAATCAATTTTAAGAACATTAGTTTCTTATTAACGATATGTTTTATCGTATATTCACACATGGCGGATTTTTGTCAACTTTTTTTGCGCCCAGATCGACCGTTCCTTGTTGTGAAAAATTGAAAGTTGAATCCAGATAAGATTTTTTGCTTTTTTTATACCATCGCATTGATGATGGGATCTGGATCGCCTCGCATTCCATCACCCCCCATCAACCAACCTGCAAAATTACCAATGTTTGCTTGGTTTTTAAACCGGACAGCCGGTAGCCATACTTTTAAAACGTAAAATATAAGCTTGACATATATATAATTTGTAATACTTTATATTACATCACCCAGTAAAAACCTTGGCTTTTTCGAATACCGGTGTTTTCGTATCGCCAAGTACAACAAACCAATAAAAATGAATGTCATTGCCTCGTTCAGGGTCAATTGTCGTCACTTGACCCATGCCATCAAATCCGCAAGCACACTGTTTCTTACTTACTTTTTTCTGGCTGTCGGCGGGGTCACCCAAGCCCAGCTAACCGCTTATGAACCGTTTAATTATTCCACAGGGGCTTTCCTGAATGGCACTGCCAGCACCGGCACCGGGTTTACCGGTAATTGGACGTTGTCAGGATCGGCCACAATCATTGGAGGTTTGACCTATCCCAGCCTCCCGACGACGGATAATGCCTTCCAGCAATCGCCCGCCGGACAGCGCGATTCCGTGTCTCTCTCAACCCCGCTCTCCAGTGGAACGGTGTATATCAGCTTTCTTTACAATCAGGCCGGCAACAACGGCGGAAACGTAAATGGGCTCTATTTATCCGGAAGCGGCACCAACAGTCTCTATGTGGGCTTGACCTCTCCCTGGAGTGGCACGGCCGGGGAATTGGGTCTGGGAACCATCGCCACTTCCAGCGCCGGGGCCACGGGATTAAGCAGTGTTTTGGCACAAATGCCCGGTCCGACGCAGTTGATGAACTATAACCAGACGAATCTCATCGTGCTGTGCATCGTTTTTAACACCTCGGGAACCAACGATACCGTCAGCCTCTGGCTTAACCCAACGGCCGATGTGACCGCGCCTGCGGGCAATATAAATGCCCCCAACCCCGACTTGGTCTATAGCAGTTATGATGTCGGAACCATCTCCGGGATTGGTTTCAACTTCCAGGGAGGCGGCGCCGTTGAAGAATATGATGAGATCCGCGTTGGCACCAGTTACGGCAGCGTGGTCGGCGCCAGTGCGGGCGCGACGACTCCAACCACCCTGGCGCTATCCGTCGCCTCGGGCAAGGAAGTGAGCTGGACGGCCAACAGCACCGATAGTTATCAACCCCAGAGTTCCAGCGACGGAATTAATTGGAACAATCTTGGCGGCGTCCTGACCGGCAACGCAGTGAGCTCGGTTTATGATTCCTCACCGTCCGCTTTCTATCAGGTGCTCGATTATACCGTGGGCGGCATCGGTAATGCGGCAACCAACGGCAGCTTTGAGATTCCCGATGTCAACAGCACCGGTGCCCTGGACTGGTCTGGCCCGGCCAATGGCATAGACGGGAACGGCAACTATATTGGCGTCTATGTCACCAACAGTTGGGGAACGCTAAACCCGGTTGACGGCACGAACCTCATGTACATGGAGGGAGCCACCCCGGCCACCGGATCGGTGACTCCGCCCAATGTTTATTTGCAAAGCGCTCCATTCCCCATCCCGGCCGGCGGCGTGACCTACCCGTTGAGCTTCAGTTCCGCCAACCCCGTGACAATTGGTGGAGCCAACCCGCAGTATCAAGTCGAATTCTGGGACGTGAACCAGGCCTTCATCAGCGCCACGGCTTTTTACAGCATTGGTGCCGGGGCCAACTGGACCACGATCAGCAATAACATCCCCGCCCCCGCAAACGCCGCCTATATGAGCATCAATTTCATTGAGGCCATCGGGGCGGGCAACAGTTGGGATTGGGTCACCTTGATTGATAACATTCAGGTGGACTATGGAATCTCCGGCCCGACCAATGTGCTGGCAGCCACCGTTCAGGCGGGTGCGGTTTTCACGGCCACCGTCGAGACCAATGGCGTGACGGCGGCCGCCGCGACCGGTAGCGTTGCCTTCGAAACCAACAGCGTGGCTGAGAGTGCCGGAATCGTGAATAGCGGTATGGCCAATGGCTCGCCGACCAGCGTGCCAACCTCATATACGATTACGGCCATCTATTCCGGAGACGGCACTTATCTCGGCAGCACGAACACCTTGGTTGTTGGCGGCAGCAACTTTGGATCCGGCACCGGCACCGTGAATCTGGCCGGTGGCCAGACCACCGTGACGCTGTCGGGCATACCGGGAAACATGTATTCTCTACAGCGGGCGACCAATGTTATGTTCACCGCAGGCACCTCGAATTTCCCTGCCGCAACAGCACCGCCGGGGGGAAATGTGCGCAACCTTGACAATTTCAGCGATCTGGGTGTGGTCCCAAAAACGGCGTTTTATCGGTTGCGTTATATTCCGTGATCGTAAATCAGCGCAAAAGAAATATGCGCCTTGTGAACGGGCCTGACCCAATAAAGACGCGATCAAAACAGCGCAAAGAACCAGTTATAGCCATTCACGTTTACATTGGCACAGTTGGGGCACGGTGACTTGCCCGGCAACCGGAGCGCGGGTCTGTGATCCGCAGCCATTTCGCCGATCAACATGCCTTCAGATCAATTGCCGGGTCCGGAAAAATCCGGACGTTGCTGCGGCTCACAGAACCGCGCTCCAAAAAGTGTCTCGTCGCATAATCCTGTATCTGTGTTAATATAATTTACTATTACTGGTGCGGGACAAGCTGTCCCTGCTCATATCAACCTATCCAAGGTGGAATAAAATCAAGTCAAAAAGACAGCCAATGAACGAAGAAAAGCCATTTAATCAAACCCATGTGTTTCGTTCGATTGCAGCCGCCCTGTTGGTTGTTATTGGCGCCGTTGCGGGCAATGCCCAGGCACCGGTGCAACTCGGCCTGCAGACCGGCGTGGTTTTGAGCTGGCCCACCAGCCCAAACGATACATACCAACCCCAATGGTCGCCCAACTCCGGCGCGACTTGGAACGCCCTCGGCGGAGTCGTCCTCGGCATCGGCACCACGAACACGCTGTACGATCCGGTTCCGGGCGGCGCGCGCAGTTATCAGGTCCTGCAAATGGTTCCCGGCACCCCCCCGACTTCGGCGACCATCGTGAATGGCGGATTCGAATCCGGCAGCGGCATCATCGCCAGCAACTGGACCGTGACCACAGCGGCGGGCGGCCCGGTGTATGGGGTGTGGACGAATGACAACCCGCACAGCGGCTCGTATAATTTTGAAGTCTATCTGGCCAGCACCGGGAACGGCCCGGTATTGGCTTTTTCCCAGGCCAGCGTGCCCGTGACTGGAGGGACCTCCTACCCCTTCACTTTTTACGCCGATGCTCTGGCTGGCAGCGCGGGCGATAACACCCAGTGGCAAATCCAGTGGAACACTGGTGGCGCCACCGGTTATCAGACCTACACTCCAGGCAACAATAGCTACGCTTTGATCAGCAATACTGTCGCCGCCCCGGCCGGAGCAACCTCGGCGACCGTCTCTTTCTACAACGCCGGCGCGGCGGATCCAAGTCAGTCGGCCACGATCGACTTTGACGATGTCGCACTCGGATCGGCCGGCGGCACCAGTCCCGGCACACCCGGCGTCACCAACATCCTGCCGGTAGCCATCCAACCGGCGGCCAACATCTCCTGGCCCACCATCAGCGGCACTCAATATCAGCCCGAATCCACCACCAACCTTTCTGCCGGAACTTGGGCCACCAACTTTCCGATGGTCACCGGCGATGGCAATGTGGATTCCATCATGCTGCCGATGACCAATAATCCGTTGTTCTTCCGGTTGCAAATTCCACCCGTCGTTGTCCTCCCTCCTTCGAATCTGCAACCGATTCCGTCGGGAACCACCAATTCCATCGGCCTGACTTGGAACGCCAGTGTCTCGCCCGGCGTGACCAACTACCTCCTGTTCTATAGTGATACCAACACTGACACGACCAATTACATCGCCCTCGGCCCGGTAACCAGTACCGTCATCTCCGGCCTGACGGCCGGCGATACTTATTTCGTGTCGATCATCGCCCTATCGGCCAATGGCCAGAGCCAGGCGGCCACCACGCTGGCGCAAGTTTCCACCAACAACAGTAGTGTCGTCTGGTTGGAGGAGTTTACGAACAGTGTGATCGATCCCAATACGTGGACCTATGACGTTGGCGGCGATGGTTGGGGCAACGGCCAATTCGAATATGACACCGCCCTGCACCAGAATTCTTATATTACGAACGGAAATCTTGTGATTGAGGCTGACGTTACTAATTACATGGGAAACTCATTCACGTCCGCGCGCATGCTCACGCAGGGACGATTCGAGTTCATGTACGGCAATCTCGAAGCCCGGATCAAACTGCCCGATACGGCCAATGGGTTGTGGCCCGCCTTTTGGATGATGGGCAATAACGCCGGCGCCATTACCTGGCCCGGTTGCGGGGAGATTGACATTGCCGAGATGGGCGCCGCCAACGGAATCGTCTCGAACATCCAGCAGGAACTCATCGACAGCGCAATCCACTATGCGGATACCAATGGCAACGCTGTCAATGGTGTGGCGTGGCTCACGGCCCCCGAGAATCTCACCCAGGATTATCATCTCTATCAGATGTCCTGGACCCCGACAAACCTCACGTTCTCCCTCGACAATGTCCCCTTCGGCTCTTGGGCGACCACCAACATCCCCATGTTTCAACAGCCGATGTTTCTGATCCTGAACCTTGCCATCGGTGGCTTTGATCCTTCCTATACCGGCGTGTACAGTCCGGCCGCAGTCACGGCGCCTTTTCCGGCCACACTGGATGTCGATTATATCAAGCTGACCGACAACGGCTACACGCGGTTGTATCTCGGCAATAATTCCGCGGAAACCGGCAATTTCGGGGTGTTTGCCGGAACGACATCCGTGAATGATTCCCTCATCTATGGCACCGGCTCGGAACCGAACTTTAACTACACGAACCTTGCCACACTCTATCTTTGGAACAATATGACGACCAACAGCAACCCGCCGGCGCCATCTGAAGGTTCCGCCTGCTGGTCCTTCAATATCGCTGCGGGCGATTGGTTCGGCATGGGCGCGTTTGTTCCTAATTTCCGGAACATGATGAATTACTCCGACGGCTATCTCCACTTTGACATTCAAGCCACCGACGACGACACCACCCCCATGGAAATAGGCATCGCCAGTTCCGTGGCTGGCGATAGCGGCGCCTTCTACCTTCCTCTGGGATCCGACTCGAGTTCGGAATTCTGGTTCCCGCATGACGGCCAATGGCATTCCCTGGCCATCCCCTTGAACCGATTCGCCAACACCGATTTCCACACCGTCAATCAGTTTTTTATGATTGCCAGCACTGCTGACCCAACCGCGCCGCTGACCCTATCCATCGACAATGTATGGTGGCAGCCCAGCGTGCCCCGGGTAACTCCCCAGAATGGCAATTTCGGTGTCTACACAGAGACCGCATCTAACATGAACGCGGGCTCATTTACGCCGGGCACGCAAGGCAACTTCTTCATCTGGGCGAACACGATGGTGACCGCCACCCAACACCCATATAATGGTGACACCAACGATATCAGTCTGGTCTCTGCGCCCGGTATGACTTGGTCAGGGATGGCCTTTACGCCCGACATAAAATACAACCTGTCGGCATTCCAATACACGAATTGCTGCCTCGTATTCGCCATGAAAACGACCTCCACCACCCCATTTATGATCGGCATGCAGAGCGGCACCCTCAGTGGGGTTGGGCAAAAATGGATCAACTTCGGCGGACCCGGCAGCGATCCCGATGGATTTGTTCGCGACGGCAACTGGCATGTCGTTCAAATACCCATGTCCGCGTTTGGCCCGGAGGTTGACCTGACTGCGGTCAGCGAGTTTTTTGAGGTTTTGAGCTCTACGGGGCCGATCTCGAACCTCGAGTTGGATGATA
>Ga0206798_1216_pt1 | contig 10439 bp, 7 predicted proteins | sample Alteio_BWOrgCont_66_FD_152893 | JGI IMG/M metagenome (GOLD analysis project Ga0206798, IMG submission 152893) | Enriched cells from forest soil in Barre Woods Harvard Forest LTER site, Petersham, Massachusetts, United States -... | ecosystem: Environmental > Terrestrial > Soil > Temperate forest > O...
AAATGTGGCTGCAGGAGAGACCGTCTTCGTTTGCCGATCCGATCCGGAAGAGTTAGGCGTTGCAGCACCAGCCGATAAAATACAGTAATCGATGAACCGGATTTTTTGTACGTCGGCTTCCAGGCTGCATATTGCTGGCGGCGGATCAGCCGACGCACCGCCAGCACCACCGTTCAGCACATCTTTTTTTTCTTTGGGAGGAGGACATTTCTCAGACCGGTGCTGAAGAAACTTCTCAAGAGTTGCGCGCAATTGTTGAGGCCCGCTTCCGGGGCTGGAGCAATCCCCTTTGTCCGAAATCCGCGCCGGCCAATATAGAGTTCCGCATTTCGTCATCATCGGAAGCTTTAGTGCGTCACAGAGGTCTTCATTCGGCTGATCGTCGTCCTGGTGGTCCGGACAACTATGAAGCGTCTCTCTGTACACCTCATCGAGGCCGGTCTGTTCGATCTGGATGCTCTGAATGTACATCAAGCCAAGAACCTCTGGTGTCCAGCCGGCGTTTTGAAAGTAGGCATAGAGCCCCGGACTCACCGGCTTCATCATCCCGGCGATGTACTTCTGATCGTCGAGGCTTTGCAGCTGAAGCTGGTTGGTGACGGTGGCCTGGAGTTGGGGCACGAGCGAAGCGGCAGCGTTCGTTATCTGAGCTGTCGCCAACGCGCCCGCTGCCCCGTATTGGATCTGGCTCGAGTGAGATAGAGGCGCGGTCAACTGGAGCTGTGGCGTCAACGTCGTAATCGCCGTGTTGCCCTCGAGGCGCGAATATTGCGTGGGATAACGCTGGCTGGCCTGGATAATGTTGTACAGAAGGATGTCGTTGTTGGACTGCGAAACGGCCTCATTATAAGCTAGGGTTCGGTCGAGTGTTCCCGGCGAGTACGAACAGCCTGTTGTGAAAGCCGCGAAGCATACAACAAATATCAGTGCAGACGCTTTCCATAAGCGCATTGTCCGCCCCCCCGTTTCAAACGATCAAATGTCGCTTTGAAGTCCCCGCAGCAACGATAGAGGATCGGCTGCAAAGGTAAAGGCGGGTCGATGGCTTGCGAGAACTTGAAATTCCGCCGTCTACAGTGGTTTTGACTGGAGAAATACGAGCCTGAACTGTCGCGGGAGCGTCAAGTCTCTGCTTTCAAATCGAGAATTGAGATTGCAGCAGGCCGTCCCGCTAAACCGACGAGCGCCGATGGAATCCTTTTTCTTCCGGCGGTTCCGCCTTGTGCAAATCGACGCTGGTGACCTTCGAGCCCGGAGGCCCCTGCGTGCAGGCGCCCACGAATGCCTCGACGGATTTGGTCGAACCTGAGACAAGCGCTTCGAGAGTACCGTCGGAACGGTTGCGCACCCAACCGTCGAGATTGAACGCCGTCGCCTTCTCGATCACAAAGTTGCGAAAACCCACGGCCTGTACGAAGCCTTCGATTTTCACCCTGAGCGATGTGAGGTCGTCGTCGGTCATGCGAATTCGAGGATCACGTCATCCAGCGCCAGGCTGTCGCCCTTCTTGGCATTGACGATCTTGATCGTACCGTCCCGCTCGGCGGAAAGCACGTTCTCCATTTTCATGGCTTCCACGACCGCCAGCGTTTCGCCGGCCTTCACCTCCTGCCCCTGGTGGACGTTCACCGAAACGACCAGGCCCGGCATGGGACAGAGAAGGAACTTCGACGTATCCGGCGCGGCTTTGACGGGCATCAGAGCGGCCAGTTCCGCCGCGATCTGGCTTCTGACCGTCACCAGTGAACGCGCGCCGCCATGGATGAGCTCGTAGCCGCCATGCTTGCGCGCGATCTGGATGACATAACGCTCACCGTCTTCGATGATGTGCATGAGCGCGTCGCCCGGACGCCACGCGACCTTGGCGCCGTAGAACTCGCCGGAAATATTCGCCGTCAGCGCACCGCCCGCGAAACTCGCATCGGTCACCTCGTAATGGGAATCGCCCAGCGTCACGACGTATCGCTGCGGCAGCACATGCGCGCCATTGAGCTGTCCCGTGATCTCGCCCGCGCGATGGGTGCGGATCAGTTTGGCCACCACGGCCGCCGCAATGAAACGCCGCGACAACACACGGTCGAGCGGACGACCGTGAAAGCCGTCCGGATATTCTTCCGCGATGAACGCCGTGGTGATCCGGCCGCTGCGGAAGCGCGGGTGGTGCATGATGGCGTCGAGGAAGGCGATGTTGTGGTTGATGCCTTCGATGCGGAATTCGTCCAGCGCCGCGCCCATCGCCTCGATCGCCTTCTCGCGCGTCGGCGCATGCGTGCAGAGCTTGGCGATCATCGGATCGTAGTAGATCGAAATCTCGCCGCCTTCGTAGACGCCGGTGTCGTTGCGCACGGTGATTTCTTCGCGCCGGCCTTCGAGCGGCGGACGATAGCGCGACAGACGCCCCGTCGACGGCAGGAAGCCGCGATAAGGGTCTTCCGCATAGATACGCGTTTCGACGGCCCAACCGGTCAGCTTCACGTCGCTCTGCTTGACCTTGAGCTTCTCGCCAAAAGCCGAGCGGATCATGAGCTCGACGAGATCGACGCCGGTGATGAGTTCCGTCACGGGATGTTCGACCTGCAGGCGCGTGTTCATCTCGAGGAAGAAGAAATTGCGATCCTTGTCGACGATGAATTCGACCGTGCCCGCGCTGTCGTAGCCGACGGCTTTCGCCAACGCGACAGCTTCCTCACCCATGGCCTTGCGCGTGGCGGTGTCGAGGAACGGCGACGGCGCTTCTTCGATCACCTTCTGATGGCGGCGTTGGATGGAGCATTCGCGCTCGCCCAGATAGATGACGTTGCCGTGCTTGTCGCCCATCACCTGGATTTCGATGTGGCGCGGCTCGGTCACGAATTTTTCGATGAAGAGACGATCGTCGCCGAAACTGGCGCGCGCTTCGTTCTGCGAAGACTGGATCGCCTGGGCCAGGTCCTTCTCTTCGAAGACGATGCGAAGGCCCTTGCCGCCGCCGCCCGCCGACGCCTTCACCATCACCGGATAGCCGATGTCCTTGGCGATGGCGCGCGCGTGCGTTTCGTCTTTGATCTCGCCGACAAAACCCGGAACGGTCGTGACCTTCGCCGCGACCGCCAGCTTCTTGGATTCTATCTTGTCGCCCATGGCGGCGATGGCTTTGTTGTTCGGTCCGATGAAGACGACGCCGACCTTCGCCAGCGCTTCCGCGAAGGCTTCACGCTCGGAGAGGAAACCATAACCCGGATGCACGGCTTCCGCGCCCGTGTCGCGACAAGCCTGCACGATCTTGTCGATCTGGAGATAGGATTGCGCCGACGGCGGCGGTCCCAGATGCACGGCTTCGTCCGCCATCTCCACATGCAGCGCATCGGCATCGGCGTCGGAATAGACGGCGACGGTCTTGATACCCATCTTCCGTGCCGTCTTGATCACGCGGCAGGCGATCTCGCCGCGATTGGCGATCAGGATCTTCTTGAACATGCGGTGCTAGCTCTTCCCTGCCATCGTCTTGTCGCGGGCTGCACGGAACTCGCTGTCCTTATACCAGTTGGGCCACACGTCGCTGTTGGCGATTTCGTCACCCAGCGTGTAGAGCGCGTCCAGATCCTGGATGGGGCCGGAGAGATCCCAGTTCGGATTATATTCGTCCGATGGCTGGTGATAGTGATGCAGAAGATAATCCTGCCGCACGGCCTGGCCTGCCGGAACGCCGCCATTGACGAGATCGTAGCCGCCACCCGGATAAAGCATCGGTACGCCCACTTTGGCGAGGCTGATGTGGTCGGAGCGGTAGAAATAACCCTTCTCCGGTTCCGGATCGGAGGTGATGACGCGGTCCTGCGTCTTCAGCACCTTCGCCAGCATATCCTCAAGCTCCGAGGCGCCGCTTCCGACGACGACCATGTCGTGTGCACGGCCTTCCGGGATGTTCGCATCGAGATTGATGCCGGCCACGATGTGGCTCAGCGGCCAGAGCGGGTGCTCGGCAAAATACTGCGAGCCAAGCAGTCCCTGCTCTTCCATCGTCCAGCAGATGATGGCGACAGAGCGCTGCGCATGCGGCTTGTCGTTGGCGAATTTCTCCGCGATCTCGAAGATGCTCGACACGCCCATGCCGTTGTCGACGGCGCCGTTGTAGATCTTGTCCGGCCCCGGCACGTCGGGCTTCACGCCCAGATGGTCCCAATGCGCCGTATACAGAACATATTGGTCGGGATGCTTCGAGCCGCGGACCACACCCACGACGTTGCGCGTGTGGATGTGCGTGACGGTCGAATGCGTGTCGGCGGAAAGACTGTCGCCTGTCATCGGCACAGCCTTGAAGCCGGGCTTGTTCGCGGCGGCCTTGAGCGCGACATAGTCCAGGCCCGCGCGCTTGAGGAGTTCTTTCGCCGTATCGAGCGTGACCCAACCTTCGATCGCGGCGCGGTTCATGTTCTTGTTGGGCACGTCGAGCCACGATTTCGCGCCCGAATTCGAATTGCGCACGACTTGCCAGCCATAGGCCGCCGGCGCCGTCTCATGCACGATGATCGCGGCCGCCGCGCCCTGACGCGCGGCCTCTTCGTATTTGTAGGTCCAGCGGCCGTAATAGGTCATCGCCTTGCCCTTGAAGAATTTCGGATCGGGATTGGCGTCTTCGTTGCCGGGATCATTGATGAGGATGACGACCGTCTTCCCCTTCACGTCGAGGCCCGCATAGTCGTTCCAGTTGTATTCGGGTGCCACGACGCCGTAGCCGACGAAAACCAGCGGCGCGTCTTTCACATGCACGTCGGGTGTCTTGTAGCGCGCGGTCCAGTATACGGCGTCGTCGGGGAATTTGGGTGTCAGCGCGCCTTGCGGCGTGGCGAAGGACAGGCTCGATTTGGCCGCGTCGAGCGTAATGTTCACGGCCGGCACGGGCTGGAAATAGCTTCCGTGATTGCCCGGCAGAAGCCCGATGCGCTTCATCTCGTCCGCCAGCCATTGCGACGCCGCCTCGCCGGCGACCGTACCCGGCCCGCGGCCCTGGAAGGCATCGTCCGAGATCGCCTTGTCCCGCGCGCCCAGGTCCTGAGCCGTGATCTCGGGCGTGGTGACGGGATGGGGTGGATAGGACTGCGAGAAGGCGGGAACGGCGAGAAGCGAAGCGCCGGCGAGAACTGCCAGGGCGCGTGTGGGCTTGGAAAGCATGTGCGGACAAAACCCCTGTGTGGACGGGGGCGCATCCTAAGTCGTTCCGCGAGCGGCGCAACGCTCGTTTGCGTGGGGACCGCTGGCCCAATCGCCACGCCCTGATAGGCTCCCCGCCCGCCTCTCTCGCAAGGAGCCTTCCATGGAATTCATCCGCTCTCACGGGACCAAGGCCGCCGGCCTTCCCTTTTCCGACGCAGTCCGCGTGGGCGACGTCCTCTATCTCTCGGGCCAGTTGGGCAACGTGCCCGGCAAGATGGAACTGGCGCCCGGCGGGATGGAAGGCCAGACGCGGCAGATGATGGAGAACATCGCCCGCGTGCTGAACGCGAACGGGCTCTCCTTCGACGACGTCTTCAAATGCCTCGTGATGATGAAGGACATGAACGAGTGGGGCGCGTTCAACAAAGTCTATGTCGAGTATTTCAAGCCCGAGCGCCTGCCCGCCCGCTCCGCCTTCGGCGCCGCGGCACTCGCCATGAACGCCGCCGTCGAGATGGAATGCTGGGCGTTTGCGGGGAAGAAGTGAGCGAGGTACTTCTTTAGCTGCTTCTCAGAGCAACCAGCGACGCTACGACCGACTGGGCTCGTTGCCGAAACAATGACGTCGGAGCGCGGGCTTCCAGCCCGCTTGGTCACATTTGCTTTGCCGCGGACGAATAAGGCCAGTCCTCTGAGCTCTCCACCAAACGCGCTTTCACTGGATTGTTCTCGATGTAAAATCTGGCATTGGCGTAGTGCTCCTCATCACGAACATATCGATCAAAATAATCGGGCGCCCATAGCCGCTTCTTTGCCCCCGTGTTGATCTGGTTCGCCGTATACGACTTCCATGAATGGATGATGCCGCTCAGCGAGTGTCCCGCGATCTGCTCAATCATCACGTGGACATGATTGGGCATGATCGTCCATGCGAGGAGGCGATAACGTTCGCCGTCGAAATATTCGAGCGCAGCGCGCACGATCGACGCATTGGCGGGGTCAGTCAGGACACAATCGCCGAGCCCCTGATCAACACCCTTCTCGAGCAGGAAGAAGCGCTCCTTGGCGTTCGAAGCCACGGCCGCTGCTTTCTCGTAAAACTCCCGTGGCAGGCTATCCCCCAGCCGGAACGTCACTGTCTGCACCACGGCTCCGGCATCGAAATGGGGAAGATAGCCCCGTTCGTGCCAACCTCGATGCGGGCTGGAAGCCCGCGCTCTGACGTCATCGTTCATGCGACGAGGCTAGCTCGTCGCTATACCGCAAATTTCCCGAGACTTTCAAAATCTGTGTCGGAGCGCGAGAGCCGCGCCCTCACCCATACGCGCCAAACCGCTTCAGCACATTCCGCGTGATCTGCGCCACGAATGGATTGCCGAGGGCATGCGCCCATTCGGTCGTGCCGCCGTTGAAGACTTCGCCTTTGCCGCGCTGGAACGACGCCATCACGGCGTGACCGCGGAGGATGCGCTGCTCTGTGTCCGCACCCGGGCGGCCGAATACATCGCGCGCGATGATCCCGAGATTCTCGGGTGGAATGAGCGGGCGGTAGCCGCTGCGTGGATCTTCGCCGAAGGCGCAAGGCGCGATCCCGATGATCTCGAGATTGTCCGGCACGCCCAATTCAGCCACCGGTTTCGGCAATCCGTCGTCACCGAACTGGAAGCGGCAGCCGTCATTCTCGTAGCCGAGAAACGGGATTTTGTCGTCGATCACGTCGCCGTAATACAGATCGGTGTCGGCCAGCGCCCAGTGGCGATCATTGTAGATCGTGTAACCTGCCTGCCCGCGCGCCACGCAATTGCCGAGCCGGTGATATCCGCCGAAGAGAAAGGATAGCCCTGTGATCGCGGCCTCCGGCCGCGCGAAGTTTTTGTGCGACCAGAGATGCGTACCTTCTTTCGGATATACCTTCGCCCTTTCGTCGGCTTCGAAGCCGCGCCATTTGTGGCAAACGTAAGTGGCGCCGTCATTTTCCCAGCGCACCTTCCAGAACGCGGTGTTGCCCGAAAAAATTGCGAGCTTGCCGCCCCGATCGACGAAATGCTCGAGCTGATCGCGCTCGCGCGCCGACCAATATTCGCTGTGACCGACGAGCACGACAACGTCGTATGCGTCGAGGATGTTCGGTTCCACCTCAAGGTCGTAGTCGGTGAAATAATCGAGCGCGAGACCTTCGTTCTCCGCCCAGGTCGCGAACACATGCTCCCATTTGTGGAGGAAACCGGCCGCGCTGTCGTAAGGCGAAAGCTCGCGCCGGCGCGGCCAGGTCGGATCGCTGGCGAAGGAGCGCTCTTTGAATCCCCGCTTGCGCAGATTCACGAGACGCGGAATGTCGAGCGGCGGCGCCAGCAACATCTGCGGAAAGGGCCTCCGCGCCGAGAGCACCCCGATCGCATCCGCCATGGCTTCGGGGAGCGTCTTCGTCCGCGCCATCAGCGATGTGACATCGGCATAGGCGCTCGCGCCGCCCCAATAATTGTAGGAATGATAGGTGTTGGTCGCGAGGACAAAGGCGGTTCTGGCGCGCGGTCCGTTCTTGGGCGGTTTCACGACGACCAAGTGATGCGTCTCGCCGCCTGTGCTGTCGCTCAACACGATGTCGTAATAGCCGCTTTGCCAATCCGCCCCGATTTCGAATTCGTATGCTGCCGGCCAGTTGCAGCCGTCGCGGTCGGCATCCGTGGGCGTTGGATGATCGCCGACAACAATACCTTCCTTGCGGAAGACCTCGCGCCGTTCACGGCCGACGCGCGCGATGCGCAGCGTGCACGGTCCCGACGAAGCGCTCGCGCGCAGCATCATGCGTTCCCCCGGATAGGCGCTTAAGCGATCCGTGTAGCAGGCGAGTATATTTGCATTCCGCACTACGCGGCCCGCCGTTTCTCAATGTAAGTGGAATACCGGTCGACTGCGATGCCGATCGCGGCCATCGCAGCCGTAACGGAGAGCCGCAGCCAAGCGTTTTTCTGAGCGCTCAAAGCGTCCCATGTGGGCGACAGCATGAACCATAAGAATGCCAGTACGTACAGACAATCCGCCACCCACATCAACCTAGACCTCCGGAAATGCAGGAATGATGCTCGCCTAACCGGCGGAGGAGCGCCGAGCAGATCCGTCGCCTGCCTCTTTTTAAGATAGGTCCACACCAATGCCGCTAAGACGAATACCCAGATGAGCACGTAAACAGAGTCGTCAAGCTCCGCTTTGCTGGGATGGTATCCCGAAAAGCCGTTTCGCTGCGGATCCAAGTAAACCAAAGCACCTATCAGCAGGATGGCCGCAAGGACGCTTGCGCCCTGCAATCGAAAGGTTTTGTTTCGAGCTGCCTTCCAATCATTCGTGGAGAGGGGTTCCGAGGTCGTCGTGAACGCAAGTTGAGAAATTCCACTTTTCGTGAACCGCTCGTACATGATGAAGCCCATGCCTGCGAAAAGCAGGATTCCTCCAGGAATCGCGGCAATCGTGCGGGTATGAAAATTATTTTGCCCCACGAACGAGGGGCTGATCATTACGACAAAGCCAGCAACGAAAAGGCCGAGGCCGATCCATCCCATTCGACCGGCTCGTCGCTCCGCCGCTCTGATTTCCTCACTCCGCTCCAGCACGGAGTCGTAACGCTGCTGCAGAAACCGCCAACCGAGTATAAGACACAAGCCGAGGATCACCGCCCGGGTAGCGACAAGCTCACGGAGAATTTGCGGATTCGTTCCCCACGCTCGGTACGCGATGGGCGCCATCTGCGAGACAAACAGAACCGCCAGCGGCAGATATGCCAGCAGCTTTGATCTATCCGCAGATTGGATTGGCCCCGTCACGGTAAGCTTTCCATCTCACAGCGGAATATTGTCGTGCTTCTTCCAGATTTGTGGGACTTGCTTGTTCTTCAGCATGCGCAAGCTTCGGATGATGCGCCATCGCGTCGAGTGGGGGCGGATGACGTCGTCGATGTAGCCGCGGCCGGCGGCGATGAAGGGGTTTAAGAACCGGTCTTCGTATTCCTTCGTGCGTTCGGCGATGGCTTCCTTGCTGCCGGCTTCCTGACGGAAGATGATTTCGACCGCACCCTTCGCGCCCATCACGGCGATCTGCGCCGTGGGCCACGCATAGTTCACGTCGGCGCGCATGTGCTTCGAGGCCATCACATCATAGGCGCCGCCATAGGCCTTGCGCGTGATGACGGTGACTTTCGGACAGGTCGCTTCCGTGTACGCGAACAGCAGCTTGGCGCCGTGCTTGATGATGCCGCCATGTTCCTGCGCCGTGCCCGGCAGGAATCCCGGCACATCGACGAAGGTCACGATCGGAATGTTGAAGCAGTCGCAGAAGCGCACGAAGCGTGCGGCCTTGCGGCTCGCATCGCTGTCGAGCACGCCTGCCAGCACCATCGGCTGATTGGCGACGAAGCCGACCGTCGAGCCTTCGAGGCGGCCGAAGCCCGTGAGGATGTTCTTCGCGAAGGCTTCGCCGATCTCGAAGAAATCGCCCTCGTCGACGACCTTGTTGATCAGCTCTTTCATGTCGTAAGGCTTGTTGGCGTTTTCCGGCACCAGCGTGTCGAGCGACATCTCGTGGCGCTGCGGATCGTCATGCGTCGGCCAATGCGGCGGCTTCTCGCGGTTGTTGAGCGGCAGGAAATCGTAAAGCCTGCGCATCTCTTCGATGGCGATGACGTCGTTGTCGAAGGCGCCGTCGGCGACGGAGGATTTCGTCGTGTGAACCTTGGCGCCGCCCAATTGCTCGGGCGTCACATCTTCCTGCGTCACCGTCTTCACCACGTCGGGACCGGTGATGAACATGTAGGACGTATCGCGCACCATGAAGATGAAGTCGGTCATGGCCGGCGAATAGACGTCGCCACCTGCACACGGTCCCATGATGACGGAAATCTGCGGCACGACACCGGACGCCAACACGTTGCGCTTGAAGACTTCGCCATAGCCCGCGAGCGAAGCGACACCTTCCTGGATGCGCGCACCGCCCGCGTCGAGCAAGCCGATCACCGGCGCCTGATTCTGCAGCGCCATGTCCTGGATCTTGCAGATCTTCTGCGCGTGCGTTTCGGACAGCGAGCCGCCGAAGACGGTGAAGTCCTTGGCGAAGACGTACACCATCCGTCCGTTGATCGTGCCCCATCCGGTGACGACGCCGTCGCCGGGGATGCGGTTTTTGTCGGCGCCGAAATCCGTGTTCCGGTGCTCCACGAACATGTCGAACTCTTCGAAGGAGTTCGGGTCGAGGAGAAGCTCCAGCCGCTCGCGCGCTGTCAGCTTGCCGCGGGCATGCTGCGAGGCGATGCGCGCTTC
>Ga0206798_1217_pt1 | contig 10433 bp, 7 predicted proteins | sample Alteio_BWOrgCont_66_FD_152893 | JGI IMG/M metagenome (GOLD analysis project Ga0206798, IMG submission 152893) | Enriched cells from forest soil in Barre Woods Harvard Forest LTER site, Petersham, Massachusetts, United States -... | ecosystem: Environmental > Terrestrial > Soil > Temperate forest > O...
GAGGGGGAAGCTCTGATATGGCTGAAAGGTTCCATCGCCTTTGCCGATCAAGATGGACAAGTAAGGTGGCTGGTCGACGCCACGGTTGATCGCTACGACGTCCATTTTTCCGTCATTGTCGAAGTCGCCCAGAGCGATCATTACGGGACCAAGGCTGCCGACGGAAAACACCTGCGGCGGCCCGAAGGTCCCATCGCCGGCCCCCAACAGAACCGAGATCTGGCCATTGGAAACATTGCCGACGATTAAGTCGAGATGGCCGTCACCGTTCAGGTCGGCAGTCAAAATGGATCCGACGCCGGGTGCAGGGTAGGTGGATGAGTTTCCGAATGCAACGGTCTGGGTGGGCACAGTTATCTGAAATAAGGCTGGATTGGACGTTCCGCCCCCGGGCGCCGGATTTGTGGCGGTGACAGAAACGGTTCCAGGATTAATCAGATCGGAAGCGAGAATTGTGGCCGTTAAGCGCGAACTATTTACGAACACGGTAGAGCGCGGCGTAGCATTCCAATTTACGGTTGCGCCGGAAACGAAACCAGTACCATTCACCGTGAGCGTCAGGCCGGGGGTGCCTGGCTCGGCGGCTTCAGGGACCGGGGAATTGTTTATGAAGGGGACGGGATTGGTCTGGGCCCATAATGCCGAACAGAAAATAACGCTCGCCAGCAGGGTGAAAGTTTTAGCGGAATTATGTCGCGGCATCGTATTGATTGGCTGTAATTATACGTTAGTTAGCGTCGGAACGATTGCCGGCGCGGCACGCAGGAGCGTGGGCGCCAATCACTGTATCCTAGTTACATGTGTGGCATCGTCGGGTATATCGGGAACAGAAGAGCTGTGCCCATCATTCTGGATGGCCTGCGCCGGCTGGAATACCGCGGGTACGATTCGGCCGGTATTGCCGTCCTGAACGGTGACAATCATTTGTCGATTCGGCGGGCATCGGGCAAGTTGCGGAATCTGGAAGATGCCATTCGGGTGAACCCCATGGACGGGCCGTATGGGATCGGTCACACGCGCTGGGCGACGCACGGACGTCCAACGGAAGAGAACGCCCACCCGCATCGCGATTGCACGGGCGACATCGTGGTGGTGCATAACGGCATCGTAGAGAATTATCTTCAACTGAAACACCAGCTTCAGTTGGAGGGGCACAAGTTCGTTACCGAAACCGACACCGAGGTCATCGCGCACCTGGTGGAAAAGTACAACGAAGGCAATCTGGAGGAGGCGGTTCGCAAGGCGGTGCGGGAGCTGCGCGGGGTGTTCGCGCTGAGCGTGATCGCAAGTTCGGATCCGAACAAGATTGTGGCCGCGCGGATGGGCCCGCCGGTGGTGATCGGGCTGGGCGACGGCGAATATTTCGTGGCGTCCGACGTACCGGCCATCCTGAGCCACACCCGCGACATGTTTTTCCTGGGCGACGGCGACATCGCGGTGTTGACGCCGGACGGCGTGCATCTGACCGATTTCAACGGACGCGCCATCAAGCGCCAGGTGCAGCACATTTTGTGGGATCCGATCCTGGCGGAAAAGGGCGGCTACAAACATTTCATGCTCAAGGAAATTTTTGAGCAGCCGCGCGCTGTGCGCGATACAGTGCTAGGGCGCGTGGGACAGGAAACCGGCCGCGTGTTCCTGGATGAGATGGACATCAATCCGAAGCTTTTCAAGGAATTCAAGTCGCTGAAGATCATCGCGTGCGGAACCAGCTGGCACGCGGCGCTGGCGGGCAAATTCATGATCGAAAAGCTGGCGCGGATTCCGGTGGAAGTGGATTACGGCAGCGAGTTCCGCTATCGCGATCCCATTATTTCGAGCGATATGCTGACGGTGGTGATATCGCAATCCGGCGAAACGGCGGATACGCTGGCGGCGCAGCGGGAAGCCAAGCAGCATGGCTCCAAAACATTGGCCATTTGTAATGTTGTGGGGTCGATGATCACTCGCGAGGCGTCGGGCACGCTGATGACGCACGCCGGCCCGGAAATCGGCGTGGCATCCACCAAGGCGTTTACCTCGCAGCTGACGGCGCTGTTTATCCTGGCGCTGTATCTGGGCCAGGTGCGCGATACGCTAACGCCGGAACAATCCAACTGCCTGGTGCAAGAGCTGGTGAAGCTGCCGGGCAAGCTGGAGACGGTGCTGAGCCACGAGGGCATTTACGACGAACTGGTGAAGAAGCTTTTCCGCGCGACGGATTTTCTGTTCCTGGGCCGCGGCATTCACTTCCCGATGGCGCTGGAAGGCGCGCTGAAGCTGAAGGAAATCTCCTATATTCACGCCGAAGGTTATCCGGCCGGCGAGATGAAGCACGGGCCGAATGCGCTGATTGACGAGAATCTCCCGGTGGTGGTAATTGCGACGCGCGATCCAGCCAGCGACGACAGCCGCGTACGCTACGAAAAGACGCTGTCGAACATTCAGGAAGTGAAGGCGCGCAACGGCATTGTGATCGCGGTGGTGTGCGAACAGGACGCCGAGGAGGTGGGCAAGGTGGCGGACTACACCATCTCGATTCCGCCCACCAGCGAACTGCTGCTGCCGATTCTGGAGATTGTGCCGCTGCAACTGTTGGCGTACCACATCGCGGTGCGGCGGGGCTGCGACGTGGATCAGCCGCGTAATCTGGCCAAGAGCGTGACGGTGGAGTGAAGCAGTTCATTCATCAGATCCACATCGCCACGCACGGCAAGGGTTTGTACGATTTCACCAGTGAAATAAAGACCTGGCTGGGCGCGCACGAAACGAAGACGGGATTGCTGACGGTGTTTTGCCAGCACACCTCCGCATCGCTGGTGATTCAGGAAAACGCCGATCCGGACGTGGTGGCCGACCTGGCTGACTTTTTCAACCGGCTGGTTCCGGAAGATACCGCGATGTACCGGCATACGGCGGAGGGGCCGGACGACATGACATCGCACATCCGGTCGGCCTTGACGCAGACGCAACTGGCCATCCCCATTCACAGTGGCAGGCTGGCGCTGGGGACGTGGCAGGGCGTGTATTTGTTTGAGCACCGGGAGCGGCCGCATCGGCGGAGCGTGGTGTTGCACCTGATCAGCGATTGCTAGGCTGCTTACTCAGGTGCGCGGTTCAGTATGATCCGGGTTTCCAGGCAAAGCGGCAGCGGCGCGCGCCGGTGAACCCGCAGCATGGGCGACGCATGTTTTTCGCCGAATGTGGTGGAGTGCCAGCTGGTGGTGAGTTCGGCGTCCGCAGGCAGGATTACCTGCGATCGGGCGGCCAGCGATCCAAGATGCCAGAACTGTTCAATGTCATGTTCGCCGGGCGGCCCCTCGACATGATCGGAGATTAAGAACGTTCCCGGCTTTTGAAACTCGACGCGGCGGCGGTGGGTGAAGCCGGCGTAGCGGCACTCGGCTTCCAGAACATCGCGGGCGGAATTGGTTTTCCAGTCCAGGACCCTGACGGCAGGCGGGTTGTTCCAGCGAAACGGCCCGGCCATCACAGCCTGATCGAGACCATCGATGCAGATGGTGTTGTGGGCTCTGCTGCCGCGGAACCAATCGCGCCATTTTGGATCGCCGGTGTAGGTATAGGTGCCGGGGTCTATCAGGATCTCGTCATCGCCCGAGCTGAGGATGATGCTCAAGGTATCGGAGTGGCTGTGGCCGGAATGGAGCGCGCCGAACGGGCCGGCGTCGACTATGGCGTGGTTTCCCCGGCAGGTCATAACCGCAATACCGGCATCGGGGAAAAGGCGCGATTCGCAGTTCCCTGCTCCCGGTGGTCGTTCGATGCCGCCCAGCGGCAGGTGGCCGCCATCGTCGTCGCCCAGCAGCGGCAGCCGGCCCGAGGGTCCGGCGATGGCGTGCAGAAATTCGGCCATGCGTTCCAGCTTGGCGAGAAATTCGGCGCCGGGACGCGCCAGAACCGCGTGCAGCAGAAACATATCGAGAAGATAGCGCTGATAGTACGTGGATTGCTCAAAGCTGCTGCCGTCGTTGCGGATCTGCCGATCCATCTGTTCCTGCATCACGCGGGCGCCCAGCTGTTGCCACTTTGCGGCCCGCGGGTATCCCTGGAAGAACAATCCGAGCGCGTGTAAAACCAAGGCTTCGCCCACCAGATGATTGTTCGGCGAGAAATAGAACGAGAGGTTATTCGCCAGATGGCAACCATGTAAATACAACATATGGAGCCATCGAGCACGGAACTCGGGCGGCATTTCAAGGCCAACAAAGTGATCCACCCAGATCCAGGACAAGGCGCGAAACGCGACTTCCAGCGCGCTGGCCCAGTTGGTGCCGCGATGAAAAGGGTTGTCTGCCATCCAGCTTTCCAGTTGCGCTTGAAGTTCCTGCAGCCGGCGCCGGTCTCCGGTCAAACGATAGGCCTGCGCCAGGACAATCAGATGCTGATGCCGGTTCAATTCCCAGATCAGTTTGTGGTCGCCCGCACGTTCCGTATCAAGGTAAGGAATCAACCGAAAGTATGCGAGACCCGTTTCGATGCCCCGCGAATAGTCGCGCCGCCAGCGGATGTGGGGCCCTGCTTCGATGGTCGCGCCGAGGATTGGAAACTGGTGGCGCTGGATCTGATCGGCCAGATCGACGATTTGTTGAATCCCGGCGGCCGGTTGAACATCCGGCAGTGCCAGGCGTGGACCGGCGGTGGCGTCGAAAACGGGTGCGGGAGGCAGCGCTGTGAGAATCACATTGATTAGTTCCTGGCGCGCTCGGGATAAGAGCTTCACACCACTATGTGCGGAATAGCGGGATATTTTCTGCGATCGAGAAACGCCGATTTCTCGGAAGTGCAAGCCATGTGCGATGAGATCCGGCACCGCGGCCCGGATGACGAAGGCTATCGGATAGAGGGGCGAGCGGGCCTGGGCATGCGGCGGCTGAGCATCATCGATCTGGAGACTGGGCAACAGCCCATCTCAAACGAAGACGGGACGGTATGGGTGGTCTTCAACGGCGAGATTTACAACTATCGCGAGCTGCGCGCGGCATTGATCCGCACCGGCCATCGATTCCGAACCCAGAGCGACACTGAGGTGCTGGTTCACCTCTATGAAGACGAGGGCGTGGACGGGCTGCAGCGGCTGCGCGGAATGTTTGGATGCGCCATCTGGGATGCGCGGCAGCGGTCGCTGCTTTTGGCGCGCGATCGTTTCGGCAAGAAGCCCTTGTACTACGCCAGCCTGCCGGGAGGGATCTATTTTGGAAGCGAACTGAAGTGCCTGCGCGCGGCCGGTGTGCCTCTGGAACACGACCGCGAGGCGCTGCAGCTGTATTTTCTGCTGGGCTATATCCCCGATCCATGGACACCTTACACGGCCATTCGCAAGCTGCCGCCGGGCGGCTGGCTGCGCTGTGATAGCAACGGCCGGATCGATGAGGGGCGGTATTGGACACTGCCCGCACCGGCGGAACTGCCCCCGGCCGGGTTCAGCGAAATGGAAGCTTGCGACTTTGTGCGCAAGGCGTTCGACGAGGCCGTGAAGATGCGGCTGATCTCCGACGTTCCGGTGGGGGCCTTCTTAAGCGGCGGAATCGATTCCACGTCGGTGGTGGCGTCCATGGCGCTGCAAAGTCCGCAGCCCGTCAAAACATTTTCCATCGGATTTGAAGAACCCGGGTTCAATGAACTTTCGCTCGCCGCTGCGCTAGCGAAAAAGTACCAGACCGAGCACCACCAGATGATTGTCCGGCCGGATTCGGTGGAGCTGGTCTCGAAGCTGGTGCGGCACTTTGACGAACCTTTTGGCGACTCGTCCGCCATTCCCACTTATCTGGTTTCCGAGTTCGCGGCGCGTTATGTAAAAGTGGCGCTCACCGGCGATGGCGGCGACGAGCTCTTTGCCGGTTACGAAAGTTTTCTGGACATGCAGCGGCTGCGGCTGCTGGACTACGTTCCCGCAGTGTTGCGGGCGCTGGTGTCACGCATCGCAGACGCGCTTCCTTATTCGGCTTACGGGAAGAACTATCTGAGGATGATCAGCCAGCCCACCGCATTGGGGCGTTATTTCGAAAGCGCTTCGCCGCATTATCTTTTGCAGCGCTTGCTGATGCCGGAATGGATGCCGCCCGCCGACGCTGCTTTCTTGCAGCGCAAGATGGCGCACTCGCTGCGCCCGGACGGGGCCGATGCGCTCACGCAGGCGCTCTATTTTGAAGCTACCGCCAAGCTCAGCGGCGACATGCTGGTGAAGGTGGATCGCATGTCGATGGCGAACTCGCTGGAGGTCCGGTGCCCTATGCTGGATCACGAACTGGCGGAACTGGCGGCGCGCATTCCGCATTGCTGGAAGCTGAAAAATGGGCGCGGCAAAGACATTTTCATTCGCGCGGTGGGCCATCGGCTGCCGCCGGAATTGCTGCGCCAGCCCAAGCGCGGCTTCGGCGTGCCGCTGGGCAGCTGGCTGCGCGGATCGCTGCGAAGCTTTGTGTGGGATCACCTGACCAGCCGGGCGTTTCTTGACCGGCGGATGGTATCGCCGGAGTTTGTGACGCATCTGCTGGAAGAACACGACCGGGGACGCCGTGACAATCATCACCATCTTTGGAAGCTGCTGATGCTGGAATTGTGGTTCCAGGAAGATGGAAGGCAGCGGACCAAGGCGGCGTCGGCGGAAGCTTGCGCGGTATGAGCCGGATATGGGTTTTCTGGGTGGCCGTGGCGATTCCGCTGTACGCGTTCGCCGGCTATCCGCTGCTGTTGTTTGTCGTGGGGCTGGTGATTCGCCGCGACGTCGAAAAGGCGCCCATCCAGCCGCTGGTATCGCTGCTTATTCCTGCTTACAACGAGGCTCGCGTGATAGGGCGGAAGATAGAAAACTCTCTGGCGCTGGATTACCCCGCAGAGCGGATAGAGATTGTCATTGTTTCCGATGGTTCGTCGGATAAGACGGCGGAGATTGCCCGCTTGATGGGCGGCGCCTGTGTGCTGGAACTGCCCCAAAATCGCGGCAAAGTGGCTGCTCTGAATGCAGCCGTGCCTGGGCTGCGGGGCGAGATCATCGTGTTTTCCGACGCCTCCGCGATGCTGGCGCGCGATGCGGTGCGCCGTCTGGTGGAAAATTTCGCGGATCCGGCGGTGGGCGCGGCGAGCGGCCGCTACAGTATTGTAAGACCGGACGAAGTGAACATCGGCGCCGCCGAGGACGTTTACTGGAGATATGAGGCGTTCATCAAGTTGCATGAGTCGCGCCTAGCCTCCACCTTGGGCGCTCACGGCCATCTGCACGCCATTCGTAAGAAGCTATATCCTTTCCCGCCGCCCGAAACAATTAATGACGATTACGTGATTCCGCTGTCCGTGCTGGGCAGGGGTTTCCGGGCGGTGTACGAGCCGGCGGCCGTGGTGTTCGAAGAAGCGCGCGAGATGACGGGCTTCGGGCGGCGCATCCGGATCATGGCGGGGAATCTGCAACAGCTCAGGGAGCTGGGTCAATTATTGCGGCCGTTCCAGCCTCTCCCGTTGTGGTTTTTCCTGTCGCATAAAGTGGTCCGGCTCTTGGTCCCTTTCGCCATGCTGTCGGCGCTGATTCTGAATCCCTTCCTGACTGGATCCGAAGGGTATCGGGTACTACTGGGCGCTCAACTTCTGTTCTACACGCTGGCCGGCCTGGGTTTGACCGGGCGGCTGCGGCCCAGGGCGCTGCGGCTTCCTTTTTACTTCTGCATGGTGAACAGCGCGGCGTTTTTCGGGCTGTTCCACGTGCTGACAGGGCGCCGGAGCATGGCTTGGAAATAGCGTGTGCGGATTGACACGCCGTGTCCTTCGGCACACGCGCGTCGAATGATTAATCGGTTTTAAATCATTCACTTGCCGCCGGGAACAGAATCTGCATTTCTCTTCTGCGAAGAGGGGAAAAGGCGATGCAGACAATCAAATTCCTGGCGATCCTGGTGGCGGCGGCAAGCGAAATGGCAGCAGAGAACGCACCCTCGCGGCGGCTGATTGTGAACCTTCCGGCGCGCAAAATCGCGTTGGTACAGGACGGCAGAGTGGTGAAAATGTATTCGGTGGCGGTGGGAAAGAAGAGCACGCCTAGTCCCAGCGGCGCCTTCCATGTGGCCAGCCACGTGATGAACCCCACCTACAGCCATGAGGGCAAGGTGGTGGGGCCGGGGCCGTCGAACCCGGTGGGAACGCGCTGGATGAGCCTCGGCTTCAAAGGCTATGGCATCCATGGAACGAACCATCCCGAATCCATAGGGCACGCGGCGTCGCACGGCTGCATTCGTCTGCGAAATCATGACGTGGAGGAATTGTTTGAACTGGTACGAGTGGGCGATGAGGTGGATCTGATCGCGGACCCCACGCCGGAAGAGGCCAGTCTGTTTGAGGAAACTCCCGCAGACAATCTACAGGCTAAGGCTGTGGCAGCCGATGGAAGAGCGGTTGGAGGATTGCAATGACGTTCCTGAGCGCGCTTGGCGAATTCCCGGAAATGGTCCTGGGTCTCGCGTTCAGCCTCGGGTGCGCGCTGCTTCTTGGATTCGTCTGCCTGAAGCTTCTGGTGGGTTTGATAACACGCCAACAGTATAATGTGACCATTGATCCCAATCTGACCAATGATCCGAGTCACGTCCGCTCTATTCTTTGGCTGGGCGCTGCTGTTGCAGGCACAGGTGGCAGTCCAGCCGCCGGACCAGATAATGCCGGCGGCAGCGGCGCAGCTGGCAGCCCGTACCTTGTCCCTGTTGCCGCGGCACGCGAGCATTTCGCTCGAGATTCAAAACTTAGCATCAAGTCCAGCGCCCGATTGGTCGAACTTCCGCAAGCTGTTGCAGGACGAGTTGCGCAAGGCGGGCGTGGAGACGGCTGGAGCGGAGACAGCGGCGACGCAGCCTGATTGGCGGGTGCGCGTCACCCTGTCAGAGGATGCGCGCGGCCTGCTTCTGGTGGCCGAAGTCTCGAACGGAGAAAATCGGCAGATCGCCATGCTTCCCTGGAAGCTGCCTGCGGCCGCGCCGGCAAAACCCCGTATTAGTGTCACGAAGAAGTTTCTGTGGAACCAGCCCGAGCCGATACTCGACGTCCTGCTGGTAGACTCCGGCTCGGAAATGCTGATTCTGAGCGCGGATAAGGTCGCGAGTTATCGATTGGCGGGTGACAAGTGGACGCCATCCGCTGCGGCTTCGCTGCTGCTTCCCCGGCCGCTGCCCCGCGACCCTCGCGGCAGGCTCGAGGCCACGGCCGGAGGGTTTGAGGCCTTCTTGCCGGTCGCAACCTGTACGGGCGCCTGGAATTCCGAACTTAGGTTGACGTGCTCCAGCGGTGTCGCGAATTGGCCTGGCACGCTGGCGACGCATTGGGCGGCGGAACGAAACGTTTTGGTAGCCGACGCTCCCACGCCAAGTTTTGAGGGCTGGGGTAGCGACTGGGCGAGCATCGCCGATCCTTGCGGGGCGGGCACAGTCGACATTGCGAGCAGCCCGAACAGCGAACGCGACTCGGTTCGCGCGTACCTGATCCGGGATGGCCAACCCAACGCACTGAGCGATGCGGTTCCTTTGCCTGGTCCCGTCACTGCGCTCTGGCCGGCGGAGACGGCCGGACAAGCTACGATGGTGGTCCGCAACTTGCAAACTGGACAATATGAGGCTTCCCGGCTGGCCCTGGCTTGCACTGAGTAGCCTCCTGATCGCAAGTTCCCTAGCGGGAGCGGTGCGCCCGCGCTACGGGGGAATCTTGACGGTGGAACTGTCCAGCGGCGGGTCCGCAATCGATCCCGGCGGAATCAACACCGCACTGTCGGCTCCTATTACCGAGACGCTGGTACGGTTCAGCTCCCGCGGCGAGATAGAGCCGGTGCTGGCGGTGGCCTGGCAACACGACCCGGATTTTAAACGCTGGCGATTCTCGCTGCGTCCGAAAGTCACGTTTCACGATGGGGAAGCGCTCACAGGTACGAGCGCCGCACCGTCGCTGCTGGCGGCGTTGAAGCAGAAATATGGCGAAGTTTCAATTGAAGCAGGAGGACAGGCGCTGGTCATAGCATCCGACCATGGCATGCCCGATCTGCTGGAGGATCTCGCTTTGCCGAACGCCATGGTATTGCGCAAGAGCGAATCGGATCCGCTGATTGGGACCGGGCCATTCCGGGTCACTGCCTGGGAGCCGGGGCGGCGCCTGACACTTGCCGCGTTCGACGATTACTGGGGCTCGCGGCCCTATCTGGATGGGATCGAGATCGAATTCGGCGCAGGACGCGGGCGCGCCGACCTGTTCGACATTCCGCTGGGCCCGGCGCGGCGGATACTTCCGGAAGGCCTGGCGACGTGGTCGTCGGTGCCGCGCACGCTGCTGGCGATTACGGTGAGCAACGCAGAATCTGCGCCGGCACAAGCGCTCTCACTACTGATGGACCGCGCGCCCATCGTGAATGTGCTGGCGCAACACCGGGGCGAAGCGGCTTTTGGCTTGCTGCCACAGTGGCTCTCCGGCTATGA
>Ga0206798_1206_pt2 | contig 10417 bp, 4 predicted proteins | sample Alteio_BWOrgCont_66_FD_152893 | JGI IMG/M metagenome (GOLD analysis project Ga0206798, IMG submission 152893) | Enriched cells from forest soil in Barre Woods Harvard Forest LTER site, Petersham, Massachusetts, United States -... | ecosystem: Environmental > Terrestrial > Soil > Temperate forest > O...
ATTTTCATTAGCAGAGATTCGAGCGAGCTTAATTGCATTACAACGCCACGCCTTACTGCAAGCTTCACAAATGGGTTTGCTAAACATTCACCGTTTATTACAACAGGTGATCCGTCATCAATTAACATCTTTAGAACAGCAAGCCCAGATTACACGTATATTACAGTGGCTCACCGATACCAATCCTAATGAAGGGGGAAATGCAACCGCTGACCAAGCCTGGCGAGCGTTTATTCCTCACTTAGAGGCCAATATTGCACACTATGATCAAAGTGATTTAGTGGAAGATGAGCTCTTAGCAGTAGCGTTAGGTCAATTGGGTACTATTTATTTATCTCTGCTAGGACAACCTGGGCGAGGCCGGGATTTGCTAGAGCGCGCGTTGAAGATTCAAGAGGCGCGTCATGGTCGGGATCACTATACAGTGGCGAGTATTTTGGGGAATCTAGGCACTGCCTATGGCGATCTGGGGGATGCGAGTAAGCAACGGGATTTGCTAGAGCGCGCGTTGAAGATTGAAGAAGCGCACTATGGTTGTGATCACTATATAGTAGCGATCACCTTGACGAATCTGGGCATTGCCTATGACGCTTTGGGGGATATAGCTAAAGCACGTGATTTATTGGAGCGCGCTTTAAGGATAGATGAGGCGCACTATGGCCCTGATCATTATCAATTAGCCAATACTTATGGTGCTTTAGGGGATACGACTAAAAAACGTGATTTATTGGAGCGCGCTTTAAAGATAAAAGAGGCACACTACGACTCTGATCATTATCAAGTGGCCAACACCTTAAGAAATCTAGGCACTGCTTACGTTGCTTTAGGGGATATAGCTAAAGCATGTGATTTATTGGAGCGTGCTTTAAGGATAGAAGAAGCGCATTATGGCTCTGATCATTATCAAGTGGCCGTCACCTTAGTAAATCTAGGTCATACCTATGGTATTTTAGGGGATATGGCTAAAAAATGTGATTTATTAGAACGCGCTTTAAAAATACTAGAGGCGCACTACGGCTCTGATCATTATCACGTGGCCAAAACTTTAGACAATCTAGGCACTACTTACGGTGCTTTAGGAGATATGGCTAAAGCACGTGATTTATTGGAACGCACTTTAAGAATAAAGGAGGCGCACTACGGTCCTGATCACTATGAAGTAGTCAGCATCTTAACGAAGCTAAGCAATGCTTATAGTGATTTAGGGGATATGGTTAAAGCACGTGATTTATTGGAGCGCGTTTTAAGAATAAAGGAGGTGCACTACGGTCTTGATCACTATCAGGTAGTCATGACCTTAGCGAGCCTAGGGATGACTTATGGTGCTTTAGGTGATATAGCTAAACAACGCGACTTATTGGAGCGTGCTTTAAGGATAGAAGAAGCGCATTATGGCCCTGATCACTATCAAGTGGGCATCATCTTAGCGAACCTAGGTACTACTTACGGTGCTTTAGGGGATGCGGCTAAAGCACGTGATTCATTGGAGCGCGCTTTAAAGATACAAGAAATGCACTACGGCTTAAATCATACGCAATTAGTCATCACCTTAACAAATTTAGCAATTGCATACGCTCAGCTACAACAACAATCGTTAGCCTTGAAAACAGCGCAACGTGCTTATTGTATACTGATAAGAGACCCACTCCACGGTACTAGACACCCCTTAACACAACGAGTAACACAGTTACTTCAAGCTGGATGTTTTACCCTAATCGAGTTGCAATCTGTGCCTTTTAGTACAGAAGAAGATGGTGAAACAAAAAGGCAAAATCCTTTTGCAGACGATGATGAAGTGTCTGCTGCCTCTGTTTCTTTTGCTGCATTATTATCGCAACACGGCCTATTGGCCCACCGTGAGGTTGAAGAGTCATCAATATCGCTAGAGCAAACGATCCCTGCATTAGCCGTTGCTATTGATACACAGCGTACTGCGGATTGGGAGGATGAGGCACATTTATATTTTGCAACTACTGTCCTCAATGCTCTTGCTGAAGGCCAGGAAACCTTTGAAACGTTATGTGAGTCGCCAAAAGCATACGGTATTCCGGCTTCTTTGGGAGCGTTTATTCAAACCTACGTTGCCCAGCATCCTGAATTGTATATAGCTGCGTGCCAGCGCCAGCCTTCTGACATTGAGCCACCTACTGAAGAGAGCTGTTGTAAAAAATATTGTTCTTTAATGTAACCCCCTCTTATCGCTCATACAAACTAACTTAGGAACTTCCATCAAAAAAGGAGAATGCCAATGTCCGACGAAAAAAAAGTAGCCGCCCCCGGCAGTTCAAGCACAACAACTCATACCAGCAGCTTATCATCTACATCCACAACTGCCATAGAACACCAATTAGGCCAGGCAGTATTAGCGTTTGTCGAAGCGATGGATGCTTTTTTAAAAACACAATCCCAGCTCGGTCTTGATCCAAACGCCGCCATGACCTATGTGGGGAGTACGATGAGCGCTATGCTTAAAGGAACAGGGATCGCTGATTACGAGCAAATGCTAAAGCATCCGGAAGCCCATCTCTTACGGCCGCCGTCTGCCGCAAAATTCATTGGAGAATACGTCACTAAAAATCCTCTGTTATGGAAGCTCAGAGATCATCCGTGTGGACCAGCGCTTAAAAGGCACTTGTACAGTGGCAATTTAAAGGCATTGCAGCAATTTGTTGCAACACTGGTTACTGCGGGACAACCATCAGCGGCTGTTGTCACGGTGCATGGTGTTGTGCCCGGTCAGCAAACAAATCTTGCCACCAGCTCTCAGTCAGCAAATGTTGCCACTAGCTTCCAGAAATTCGCTACTTTAGATCCCCAAAAAGAGCTGGCTCCCAGCCAATGCAAAGCGCTATCTTATAAAAAAAATGAGTCGGGCTATTATCAAGCAACGGTTTTCAATAATCATGCCAGGGCGCTCCTGAAGTATAACGAAGCAATTCGGTTAGATCCTACAAACCCTGTCTATTATGATAATCGAGGTGCTTCCCGAGAGGCGGTAGGGTGGCATGCCAAGGCACTCGAGGATTTTAGCGAAGCGATTCGTTTAAACCCAAATGAGGCTTCCTATTACAGACATCGCGCACGTGCCTATGAAAAACTGGGTAAACATCAAGAGGCACAAAATGATCGTGAACGAGAGAAAACTTTATTGTCGCACGCAGAGGCACCCAAGCATCTTTATCGTGCTATTTCCAACGGCGATAAACCAAAAGCCTTAGCGCTTTTAGCTTTGGTTCATCAACAGGATAAGAGAAATCCACCACACGTGGTTACACCCAACGGAAAAGAGCTCGCCTTATTCACCCTGGCGCGTTTTGGCCATCTTTGGTTAACCGATTTCCTAAAACATATTAATCCCGATACCGTTGATGAGCAGGGAAACACTGCCTTGCATGTGGCGGCTTATTATGGCCATAGCGAGTTTTATAATACGCTGATCGAGCACGCAACCCTGGAAGCCCGTGCAGGTGGTGGGTATCATTGGCCGCGCAATGCCAAAGGAGAAACCCCACTGCATGCAGCCGCTGCTAACGGGCAAGTGAAATTTTTGTTTCACTGCTTGGATACCTATGCTGCCGAGCAAGATTTGCAGGCTCACACAGCGAATGGTGACACCCTCGTGCATTTGCTGGTTTAGCACGGAGAGGCGGGACCCCTAAAAATGCTATTAACGCGTTGCGAATTTCTCTCGGTACGCACGCAAAATCAGGCTGGCCTTGATCCCTTGATGTTGGCTCTGCAGCAAAAGCCAACTACTGAAGCAGGGCGCGAGAAACAGCAGCAGATGGTTGACGTATTACTGGAACAACAGTTTGACCTGGCTAATCGGGATGTCCAGGGCCGTACTGCGCTAACACTGGCGGTACAAAGTGGTGATCCGATACTCGTAAAAAAGTTGCTGGCCAAAGGGGCATTGGCAGATGTGTTGCCGGACCAGGCGGGGAACAAACCGGAAAATTATGCGGAGCCTCATAGCGAAATTGGCATATTGCTGGCTGAACATAAACGTAATAGTAAAAAGCAGCGCCAACATTTTCAACAAAAGCCGCGAGAATGGCGAAATCTCGTTTTTCAGGGCGGCAGTATTAAAGGGTTAGCCTATCCCGCTGCGTTACGTGAATTAATACAACAGGGCGTATGTTCACTGGATAAAATTCAGCGTGTGGGGGGCACTTCAGCGGGCGCCATTAATGCTTTGTTAATTGGTTTAGGGTATAGCTTGGAGGAAATGGAACACTTAATGGGCGTAAGAACCCTTCCTGGCTCGACCTTACCGCAAGTAAAGTTCTCTGAACTGCTAGATGGGCCGTTTGGTGAAAAATTACTGGCGGCAAAAAACCAGGATTGGGAAAGTTTACTGGGCAAAGACGCAAGCGCCGTGCAAAAAATTAAACAAATTGATGGTGTATTAGTGGGACTTGCCCGCTTGTTCGACGGCACGGCGCTCAAGGGAGCTAAGACAGCCTTAGCTGCTAAAAGACAACTTACCGAAACGTATCAGCAGCTCGACAAGCACCTGGCGTTTTGTCCGGGCGAAAAATTATACACCCTCTTTGCTAGGCTGATTCAGCAGAAGTACAGTGAAAAAGTAGGCTATGCCATTACCACGCCGGTGACCTTTGCGGAATTACACAAAGCCGGTTTTAAAGACATGTACTTTGTTGGCGTCAATACCCATACCGGCGAGGCTGAATATTTTTCATACGAACACACCCCGAATATGGTGGTGGCTAATGCGGTGCGTATTTCGATGTCTATCCCCGGTGTTTTTTACCCGGTTCAGAAACTGACTAAAGATGCTAAAGGCGATTTACATCAGAGTGCTGATTTCTATGTGGATGGGGGAGTCACCTGTAACTACCCGGTCAACCTATTTGATTTTGCGCGTTATGAAGAAGACCACTCGCCATCCGGGGATCATCATCAGGTCAACCAGCACACCTTAGGATTGCGTCTGGTGCTACCACCCGAAAAAACGCGCTATGAAGGACCAACGCCCAGCCATCCTAACCGAAGCGAAGCTGATCTCTCCAATGCCTCTATGCCTACGTTACTAGGGCATGTCAAAGAAACGTTAATGGCTATTTATAATAAACAAGAAAGTGACCACGCGTTAAGTGGCGATGGTTTTCGTACGATTTACATCAATACCCTGGATGTAGGTATGCTGGATTTTGAGCGGGTTGAAGACGAGGCGGTTAAAGAACAGCTGAGCGCCCAAGGGAGAGCAGGTGTCAGAGACTTTTTGGAACGAACCCGGCATGATGTGGCAACTAGCATGGTTCAATTACCCGATGCTTTGGAAACCCTGCTGTTAAAGCACAGTAAAGTAGTGGTTCATAAAGTAGAGCAGGGACAATGCACAGTGGTGAGCAAACTCAGTCCCAACTGCCCTGAATTAGTAGAAGCCTTTTATACGTACAGTGATGTTCGCATACACGCTTATCTGCACTACACGCTAAAAATTTCGCGTTGGGCACGTGACTTAGAAGGCATGACAGCCTTTCATCATGCGGCAAGGAATGGCAATAGTGATGCTTTAAGACGTCTTCTGCAAGCCGATCCTCAGGGAGCCAATGCCACCAACTATGCTGGCAAAACACCGGATCAGTTGACGCAAGTACCAGAAATTATCACTCTTCTGAAGAGCTATCAGGAACGCCTTCCCAGGGAAGCTCCCAAAGCTGAGGAGAAAGCAGCTGTTTTGCCAGCCAATCAGCAAGCCCCTTCTCAATCTCAGTTCTTATCACCGGCTTCATCCCCATCCTCATTTATATTCTCGTCCATGCCTCCCTCTTCTCCATCTCCATCCTTATCCTCCCTGTCTTCTCCCGCCTCTGTCACGTTATCTCCTTTTACGGGAGGTTCCCCCTTTTTTGCATCGCAATTGCATCACTCTCAGCTCCACTCTACAGCTGGTGTGAATAGGCCAGCAGTAGCGAGTGAACAAAAAGTGCCACATGTTGAGCGATCTTTATATGCAGAATTGTTAGCGGCCACCCTTGCCTGGGGATCGGATAGAGCTTTAGAAGCGACGCTAAAAGCCTCAAAAGAGCAAAAAGAAGCCAGACGATCAGCAGAACAGTTAAAAATAGCCGTGGCTCGGTGGGGTTATGCCTATCAAGAGATGCCAGAAGAAGGAAATTGTTTTTATCATGCGGTAAGCGATCAGCTAAAACGACAACTCAATCTGGAAGTAGCTCCCTCCCACGAGACACTACGTGCCATTACCACCCAGCATATTTTAGATAATTTGTCGTTATATAAAAACCATACCACGGATATCAATGTATTCATTGATGAACTTAGCAGGTCTGGGCAGTGGGCAGATGAACTGCATATGGCGGCTTTGTCACGTGCCCTGAATGCCACTATTTGCGTCATTCGTAGTGATGGGGCAGCGCCTACTATCCATAAACGACCCCACGCTTGCTTGACACTCTATTTAGGCTATGAAGTGGGTGTCCATTATCAATCGGCTGTGCAAGATCCCTCCCTTCCTCAAGCGGCTCAAAAGCAAGCCCAATTAGCAGAGCAGATCCGTCAGAAAAGTGCCGATGAACACTATACAGGCACGCTCTCTGTTGCGCAGCTCAGGCAAAAACTCTTTGAGCCTTCTGCTACAAAAACAGAAGAAAAATCCTTGCGGCCTCCTTCATCTACTACAGCGGGTGCGTCCTTACCTGAGTCCGTTACTACTTTTCATATACCCTCTATGGATCCGGCTAGTCAGTTAGCTACTCAGCAGCAGGTATTAGGTAGAGCGGTATTAGCTTTTGTGGCGGCGGTTGAAATCCATATTAACACAGCGGCGTTCATCAAAGCACAAGGGGCGCCTAATCCGAATACAGCGGCTAACTATGTAGCTACTGTTATTAGCGCGCTTGCCAAGGGTAAAGCGGCGTATGATTCCCTGCTGCAGCATCCGGAAGATAATTCTATTCCTGCGGCATTACTGCCCTGTATTTTAGAGCAAATGCAAACCCATTCACTATTACTCACCTTGCAAACCGATCAATATAACGCGTTTGCACGCGAATTAAAACTTCAGCTTTGCGGTGGGCAATTGGCACAACTCAAGCAACGCTTTAGCGAATCGGCAGAACAAAAAGTAGCGACTACTAATGCAGTTTCAGCGTCATTAGTGTCTGGGATGGTAGGCTCCGCTGCTTTTTTTCCCGCACCTCATCATCAGCTGCCACTACCACCTTCATTACCATTACCTGCTCAAATGGAACCCACTCATCCAATGGATCAGGATCAGCATTCAACAGCAGCTGATCAAGGAGAAGCGTTTGGCCGATAAGTCAGTAATAACGATAGATATTTAACAGGGAGGTATAGGGGTGGCGCAAGAAGTCAAACAAACTGCTGTACAAACACGCTCAGTGCAAACACGTCCAACCACCGATTTTAGAGCTTTACCTGAACTGGGTAGACCAGGTAGGGATAAAGACGGTAAAGCTGGTTCTACGGATATCCAGTTTTTTGAAGAAGTTAGTACAGGCGTTCGTTGGGTCGGTAAGTGTGGCAAAGAAGCGATGTTTACATCACAGGCGTTACGTGCATTACACCAGCAGTATGAAGAGCGATATCGACGCGCACGTTATTTTGATGAATACCGGGAAGCGATTGGCCTAGCGTTATATCAGAGCTTAGGTATTATCACTCCCGAAGTTGCAGTTAGTCCGCAATTACCGGCAGCACTTCCTCCACGAAGATGTGATCTCCATTTGGTTGATCAATTTCCCATTCCTCGATTTAAAAATGATAGGCATTGTTATATTTACCTCGGTAAAGCATTTCCTGGCAATGAAAAACTTTTTTATCGCGATGGACAAGGCAGAGATAACGTAGTACCTGTTGATGATTGGGAAAAATTTGAAGAAGAGCACTTAAAAATTATGCAGGGCGCTAAAAAGAAATACCTGCAAACGGATGAAAGAGCCTCTTTAATTACAGCCAATGGTGGTCATATTCCTGCCAGGGATGATGAACTGGAGGGTTATGAATATCACAAACCTTGTGTTCACCTGATGACAAAATTTGTCATTGGCTTTCATGTATTAGGAAAACCTTTTATTACTGCTTATCAACAAAATGAAGATAAAACTAAACTTACAACAGTAACCACATCAACAGGCGAAGTATTAGTTTTAAAAGGTTTAGGCGCAGCCCTTGCCATGGGTTTGCTTCTTGCACGATGCCGATTGCTTAGGCGGTGGTGGAGCAAATATGGGCTATACCGTTCAAACCGATGCTCAAGGTCAAAGATATGCGCAGCTGGTTAAAATCGATGCGGGTACTGCTTTTTCGTTTTTAGAAGGCGATGCCGGTATTTATGCGCATGATCCACGCAAGCGAAATATGTTCTTTGGACTGCAAGCTACGTTTATTCTGCGTTATGACCAATTAAGTGACTCCGACAAAATAGAATTTGCACAGACTGCACGGCAAATTTTGCAAGTTCCGCAAGCGACTTTTAAAGCGATTATTGATCAGGGCGTAACACCTGAGGGCTTTACCCAAAAACAAGCCGATCGCATTGTGCAAGAATTAATCGCTCGTAAATCGACTTTCTTAAATGGCTTTGCACCGGAAGTCAGTACACAACTCAGAGCAGAAGTTCAGACAGCCCGCCAAGCGTTGTTGGCAGACTTAGCAGCACCTGCTGCATCGCCAGTTGTGGTGCATATGCAAACTAGTTCTGTGCAAAGAGCCAATGCGCAAACTCAACAAAGTGCTTCAGAGCATAAAGTAACCGCATCCTCAGCATTACAAACATACGATGCCCAACAAAGCGCATTGACTGCCTTACAAGCGCAATTAGAAAAAGAACGTATCCAGGGTGCAGCAGCTGAAGAAAAAACCGCAGGGTGTCAGGTATTTCAGAAACCCATGGTAAGCCCACATTTTGTGGGTAGGGAAGAAACATTAGCAAGTCTGGCACAAGCATTACATGTAGGTCACGGCAATGTTATTACCCAAGGTATTAGTGGGTTAGGTGGTGTAGGAAAAACCCAGCTTGCTGCACGTTATGTAGAATTAGCTAGTGAAGGCGCTCAATGTGGTACGCTGACCCTGCAATACCAAGCTGTGATTTGGCTTAATGCCGAATACAATCTGGATATGCAATTTATCATGCTGGCGGAGGCCTGGTGCAAAAAACCAGGACTCAAACCAGAAGAAGCGGTTGCAGCTGTTTATCACTATTTAAAAAACAAGCGTACGTTATTGGTATTTGATAATGCGGTGGATAAAGCGAGTATTGAACCTTACTTACCTCCATCACGGAGCACATTACTAGATCGTTTTACTTCTACTTCCTCATCCAATCTATCTAAGCATTTTCATATACTGATTACCAGCCGTAATGCTGAATGGCCACAAATACCCACCTTAAGTTTAAGCGGCTTTACCCAACAAGAAGCCACTGACTTTATTCGTCAACGTTTACCAAATGCTATCTCAGAAGAAATTACTGTTTTGGTTGAGACTGTTTCTACCTTGCCGTTAGCTCTATCACATGCTGTTGCTTATATCGCAGAAGGTCACGGTTCATTACAAGATTACCCAAGGCAATTTGCCTTGCACCAATTAAGTTTAGGCAGTTCCATCACCATACAAACGGATGCCACCCAAACGGTGCTATCCACTTTTTTACTGAGTTTATTTCGTATCAAGCAACAATATCCTATCGTTGAGCTAATCCTCAATGTATGCGCCTACCTAGCACCCGAAGGCATTCTCATAACCTGGTTAGAAATGGTATTTACAAGCGCAAAAGAAATAAAAGAGCCTTATAGGCTAGGGCAATTTCCATTAGCAGACGTTCAAAGAGGCCTAACTGCATTGCAACGCCACGCATTGCTGCAAGCGTCAGAAATAGGTTTATTGAATATCCATCGCTTATTACAACAAGTAATCCGTCATCAATTAACTCCCGCGGAACAGCAGGCTCAGGTTACACGCGTGTTGCAATGGTTAACAGACACTAATCCTCAGGAAGGGAGAAATGATAAAGATGCTAATTAAGTCTGGCGAGTGTTTGTCTCACATCTTGAGACTTGTATCGGACACTATAATCAAAGTGGTTTAGAGGAAAATGAGTTTTTGGCATCAGCATCAGCTCAATTGGGCGGTTTGTATTTCTACCTAAAACAACCTGCGCGAAGTCGGGGTTTGTTAGAATCTGCGCTGCAGATTCAAGAAGCGTCATATAGTCGAGATCATTATAAATTGGCGGTTACCTTGACAAATGGGCAGTGCCTATTTATCCTTAGGAGATGCAGCTAAAGCACGAGATTTGTTAGAACGCGCGCTGAAAATTAGTGAGACACGTTATGGTCGAAATGATGAGCAAGTGGTAGGAATTTTAGTGAGTTTGGGTAGTGCCTATGGTGCCCTAGGGAATGTG
>Ga0206798_1171_pt2 | contig 10415 bp, 10 predicted proteins | sample Alteio_BWOrgCont_66_FD_152893 | JGI IMG/M metagenome (GOLD analysis project Ga0206798, IMG submission 152893) | Enriched cells from forest soil in Barre Woods Harvard Forest LTER site, Petersham, Massachusetts, United States -... | ecosystem: Environmental > Terrestrial > Soil > Temperate forest >...
AGGTTATTATTTTGGTATTTGGTACGAATAAAAAAGAAAAAAGAAAAAAAAATTGAAATTTAAATCGGTTGCCGTGTCTCTAGTTTGTGAATCAAACAAATCAATGTTTGATCCTAATACAAGATTAACCGAAATCAGCGAACTAATATTATCATTTTTAGATTCGGTATCTCTGGCTTCTTTTTCGTTGACTAATTGGGAGTGGCGGATTCAAATCAAAAACATGTTTTCGGTTGGTGCCCCAAAAATTTATTTCATAAAAGTTGCGATTGAAAATGGTTATCTTGGTTTAGTTAAATGGGCTTACAAAAATAATTACAATAGAATATCGATTTGCCGATATGCGGCTAAATATGGCCACTTGGATATTTTAATATGGGCGCGCGAGAATGATTTAGATTGGTTCGAAGATGTTTGTGTGGAAGCTGCACTGAATGGACATTTTGATATTTTAAAATGGGCACACGAAAATGGTTGCGAATGGAATCATTGGACATGCACATATGCGGCTAAGGGAGGCCATTTCGACATTCTCAAATGGGCCCATATTAATGGTTGCGAAGTAACAGAACAAGCATCATTATATGCCGCCAAAGAAGGACATTTAAATATTTTTCAGTGGCTATGTGAAAATAAGCATATGTTACATACAGATATATGCGCACAAGCTGCTAGGGGAGGCCATTTCGAAATTCTTAAATTAGCCAGATTAAATGGTGTTCCTTGGGATAGTTCCACATGTTCTTCGGCAGCTTTGGGAGGCCATTTAGAAATACTGAAATGGGCCAGAGAAAATCAGTGCCAATGGTCGAGTGGTACTTGTTCTAATGCTGCCGCGGGAGGACATTTAGAAATTTTAATTTGGGCGCGCCAAAATGGGTGCGCATGGGACTCACTAACATGTCAAGATGCGGCTTATAGCGGTCATTTGGATATTCTAAAATGGGCACGTTTGAATGGTTGCGCATGGACTGAACGAACATGTTGCGAAGCTGCTAAAATGGGACATTTAAATGTTCTTCAATGGGCACGAGAAAATGGCTGCCCATGGGATTATAACGTATGTCATTATGCTGCTAGTCGAGGTCATTTGAATATTCTGATTTGGGCACGACAAAATGGCTGCGAGTGGAACGAAAACACATGCAATCATGCGGCATATGAAGGTCGTTTAGATATTATTAAATGGTTACGATCAAATGGTTGCCCATGGAACTCGCAATTGTATCGAAATGCGAGACATGGAAGATATTTGAATAATTACGAAATCATTAAATGGGCCATAGAAAATGGATGTCCAGAATAGATTAAAAATTGAAAATTTATTATGACTGATATATTAATATCGATCATAATAATAATAATAATAATAAATGAACCTACTCGATACATTATTCAAAGATGTTTTTGGAGTAATACTTTCGCTACTTGATCAGTCATCAAAAATATGTTTATTAATGACTTGTCAAGATTTAGTTAGTAGTATTAAAAAACCATTATTACACAAAAAAAAATTTATTTATGCAGCAGTTGCGGATGGCCATTTGAATTTGATCAAATTTGCTTGCGATGTTGGCTACGAATGGGGATTTTGGTTACCCATGATTGCGGCTAGAGAAAATTATTTAGATATACTTGAATGGATACATGAAAATAGAGATAAATATTCCCATCCAAATATATGTCAAGGTGCAGCAGAGGGAGGACACATCAGAATTTTAAAATGGGCGCGCGAAAATGGATACCCTTGGGATAATGTGACGTGTAGTTATGCTGCCAGGCATGGCCATCTAGATGCATTAAAATGGTTGTGTGAAAATGGCTGCAGTTTCGGCTCTTATGTATGTTCACAAGCAGCATTAGGAGGCCATTTAAATGTTTTGAAATGGTTGCGCGAAAATAACTGTCCATGGAATTCTACGACTTGTTTGTGTGCTGCCCAAGAAGGCCATTTAGATATTTTGATTTGGGCACGGCAAAATCATTGTAATTGGACCGATTTGGTGTGTGCAGGTGCTGCTAAAAATGGACATTTAAATATTATTCAGTGGGCATTCCAAAATGGATACGACTGGACATATGATGTAGGATATGAAGCAGCATATAACGGCCATTTACATATTTTAATTTGGGCACACCAAAATGGTTACCAATTAGACGAACAAACTAGTTTGGCAGCTATTCATGGAAATCATCTAAATATATTAATTTGGTTACGAAAAAATAACATTCGATTAGATAGTCATTGTTTGGATTTGGCGCAACATTATCCGGATATTAGAAATTGGCTTGAGACTGAGCAAATCACACTGGAAAATATTCATTAATTTATTAATTTGTTAATCAATTGATGATTTGTATTAAATAAAAATTGAAATTTAATTTGGTCGATAAGTTCATTTAAATTTCTAATTAGTAGTCTTTATATCATACCTAATGTTTGCTAATGAACTACTAGAAGAGTTGCAAAAAATAGTCATTTTGATGCTTGACTTCGTATCACAGTCGTGTCTCGCGATGACATGTAAAACAATGATAAAATTAATTAAAAAAAATGCTTCGGTTAAATCAAAAGAACGATTTGTGTGTTTGGCTGCCAGACTCGGATATCTAAATCTGCTAAAATTTGCGATCGAATCCAAATATGAATGGGATAAAGAAGTATCTTTGCATGCCGCTTTGAATGGACATTTAGAAGTGTTACAATGGATAGAAGAAAATAATTATGAGTGGAGTAATGTTGTTTGTATTAATGCTGCTTATGGAGGCCATTTAAACGTTCTTCAATGGGCCATAAATAATGGATGTAATTGGTATACGGGGATATGTTCGACTGCAGCTAGATTTGGTCATCGAAATATTATTCAATGGGCCCGAGAAAATAGTTGCCCATGGACTAAATTAACATGTGCGAATGCTGCTGAGAATGGTCATTTAAATATTCTTCAATGGGTCCGAGCTAATGGCTGTCCATGGGACGAAACAACATGTGCAGGTGCCGCAGAGGGAGGCCATTTAAATATTCTTCAATGGGCGCGACAAAATGGCTGTCCATGGGACGAAACAACATGTTCAGGTGCCGCAAGAGAAGGCCATTTAAATATTCTTCAATGGGCACATCAAAATGGCTGTTTGTGGGATGAATTAACGTGTTCGAATGCTGCAGAAAAAGGCCATCTTGATATTCTTCAATGGGCTAGAGAAAATGGCTGCCCATGGAATGAATCGACGTGTTCGAATGCCGCAGCAGAAGGCCATCTTGATATTCTTCAATGGGCACGAAAAAATGGCTGCCCATGGGATGAGTCGACGTGTTCGAATGCCGCAGAAAAAGGTCATCTTGATATTCTTCAATGGGCCCGATCAAATGGTTGTTCATGGGATACAGATGTATGTGAATATGCTGCCCAAGGAGGTTATTTGGACATCTTAATTTGGGCACGACAAAATGACTGCCCATGGGTTTGGCATGAATGTGTGAGCAATGCGTCGGAATATGGACACCCAAACGTTATAGAATGGATATATAAAAATCGTTAATAATAATTAGTTATTGGTTCAATAACTAACTATTACTAAAAATAATGGCATATTATCAATAAAAAATTGAAATTTTAATCTGTTAGTTAGTTCATTCAAATCATCAATAGTATTCGAATATCAACAGTATCAACAGTATCAACAGTATCAATGTTCGCTGGTGAATTGCCCGAAGAGTTGCAAAAAATAGTCATTTTGATGCTTAATCCAATATCAAAATCGTGTCTTGCAATGACATGTTCAACAATAAATGAGTTAATCGGTGAGACGATTTTAGTTGTGTCAAAGGAACGATTTGTATCTCTGGCTGCAATAGATGGACATTTAGATCTGCTTAAATTTGCTCTTGACTGCAAATACGAGTGGTCTACAGATGCATGCTCGAATGCGGCTTTGAATGGGCATTTGGAGGCGCTGCAATGGTTGAGAGAACATGGATGCCCTTGGGACGAATCGGTATGTTTGAATGCGGCTTTGGGAGGACATTTGGATGTTCTTCGGTGGGCCACATCCAATGATTATGAAGAAACAGCATTCTATCATTTAAAATGGAACCGGCGACTGTGTGCCAATGCGGCTTTAGGAGGACATTTGGATGTTCTTCAGTGGGCGCGAGAAAATAAATATGAATGGGATCCTAGTGTATGTTCGGGTGCTGCCAATGGAGGCCATTTTGATATTTTAAAATGGGCCAGAGACAATGGATGCGATTGGGATTATTGGACATGTTCGAATGCTGCCAAAAATGGCCATTTAGAAATTCTTAAATGGGCCCGAGCGAATGAATGTGCATGGAATCATTTAACGAGTTTCTATGCTGCTAGCAATGGTCATTTTAATGTTTTTGTTTGGGCGATGTTAAATGATTGTGTTTTTGTTTCGGCAACATTTTTAGTTATAGCCAAAAATGGCCATTTAAAAATTTTGCAATGGGCAAAATCGAATGGACATGAATTAGACGCAGTATGTTCTGGAGCGGCATTGGGAGGACATTTGGATATCATTCAGTGGGCCAGGAATAACGGATGCAAATGGGATTGTTCGACATGTGCCAATGCAGCCAGGGGAGGACATTTAAATATCCTCCAATGGGCACTTCTAAATGGCTGTCCATGGGACGAAACGACATGCTCCGAAGCATCGAACGCTGGTCATTTAGATATTCTACAGTGGGTGCGACAAAATGGCTGCCCGTGGAACGAAAATACATGTTCGAGTGCGGCTTTTATCGTACGTATGGATATTCTTCAATGGGCGCGTCAAAATGGTTGCCCATGGGACGAATCTACATGTAGTCATGCTGTTGTGCAAGGCCATCTTAATATACTCCAGTGGGCCAGATTGAATGGCTGCCCATGGAACGAAAATACATGTCTACATGCGGTCATGAATGACCAACTCAATATTCTAATTTGGGCGCGACAAAATGGCTGTTTGTGGGATCGTGACAGATGTTTACAATGCGCATCGGATGATAAAATCATCAAATGGATTCATGAAAATAGTCAATAATAGTTATAATTGATTCAATAACAACTATTATTAAAAATGATTAACCATGCCGCAACGTAAAAAAAATTGAAATTTTAAATATATTGAATAAGTTGATATCTTGAGCCACTACTATTAGATTACTATTAGATTACTATTAGATTACCAACAATGACTGCCGTAGATTATCCGGAATTCTCGCGATTAGTCGACAACTCAACACTACAATTTGCATACGAAAATCAAGTTCTGAAAGTAACTGTTCGAGAGTTGTCTCTTTTTTATGAAAAACAGATCGTTAATGGCCAAAAAGCTTATCCCAAAAGATTGCAAAATGGGCGCCCAATTAGTAATCAGCAGAATTCATTAACAGCTATCAGAGACGATGATCGTATTTCGATTGAAAGTTTTATCGGATATCTTTTTGAATACGGAGCAAATAAATTAAATAATGGCCTCAACTTCATTATCAAGTATGACACATCGAATATCAAAATCCATCTTGATGTAATAGATCCTCTTGAGAAAAATAATATTACGAAAAGATATTCTGTATCGCTGCCACAGGTAAGATTCGGATTCTTTGGAACAGCCCGTTTGGATCATCGGATTGGATATGTAAATGAAATTATGACACAAACAACTTCGAATCTGGATGGATTCAAACAACGTTTCAGTAGCCTAGAGTCGGTAACGAATAATAAGTTTGTTGTTTTGGATCATCGAATTGGATATGTCAATGAAAGTATGACACAAACAACTTCAAATCTGGATGGATTTAAACAACGTTTAAGTAGCCTAGAGACAGTAACAAATAATAAGTTAGATGTTTTAGAAAAAAAAGTCAGCGTGTACATAAAAAAAACCAACGAACAATTTCATAACGAAGCCGATTGCCTCGAAATTTTTAGCGCCGCAGTAAAAAAACAGGAACAAGATTTGCGAGAACTGTTCGATTCGATGAAATTGATGGAACAGAAAATCGTTTTGTTAGAATCATATGTCACCGAACTACATCAAGAAAATTGTGAATTAAAAGAACGAGTTAATAAAGAATCAAACCAACCATTAATTTAAAAATCCATCATTAATTGAACTAATCAATTTGATTAATGATGAAAAAAAAAATTAGTAATTTATCTAATCGTAGGAATTTGGAAGCATATCTTAAATACACTTTTTAAAATGTATTTAAATGTACGATTTTTTCCAATTTGTATTTATTTTGTTCGAGTGTTAAAAATACATGTAAGATAACTATGCTTTTATGTTCTTTGAAAATATATTTTCGAAGAGTATCTATTTCTGTTAAAATAGATACGCTTAGAATTCCGTACATTATAAAAATAAAATATTTTATTAATCGCAATTAAATTAATTCATTGGCATCCGCATATTCATAATAGAATTCTTCCATATCACAGATCATGGAAAGTTCAGTATATTTCTTTTTTCTGATAAAATAATCATCATGTATGATTAGTTGATTATTTGATTCGAATTTGTCATTGATGTGATTCCATAATTTTGTAGTATCAATGTGATGATACATTCGCAAAATAATTTCTGTATTTGTTTTTTCGTCAATATAATTTGATAATTCGTTAGCAGAACCGGATGTTTTCATACATAAACTTTCGTATTTGTTATTTTTGCGAATAATAAATAATGCATATGGTTCTCCACAACTCCCTAATTGTGGAATTTTCCCGAATTTTTTTCTGATGAGTGCATCTTCGAGAAGACGTTCATATGCTTCCAAATATTTTCTATTTTTTTTAGATTCTTTAATAATTTTATCAGCTTCAGCAATTTTTTGTTCCGCTAAACTTATTTTTGACTGTTTCATAATATAATAGTTTACTATGTAAAGATATTATATTATCGATAATAATTATTTCAATTTTTTTGATCAAATATCATTATAATTCAAACGTTCATTATGAATTTTGGATATGTCCGAAATTAATTTTGTTTTGGTATAACCATTTACCAAATTAAAACGACAGTTCCGTATCTTAATTTTACGATCTCTTCCAGAACCTAGTTTATTTTTAATCCTGTTCCATAAATTAATGGAATTCGGACTGTAGTTAATTGTCAGAATGATTTTCATGTTAGGATGACGTTCTTTGTGAGCGATAATACGAGACTTCGAACATTTATTCATAATTCGCAGAGCATAAAAATCATATATCACATCATCCTCGTCATAGTCGTCTGGATCATCATTATTTTGGATAATAATTAATACATTTTCGTCACTTTGATTTCCAGTCGAAACTACACGATCATTTGCCATAGTATCCAATTTGTTAGATTGATCAACATTAATTTCATACAAATCATCATTTTGTCTAATCATTTGTTTTGCCATTTTGGTGAGTTTCTGGTTATTTTTATCTATGTTTTGTGTCATTTCACGTAAAGTTTGATTTTCATTAAACAATCTATCAATTTTTGAAGACATTTTCTTAATTTCATCGTCCTTTTTTTCAATGAGTTTTTCTTTTGCGCGGATTTCTTTCCGAATAAAATATTTATTGACAATAGTTGATACTTTTACCGCAAATTTCGGAGATGCCCATGCCGCAATATGTGGTATCAAATAATGATGAACATAGGTGCCGCAAATAGTTTGGTTATTTCCTCCAGTAATAACAATTGTTAAATCGTCCGTCGTGCACACGACCGCCGCTGAAATTTCAGCAATCAACTCTTTCGATGAGGCAGTTTCGTTCCAATGTTTTAGTTCCTTTTTTTTCCCATTTTTAGTTTTAACCACAGCGATCATTTTTGTGGCATTAATATAGCCATTTTCTTTCATAATTATAACCTTAAATGGTCCATAACGTCCCCAACAATAATCATCATTGATATCCTTAAATGAAATTTTCATAATATCGTCTTTTAATTTCTTTTGACTGGGCTTATTTTCCTTGGCAGTTTTACTACCTGATGTTTTCCGATATTTCCTTCTGGAATGGGACATGTGGATTGGTTATGAATATTAAATTATTAAATTTTGTACGTTGGCAAAATATTTTTCAATTTTTTTTTAGTCATATACAACCATTTTGATATCGTTACTTTTACATATCTCTTTGATGACAACAGTGTCTCTATCATCGACACCAAACAAATACATATATTTTTGTCGATCCGGATAATATGTCGAATATGCAATTAGTTGACCCAATGCATTTTTCCAATCATCATATTTTTTGATTTCAATCAGTTTGTGTTTCGTTAACAAATCAATTCGTCCAACAGGAGTTTTAACTTCAATTTTTCCACCGAGTTTATCATGTAATTCAGTTTGAACTTCTTTTTCTCGATTATTTGCAGAGTACATTTTGAGATGAGTAAGAGCATTGAAATATCCAAATTCGTTTTTAACGGAAAAACATTTCCACTCTTCAATCCAAGAACATACCTTAACGGCGAACGATGGCGAGACCCAATACGCAATATGTGTCATTAAAATTGGATGTACATAAGATCCACGAATTTCGGATATTTGTCCACCAGTCTTGATAATAATCATATCATCTTCCGTCAATTTCATTTCTTTAGCAGCTTCTCTAATAAAATCGGTGGTCGATGCATTTTCTTTCCAACTATATAATTCCTTCTTTTTTCCATTTTTGGTACTTCCTTTTGCAACTACTTTTGTAGCATTAATATAACCATTCGAAATCATAAAAATCACATTAAACGGCCCACATTTCCCCCTACAGTACGTATCATTAATATTTTCAAATAATATTGTTGACATCTAAAATAAAATTATTAACAAGTTTACTTTTTATATGAACTTGACATCTTTAAAAAAGATATCCACATGTTCTAAAAAATAAATTTTTTAACTATGCTTCTATGTTCTTTCAAAACATAATATAGAAGCATATCTATTTTAATAAAAACAGATACGTTTAGAATTCCGAACATTAATCTAATAAAAAATTGAAATTTAAACTGATTATTGACCGGTGTAAACTTTGGTACTAATAATCAAATATTTTGATGTTGAATAGCGAATTTATAATAGAATTACGAGAGATTATTGTGTTGATGCTTGATGCTGCTTCACAATCGAGTTTTGCTTTGACTTGTAACAGTGCAAAAAAATTTATAAAAGAAGTGGTTCGCATCAAAGGAAAAGAGCGATTCATTTGTATAGCTGCTCGAGAAGGATACTTGGATTTGGTAAAATTTTCTCTTGATTGTGGATATGAGTTGTGTATTGATGCGTGTTCGAATGCGGCTTTAAATGGACATTTGGAAGTGTTGAAATGGCTACGAGAAAATAATTGTCCATGGGGCCGATCAACGTGTTCGAATGCGGCTTTAAATGGACATTTGGAAGTGTTGAAATGGCTACGAGAAAATGATTGCCCATGGGATCATCGAACGTGTTCGAATGCGGCTTTAAATGGACATTTGGATGTTATACAATGGGCCCAACAATACGGATGTGACTGGGATTGGACAACTTCTTCGTATGCGGCGTCAAACGGTCATTTGAATGTGATTGAATGGGCTGTTAAAAATGGTTGCCCGTGGAATGACTGGATATGTTTAAGTGCAGTTCCAAATGGCCACTTGAATATTATTCAATGGTCCAGATTAAATGGTTATCAATGGAACGATCATACTTGCAACCAGGCTGCCGAATATGGACATTTACACATTTTGCAATGGGTCCATGAAAATGGTTGCCCAATGCATCCAGCAGCAGGTGCGAGCGCTGCAAAAAATGGACACTTTGAAATTTGTAAATGGGTTCATGAAAATGGTTGTGAATTAACTCTGAGAGTTTGTCGGGAAGCTGCTTCGAATGGCCATTTTCAGATTTTACAATGGGCCCGATCAAATGGCTGCCCATGGGACAAGTTAACATGTGCTTATGCAGCACGAGGATGTCATTTAGAAATTCTTCAATGGGCGCGATTAAATGGATGTGACTGGGACGAATTAACGTGCGAATATGCGGCTAAAGGAGGATATCTAGAAGTTCTCCAATGGGCGCGGTCGATGGGTTGTCCATGGAATGAAAAAACATGTGAAATTGCAGTACTTAAGGGCCATCTAAATATTCTTCAATGGGCGCGCCAAAATGGCTGTCCGTGGGACGAATTTACATGCACAAATGCGGCATATAAAGGTCATTTAAATATCCTACAATGGGCACGATCAAATGGTTGTCAATGGGATGAAAATACATGTATCGGTGCAGTTTTGAAAGGCCATTTGAATGTACTCGAGTGGGCACGATCGAATGGTTGCGCATGGAATATCGACGAATGTATGCGCATTGCCAAAGATAAAAAATACGAAAAAATCGTTAAATGGATTAGTGAAAATAACTAAATGCATTGATA
>Ga0206798_1220_pt1 | contig 10241 bp, 10 predicted proteins | sample Alteio_BWOrgCont_66_FD_152893 | JGI IMG/M metagenome (GOLD analysis project Ga0206798, IMG submission 152893) | Enriched cells from forest soil in Barre Woods Harvard Forest LTER site, Petersham, Massachusetts, United States -... | ecosystem: Environmental > Terrestrial > Soil > Temperate forest >...
GCATCGTCGTCTTTCGCGTGCCGGAAATTGACGAGGGGCTGCTGCGTTTGCGAACCGTTGAGGACGTGTTTCTGCTCGCCTGGGGGACGGACCAGCTAACTTACCGGGCGGAGGATCTGGAGCGGATTCGCCGCTGGACGGCGCGCGAGCCGGACTGGCAGAATCTGCTGCGCATCCACCATGCCGTGCGGCCCAAGCCCAAGGGCAAACCGACCTATCACCTGGTCGCGCAGATGGAGGGGCACCACGGCTACCTACGCCGGGATGCGCGCCAGGCGCTGGGAGAGGGGTTGCACGGCGTCATCCCGGCCAGTTGGCGACCCGCGGAAGAAAACGCCGCCGTCGAAATGTGGCTGACCATCGACGGAGCAACCGCGGTGTGCGGCCTACGGCTATCGGACCGGACGATGCGGCATCGCACCTACAAACTAGAGCACCGCCCGGCGTCGCTGCGGCCGACGGTCGCCGCCGCCATGGTGCGCCTGGCGGGAGTGCGGCCGGGGCAGGTCGTCGTTGATCCGATGTGCGGCGCCGGAACCATCGTCGCTGAATGCATTGGGGCGGCCGGCGCCGGGCGCGGAGCCAGCTGGGCTCCGGTGGGTGGCGATCTGGATTTTGGGGCGGCCCGGGCAGCCGCCCTGAACCTGCGCCACGTCGGGCCGGCCCATGTGCTGCGCTGGGACGCACGCCGGCTGCCGCTCGACGATGCGAGTGTCGACCGCCTTCTGTCCAATCCTCCCTTCGGGAAACAAATGGAAACTCCCGAAGCGATCGGCCCGCTGTACCGCGCAATGATTCCGGAGTATGACCGTGTGCTCCGGCCGGGCGGCTGGGCGGTGCTGTTAACCAGCGAGGCGCGCGTTTTGAGCGACGCGGCGCGGGCCGTACGATGGAAATCGATAAGGCAGGTGAAGGTGCGGGTTTTGGGACAATTGGCGGTCGTTAGCGTCTGGCAGAAGCCTGGTGGATAAGTTACGATGGATGGGAATTGCCACTCGCGCAGAGGCGAGCGGCGGTTTTACGCTCGTCGCCACGTGAACTGCGGCGGGCGAGGAACCAGGGGCGAACGGCGATGTTAGTTTCCAAGCTGACGTGTCCAAATTGCAAAACCGTGCTGAAGCCAGCAAAACCCCTGCCAGCCGGGAAGAAGGTGAAGTGCCCCAAGTGCAGCACCGACTTCACCGCCGACGAGGGAGATGCGAACAAGATCGACGCCGCCAAAACCCTGGCGGCCGCTGCGGCCATGGCGGCACCCGGGGGCGCGAAAAAGAAGGCCGACAAGCCCGCTGAAAAGAAGCCGGAGCCGAAGGAACTCACCGAGGAAGAGGAAAGCGCCGGTGTCTATAATATCCTCGCCGCGGATCGCCCCAAGCTTGGGATCGAGGACGACGAAGATGAGGACGAGGACAAGGGTAAGGATGGCAAGGTGGACTTTGTCCCGGACCATTCCATTAAGGACCTGCGCGGGCCCGCGCAGGCGGCGGTCATTCGGCCGTCGAATCTGCTCATCGCCAACGGTGTCGTCGGCTTTTTCGGCTGGGCGATCCTGTTCATTCTTCTGATTATCCCGGTCGTTTTCCCAACGCTTGAGGACGATGAAAATGCCAAGGACGCGATTGCGAAACCGACGCTGATCATCCCCCCTGGATTGAGCTCGCTTGGCACTTTCACCCCCGGCGGCAATGCTGGGGGCAACGTATTCCAACCGCCTGCGAAAAAGCCGCTCAAACCGGAAGAAAAGAGGAATACCATATACTTGGTCTACACGCTGGACCTAAGCACAATGTCTAACTTCCAGTGGTACCTGTTCGCGCTCTGTCTGAGCCCTATTTTCCTGGGAATGATTTACGCAGGCGTGATGACCTGGGGCGCGGTGCACATGCAGAATCTGCAATCACGCACCTGGGGAATCGTCTCGAGCTGCATGAGTATGTTCCCGTATGCCACCATGGGTTTCGTCACAGTCTGCTCCATGATAATTACCCTGGTCGTCGGTATGGTCGCTGACGAGCCCATCACAGTCCTGATTGTCTTGATCGCGTTTTGGGTTCTCGAGGCAATTCTCTGTGTCCTGATCGGAGTCTACGGGCTCACGACGCTTATGAGGCCGGACGTGATCGATGGTTATGAATACGTCCCCGACCTATGATGTTTTTGAGAGTCCACATTAGCAAGGTGTAGCCGTGCCGACTGTTTATCGATTTGCCGGCGGTGTCGTTCTGGTAGGTGCAATACTCGCTGTGGCGGCGTGCGATGGTCCGCCGCCCAAGCCGGCCATATTCAACGATCGCATTGCCCGAAACAACGACAAGTGGAACACGGCCGTGGCCGCTTTCAAGGGCACAATGGAGCCCGTGACGCGGGGAGGTACCGTGTCGAGCGCGCAGGCCAACGGTGCGTATGACACACTGGAAAAGGAGTTCACAGCCGTCAAGCGGGCAAGCCATCACATGCCGTATTCCAGTGAAGGGTGGAACCTGCTGCAGAAATACCAGGCCTATCTGGACAACGAGGACGAGATCCTGCATGGCGAGGTGAAACAGGTCGTCAACACGGTCGGGGACGGCAACCTGAGCGCGGCAGACAAGTCGCGGAAGGTATCCGACCTCTATAACTCGATTCAAACTCGCAGTAAAAAGGCCTGGGACGACCTAACGACTGCTCAAAGGGAGTTCTGCAAGGTTCACAACCTGACTCCCTCGGCCGCGACCGGAAAATGAACCGAGCCACCTTTGCCCATGTCGGGACCGAACCGCCATGCCAACCGTCACTAGCGTTTGCCGCATTCTGGCGCGCATCGCGCTTACCTTTTTTGTGGTGTGGCAGGTTGTCTTCCTACTGACTCTCAACTTCCTGAACGTCGAAAAACCGCTGCGAGAAGCCTTTAAGGACTGGTACTGGAAGGACGACCTGCATAAGGACGTCGCGGTGCCGGAGTACCTCATTGGTGAAGGGCCGATCCACAAAGATTATTACGAGCCAGCGGCCAAATACACCAAGCGCTGGTCGCAGCTAACAGGTCAGCCGGAGAGCTGGGGGCTGTTCGCTCCGACCATCATGCGGGTGGTGCCGTTCCCTGCCGTTGAACTGCGCTGGGACAATCAGGACTGGCCGGACTGGGCCGAGCCGCCGGCGCTGCCAACGGAACGACAGGCAGCCATCGTGATGCTGTCGGACAATGAGCCGATCGACCGGCATTGCTACGCCAAATTTGGAATGTTTCGCATTCGCAAATATGAAAGCGAGATCACCACGCCTTACCCGCACACCGTCGACGGCGTGTTCAATCCCGCGACGCCGGACTGGAAGGAAAAGATCAGCAAAAAAGTGCGGGAAGACCCCGAGGCCATTCGCAACTACTTGCGATGGCGTCTGGAAGTCTGGCAGCGTGCCAATCCCCAGCTGCCGGCGCCGACCCAAGTCGTCCTGCTGGTTCGCGGTTTTGAGGTTCCGGAGCCGCCAGGGCCACAGCCGTGGGACTGGTACGACCTGGGCGAACACCACATGGCTCGTTGGCTGCCGGCGGCGCCGATCGACGCCCAGAAATATCAAGCCGTGGAGCGCTTTGATCCAGTAAGTGCACGCTTTGAGCGCGTGGAGAAGTAAGTCGCCATGGACAAACCGCAATTCATCGGATTGGCTCCCCTGTGGCCGTGGCCGTTGAGCCGCTGGCACTGGTGGGCGGCTCCGGTTCGCGCCGAGCGCCTGGCGGCATTGCGCATCGGGTTGGCCCTGCTGCTTTTGATCGATGTCCTGACGACCTACCTGCCAAATGCGACGCTGTTTTTCGGCGACGACAGCTTCGCGCCACCCGGTTCATGGGATTGGCGGCGCCAGGTTGAGCCGCCGGACCACTGGCCTCCGAGTTCCTGGAACGACGTCCAAGAACAATGGAACAAGCCGCCGGAACGGTGGTACTGGTCGGCACTCTACCACGTGGCTGACCACCGCGTTATTTACCTGGCGGTAGCCGCGTGGGCGGTGGCGCTGGTTGGCCTGCTGTTGGGTTTTTGCACGCGGCTCAATGCGGTGGTGGTCTGGATCCTTTCCACGTCGTTCGCCAATCTCAACACCAACATCGACAACGCTGGCGATCTAGTACGCGGCATTACGTTGTTCTATCTGATGCTATCTCCGTGCGGCGCCACCTGGTCTGTGGATGCCTGGCTGCGGGGACGCAAGGGGCTTGTGGTTATTTCGCCCTGGGCGCTGCGGCTCCTTTTCCTGCAAATGGTTTGCATCTACTGGTGCAACGGGCTGCACAAGACCATTGGCGACGACTGGCAGCAGGGCAAGGCTCTCTACTTCGTTTTGGGCGACCTCACGCTCGCGCGATTATCGTACGCCCGTTCGCCGCTGCCCGTGGAGTGGACCTACCAGTTCACGCGCCTATTGTCGTGGTTTGTGCTGACATGGGAAGTGACGTTGCCGCTGCTATTGATCTGGCGGCCGATCCGGCGAATCGCACTTGTGTTCGGTGCCTTGTTCCACATCGGCATTCTGTGCTCGATGGAAATCGGTTTTTTCCCCGCATATATGCTATGCCTCTACCTGCCCCTTTTGCCCTGGGAGTACCTGACCGACCGACTGGCCAAGAAAACCGCATCTGCTTCCGTGCAGCCAGGTACGGCACCGGCTGTCGACCCAATCAAGTCAGCGGGGCGAGAGTCGGCTTTTCGACAGCAATGAAATCGGGATAGCTCATCTGCACCGAAATCGCGTGGTCCCCGGCGTTGAAATTAATCGACTCATTCCTGCCCTGGTCCGGATCGCACCACGTCGGCAGCCCGAACAGGCTCCCGAACGGCGGGATTGAGCCGGGCTGCAAGCTGGTGAGTTGGTCGACCTCTTCACGGGTGGCGAAGCGAATGCTCTTTACGACGAGATGAGTGCGGGCCTTCTTGCTGTCGAGTTTGCGGTCTGCGGGCAACACGAGGAGCGCGAAGCTGTCGCCGGCCTTGACGACCAGGGCCTTGGCGCCGCTGGCGAGTGGCGCGCCGCGAACGGCGGCGGCTTCCTCGCTGGTGAAAACGGGTTGGTGCCGCGTAACGCTGAAAGCGACGCCTGCTTGTTGGAGCTTCTCTTGCAATCGCTCAAAAACAGTGGCTGGCATGACTTGTGCGCCCTCGTCTGTGTGTAATTCGCAGCCGCATGGTATCATAGGCGACGGCCATTTGGCGAGCCGGGAGCGTGAGCGACCGGAGGACAAGGTGACAAGGTGACAAGGTGACAGGGTGACAGGGTGACAAGGTGATAGGGTGATAGGGTGATAGGGTGATAGGATGATAAGGTGACAGGGTGACAACGTAACAAGGTGGCCTTGTCACCTCGTTACCCTGTCACCCTATCACCTTGTCACCCTGTCACCTTGTCACCTTGTCCTCCGGTAGCTCACGCCCGGCTCGCCAATTACAAAAAACAGAACTGCTGCCTTCTGCCCGCTGCCTCCGTTCACTTGGGTGCTGCCATGACCTTCGACCCACTCGCCGCTCCGCCGCTTGGGACGGCTGACTTGCCTGGCACCGGCGGCCGCATCAAGGGCGAACCCGAAGACTTCGAGGTGGAAGAGATACCCGCTTACCAACCCAGCGGCACAGGTGATTTCCTTTATCTCTGGATCGAAAAGCGCGGCATGGGTGCCGAGTACTTTGCCCGGCAGATCGCTCGGCGGCTCAACCTGCCTGTCGGTGAGGTCGGCACTGCCGGGCTCAAGGACCGTCACGCGGTCACACGGCAGATGGTCTCCGTTCCCGTCGCCGCCGAACCTCGGCTGCCGGAATTGGAAGGCGATGGCATCCGTGTGCTGTCAGTGAGCCGGCATGGCAACAAGCTCAAGCCGGGGCATCTGCACGGTAATCGCTTCCGTATCCTGGTGCGCGGCGCCGCGCCGGAGGCAGCGGACCGACTGCCGCCGTTGCTTGACCGTCTTCGCCGCGAGGGCTTACCGAACTTCTACGGGCCGCAGCGCTTTGGCCGCGATGGCGAGACTGGGCTTCTCGGGCTCGCCTTGCTGCGAAAAGAGAAGGCCCCGCCCCGGAACCCGTTCCTACGCAAACTCGCCCTGTCTGCGGCTCAGTCGGCGCTGTTCAACCACTATCTGAGTTGCAGACTCAAAGAAGGTCTCCTGCGCCGAGTACTGCCGGGCGATGTGATGGCCAAATGGCCGTTTGGCGGCATGTTCGTCGCGGAGGATTTGGAGCGCGAGCAGGAGCGATTCGATCGCCGGGAGACCGTGTCGGCGGGCCCGATCTTCGGTCGCAAGACGTTTGCTGCGGCTGGTGAAGCAGCCGAGCGTGAAGCATCGACGTTACAAGCCGCCGGGCTGACCACGGCGGCGATGCATGGGTTCGGCAAGCTTTTGCAAGGCACCCGGCGGCACAACTTGGTCTATGTCGATGACGTCGCGGGCGCGGTCGAAACGGAAGGTATTCGTTTGACTTTCACGCTGCCGGCCGGGTCCTACGCCACTCTCCTGGTGCGCGAGGTCACGAAGACCGACACCCTGGACGCCACGGAGGAGGCGGAGTGACATTCTCGCGGGATAGTGCATTGTCACTTGTACGAGCCGGAAGCGTAAGCGACGGTGTAGCTTCAGGATCCGTCGCTTACGCTTCCGGCTCGTAAATCCTCTACCCGACAAGTGAGGTGTGACAGAGCGCTAGCGCGCAATCCATCTGTCGCCGTTTCTTAGAGGTGCACAATGGTCAGTCTTCAAGTAACTCAGCTCGATCATGTCTCGGTTATCGTCACCGACGTCGAGTGGAGTCGGAGGTTTTATCGCGACATTCTTGGGCTCAAGGAAATTGCCAAGCCTCGGACTTTTGACTTTGTGGTGGTATGGTTTGATCTCGGCAACCAACACCTCCATCTCCTTCTCAAAGACCGACCGGACACACTGGGGCCGCGTCATTTTGCCCTCCGCGTCGCAGACGTCGATGCCGCCCGCATTCACTGCCGGGACCATGGCATCGCCACGATGGAAACGACCCCAATCCCCGGGGCCGATCGGTTTTTCATCAACGACCCGGACGGCAACCGCATCGAGATCATCCAGTGGTTGCGGCCCTACGACCCTGCCCGCGACGGGGCCGCGCCCTGAATCATGGTAAAGCAAGCAAAACCAGTGTAAGCTCGTGGTAACGACCGCTTTTGTTGAGGTGTCTTGCCATGAGCGATTTCCCATCGCTTTCCACCGATCAAGTCGCGGCATTTGTCGAGTTGGCCCGCACGGGCAGCCTTCGGCGCGCCGCGGACAAGTTGCACCTGACCGAACAGGGAGTCCGCAATCGCTTACTGATGCTCGAGCATCGGCTCGGAGCGACGCTTTATCAAAAGCGCCGTGGCCCACGCCGCTTACAGCCGTTAACGGAGCAAGGGCAGGAATTCTTGCCCCATGCGTTGGCGTTTCTGGAGCGCGCGCGGCAATTGGCCGAGGTGTTCCACGAGTCACCCCAGCCGCGCGAAGTGCGCGTCGCTGCCACGCAGTACATGATCATCCATGCCCTTATCCGTGTCATTCGCCGATTTCACAAGGCGCATACCCACGTTCGCATCCGTCTTGTCAGCCGTACCGAACAAGAGATCGAACAGGCCTTGCTCAATGACCCCGACCTCGCATTTGGCGTGGCGGCACCCTACGAGGGCCGGGCTGAGTTGCGGTACCACCATCTGTTCTCGCTGGAGTGGAGCGTGGTTGCGCCTTTGGGGCACCGTCTGCTGCACCGGCGCGCGATAGGGTTGGTCGAACTGGCGGAGTTGCCGTTGATCCTATTCGAGCGCGGATCGACGGGCCGGCAACACGTAATGGAAGCGTTTTACGGAGCGGGCTTGTCGCCGTTGATTGAGATGGAGACAACCAACACGGAGATCGCGCTTCGCATGGTGGAAGCAGGACTAGGCGTATCGATTGTGCCGTTGATGGTTGATGGTTCGGTCCAACGGGGGCGGCGGGTCGGAACCCGGCGACTGGGAAGCTTGATTCGGCCGATCGCATCCGGCATTCTCGTTCGCCGCGACGATCCCCTTTCGCCGACCAGCCGACAGTTTATGGAGTATCTGCGGGGAGCGTACAAGGGTGCGTAAGAATCACCAATGCATTGACCACACGGAAATGGCAGGACGAGCCGGAAGCGTTAGCGACGGAAATCCATACCGCACCGTCGCTTACGCGTCCGGCTCGTAACAACCTCGATCCTAGTTCGCGTCCGCGATGTCGCGGTGCAGGTCGCGCAGCAGGTCTTCGGCATTGAGCGGCTTGCGAAACCAACGGTCGACGCGCATGGCCTTGGGGTCGCCAAACTGATCGGGCGTGCGGCCAGTGACTGCGAAAATCTTCAGGTCGGCGATTGCAGGGTTATTGCGAATTTCGCGAATCGCCGTGGGGCCATCGCAGCGAGGCAGAGCCATGTCCATCAAAACCACGTCCGGTCGGTCGTGTGTGTGCAAGTATTCCAGGGCATCCCGGCCATCCTGGACAACCTCGACGTCCAGCCCAGCCATGCGGAGGAAGGCTGCCAGCAGTTCGCGTTCGTTTTGGTCGTCTTCAACAACCAACGCCTTGCGGGTGCGCCGTGGCGGCGCGGCGGCAGGTTGGACGTTGGCGGGCCCATCGAGCTGGCGTCGGATGGCATCCATCTCCGCCTCGATTTTGTCGATGGTGCCCTCCAGAGTTTGGTGCAGGCCCAGTTCGTGTTGTTTGCGCAAGAGGGCCAATCCGAGCGCCGCGGCATTAAGCCGGTTGCGCAGCGCATGCACTAGCTCACGCGCCATGGGTTGAGTTTGGGGAGCCGGCTCTTCCATTGCCGCTTGCCGACTGGGCCGGTCTTTGACTTCATCGCGCATGACAGCGACGTGCGGCGGCGCCGCAATTCCGAGGCGCACGACGTTGCCCCGGAGTGCAATGACCTCCACAGTAGCTTGAATGCCGGGGAACAGGATTTTCTCGTTGACTCTGCGGGATATTACGAGCATGGGCAAACCCTATGTTTCCAATTGGGCAAGGGGCACACTGGGACGCACGGTAAATTGGCTCCCCCGTTACTAGGGGGCTAAGACACGCGGCGAAGCAGGGATACTAACTACCGCCACGTTGGCTGAAAAAGAGAATGGGTCAGTTAAATAGGGAGCCAGGCTGAGCCGCTCAAGACCCAACAAGGGACAGGCCGACCTCAACAATTGTGCGAAGGCACCTCCACGCTTCGCCGATGCTAACACACGCAGCGTCAGCGCCGCAATAGCAACTTTTTGGGCTGAATTGTGGAGTTATTGGGTGCCAAATGCTTTCGATGGATGTGCGGACGCACCGCGTCGCCCATTAAGAAACGGCGAGAATGGATCGGTGAAATAGGCCAGGCCCACGGTGCCATCGGTTGATACGATAACCCTGGATGTAAGGCGCGGCCCGCATTTCAAGAAGAGCCTGCAGTGAGGGTTTTCGCGATGACTCAGCCTCTCCCGTCCCTTTACATTGCTCGCCACGGTGAGACTGCGTGGACAATTACCAAGCAACACACCGGCCTATCCGACATCCCGCTGACGCCACGCGGCGAGCAAAACGCCCGAGCCTTGGCGGGCCGACTCGGCGGGCGAACCTTTTCCTACGTCTTTACGAGTCCCTCCATGCGTGCCCGGCGCACTTGTGAGTTGGCCGGTTTCGGCGCGGCCGCCCGGGTCGATCCGGACCTGTCCGAGTGGCACTACGGCGCCTATGAGGGGCTGACGACGCAGCAGATTCGCAAGGAACGGCCCGACTGGCAGCTCTTCAGGGATGGCTGTCCGGGCGGCGAAAGCGTTGCCGAGATCGGGGCCCGAGCGGATCGCGTCATTGCAAGGTTGCGAGCTACCGACGCCGATGTGCTTGGGTTTTCCAGCGGCCATTTTTCGCGCGTGATTGCCGCGCGCTGGTGCGGTATGGAGCCGGCGCGCGGCAAGTCCTTTTACCTGGATACCGCGGCACTGAGCATCCTCGGTTACGAAAACAGCACCAACGATCCAGTTGTGCGTCTTTGGAACGACACCCGACATGTCTCTGCGTAATGGCGGGCGAGAATTGGCTCACAGCAAATCAAGGAAGCACCCATGGCGATTTCCCCCCTCGCAGGCAAACCGGCCCCGAAAGAATTGCTCATTGATGTGACCAAACTGGAACGCGCCTACCTCGATCAAAGGCCCGATCTGCAGGACCCCACGCAGCTCGTTTCCTTCGGCACCAGCGGTCACCGCGGCACGCCCCTCAACCGAAC
>Ga0206798_1221_pt1 | contig 10216 bp, 8 predicted proteins | sample Alteio_BWOrgCont_66_FD_152893 | JGI IMG/M metagenome (GOLD analysis project Ga0206798, IMG submission 152893) | Enriched cells from forest soil in Barre Woods Harvard Forest LTER site, Petersham, Massachusetts, United States -... | ecosystem: Environmental > Terrestrial > Soil > Temperate forest > O...
ACCACCGTTTCAATACCACTGAATACGTTTATCTATCCTAATAAAGAACAACAACGGGCACCCAACTACACAGACTTGGCCAGAACTACTGTGAGAGAAACAACAGACACAATACCACTAAATACATTTGTTTATCCTAATAAAGAACAACAGCGGGCACCAAACTATACGGATCAGGCCAGAACAACGACCAAACAAACAACAGTTCAAATTCCGTACGAAATGTTTATGCAACCATCGAACTATCAAGGTACGACTAGTCCACAAGATACGGCCAGAACAACGACAAAACAAACAACTGTACAAATCCCATATGAAATGTTTGTCCAAGCCAATAATTATCAGGGTCAAACAAATCCACAAGACACGGCCAGAACAACAATCAAAGAGGGCACTGTTCAAATACCATATGAGATGTTCGTACAAGCTAGAAACTATCAAGGTACGGCCAGCCCACAAGATCAGGCCCGTACTACAATTAAAGAAGGAACCGTCCAAATCCCATACGAAATGTTTGTCCAAGCAAATAATTATCAAAGAGCTCCAAATTATACAGATTTGGCCAGAACTACACTTAAAGAAGGTACGGTGCAGATACCATACGAGACGATGGTAACGGCGATCAACCAATCGACCGGACCGGCTACTACATTCGATCGCAGACCTCTTAGACCGACGACTAAAGAAACTACCGTAGAAAATCAGTATATTGGACCTATCGACGAATATATTAAAGGACACGGATATTTAGCCGAAAATCTTTCGGCCAAAAATACAAACAAACAGTTTACATCACAAGAAGTATATATCGCTCCATTGGAAGGCCGGGCCCAACACAGATCTTATGCAGATGCATACAATGTTGAACTTGATGAGCGAAAAGAAATTACGCAATGCTATAGATCACCAACTAATTCTAATGTTACGATGGGCCCAGACATGAGCATGACAAGTGTATATTTAAGAGATGATGAACCGATTAACCAACTCCCAAATATGGGTTATAGTGTTAATAATGATTTAGACCGATTAGTTTCTGAGCAAACTAGAAAAATAACAGAAAATGTTTCCGCAAATCGATATGTTTACGAGCCACAATTAGAGCAACTAAGAACTAATCCATATAGTATACCTTCTTATTATGGAAATGCATCATACTAGAAAAATTAAATAATTAAACATTTAATTAGTTATTTAATTTGTTGTTGGACAACCATTTTCTGTGGCCCATTTAAAAACTTCTAAATGGCCTTCCTGTATAGCATTAAAATAAGTTAAACTATCCCACGCGCATCCATTTTTTCTGGCCCATTTTAAAACTTCTAAATGACCACCAGAAGCAGCTCTAGAACAAGTCCAACTATCCCATTCGCATCCATTTTCTCTGGCCCATTTTAAAATTTCCAAATGGCCTCCCAGAGCGGCATTAGAACAAGTCCAACTATCCCATCCACATTGATTTTCTCTGGCCCATTTTAAAATCTCTAAACGGCCTCCCCGAGCAGCACAAGAACACGTTGACCTATCCCATTCACAGCCATTTTCTCTGGCCCATTTCAAAACTTCTAAATGGCCTCCTTTTGCAGCATTAGAACAAGTTAAACTGGTCCATGGACATTGATTTTCTCTGGCCCATTTCAAAACTTCCAAATGGCCTCCCAGAGCGGCATTAGAACAAGTTGAACTATCCCATGAACAATTATTTTTTCTGGCCCATTTCAAAACTTTTAAATGGCCTCCTCCAGCAGCATAATAACAAATCAAATTATCCCATGAACAGCCATTTCCTCTGGCCCATTTCAAAACTTCTAAATGGCCTCCCATAGCAGCATGACAACAAATATTACTATTCCAATTACAACCATGAGCTCTGGCCCATTTCAAAACTTCTAAATGGCCTCCCCGAGCAGCATGAGAACAAGTTGAACTATCCCATGAACAATTATTTTCTCTGGCCCATTTCAAAACTTCTAAATGGCCTTCCCGAGCAGCATTAGAACAAGTTGAACTATCCCATGAACAATTATTTTCTCTGGCCCATTTCAAAATTTCTAAATGACCTCCCCGAGCAGCATTAGAACAAATTGACCTATCCCATGAACAATTGTTTTCTCTGGCCCATTTTAAAACTTCTAAATGGCCTCCCCGAGCAGCATTAGAACAAGTTGAACTATCCCATGAACAATTGTTTTCTCTGGCCCATTTGAAACTTCTAAATGGCCTCCCCGAGCAGCATTAGAACAAGTTGAACTATCCCATGAACAATTATTTTCTCTGGCCCATTTGACGATACATAAATATCCCATTTTTGCGGCATTTTTTATGAATTTATTTTTTGGAATAATACAATTATGAAATGATTTATTAACAATTATTTTCCAAGTTCGACAAACATTAGCCATAATAACATACCCAACATCTCCAACTGAAGACATTATTATTACGATAATTTCCATCGGAATATATTCGAACAAACGTACTAATTCTTCCATTGATAGATACTAATTTTATAAATTGAATAGTTAAATATTTAATCATTCAATTTTTTTTTATCCATTTTCGGGACATCCATTTTCTCTAGCCCATTTCAAAACTTCTAAATGTCCCCCGCTAGCAGCATTTGAACAAGTACAACTAGTCCATTCGCAACCATGAGCCCTGGCCCATTTCAAAACTTCTAAATGGCCTCCGGAAGCAGCATAAGAACAGGTCTGACTAGCCCATTGACAATCATGAACTCTGGCCCATTTTAATACTTCCAAATGGCCTCCCAGAGCAGCATAAGAACAAGTAGAACTATCCCATTGACAGCCATGAGCCCTGGCCCATTTCAATACTTTTAAATGGCCTCCCAGAGCAGCATTAGAACAAGTCAAACTATTCCATGAACAGCCATTTTCTCTGGCCCATTTCAAAATTTCTAAATGGCCTCCTCGAGCAGCACCAGAACAAGTTAAACTATCCCATTCGCATCCATTTTCTCTGGCCCATTTCAAAATTTCTAAATGGCCTCCTCGAGCAGCACTAGAACAAGTTAAACTATCCCATGCACAATAATTTTCTCTGGCCCATTTCAAAATTTCTAAATGGCCTCCTCGAGCAGCATTCGAACAAATCGAATAATTCCGCGCGCAACCATGAGCTGTGGCCCATTTCAAAACTTCTAAATGGCCTTCTGAGGCAGCATTAGAACAAGTTGAACTATTCCATTCGCACCCTTTTTCTCTGGCCCATTTCAAAACTTCTAAATGGCCTCCGAGAGCAGCATTAGAACAAGTCGAACTACTCCATGAACAATTATTTTCTCTAGCCCATTTCAAAATTTCTAAATGACCTCCCCGAGCAGCATTAGAACAAGTTGACCCACTCCATGAACAATTATTTTCTCTGGCCCATTTGACAATACATAAATATCCCATTTTTGCGGCATTTTTTATGAATTTATTTTTTGGAATAATACAATTATGAAATGATTTATTGACAATTATTTTCCAAGTTCGACAAACATTAGCCATAATGACATACCCAACATCTCCAACTAAAGACATTATTGTTACAATAATTTCTACTGGAATATATTCGAACAAACGTACTAATTCTTCCATTGATAGATACTAATTTTATAAATTGAATAGTTAAATATTTAATCATTCAATTTTTTTTTATTCATTTTTCGGGACATCCATTTTCTCTAGCCCATTTCAAAACTTCTAAATGGCCTTCAGCAGCAGCATTTGAACAAGTGTAACTATCCCATTCACAGCCATGAGCTCTGGCCCATTTCAAAACTTCTAAATGGCCTCCAGAAGCAGCATAAGAACAAGTCTGACTATCCCATTGACAATCATGAGCTCTGGCCCATTTCAATATTTCCAAATGGCCTCTAGAAGCAGCATTAGAACAAGTGGAACTATCCCATTGACAGCCATGAGCCCTGGCCCATTTCAATACTTCTAAATGGCCTCTAGAAGCAGCATTAGAACAAGTCAAACTATCCCATTCGCATTTATTTTCTCTGGCCCATTTCAAAACTTCTAAATGGCCACCATGAGCAGCGGAAGAACAAGTATAAGTATTCCAATTGCAACCATGAGTTCTGGCCCATTTTAAAACTTCTAAATGGCCGCCAGAAGCAGCAGCATAGCAAGTCGAACTATCCCATAAACAACCATGAGTTCTGGCCCATTTCAAAATTTCTAAATGAGCTCCATAAGCAGCATCAGAACAAGTTGAACTATCCCAATTACATCCATTTTCTCTGGCCCATTTCAAAACTTCTAAATGGCCTCCTCGAGCAGCATTCGAACAAGTTAAACAATTCCATACGCAACCATGAGCTCTGGCCCATTTCAAAACTTCTAAATGGCCTTCGGAAGCAGCACCAGAACAAGTCAAAAAATTCCACGGACAACCATGAGCTCTGGCCCATTTCAAAACTTCTAAATGGCCTCCCCGAGCAGCAGCAGAACAAATTTGCCCAGACCAGCCACACCCTTTTTTTCTGGCCCATTTCAAAACTTCTAAATGGCCTCCCCTAGCAGCATTAGAACAAGTTGAACTATTCCATTCACATCCATTTTCTCTGGCCCATTTCAAAATTTCTAAATGACCTCCCCTAGCAGCATTAGAACAAGTTGAATTACTCCATGAACAATTATTTTCTCTGGCCCATTTAACGATACATAAATATCCCATTTTTGCGGCATTTTTTATGAATTTATTTTTTGGAATAATATAATCACGGAACGATTTATTAACAATTATTTTCCAAGTTCGACAAACATTTGCCATAATAACATACCCAACATCTCCAACTGAAGACATTATTGTTACAATAATTTCTACTGGAATATATTCGAATAAATGTATTGACTTTTCCATTGATAGATACTAATTTTATAAATTGAATAATTAAATATTTAATTATTCAATTTTTTTTATTTGTTTTCGGGACAACCATGATCTCTAGCCCATTTCAAAACTTCTAAATGACCTCCGTGTGCAGCTTCGGAACAAGTCGAACTATTCCATTCACATCCATTTTCTCTAGCCCATTTCAAAACTTCTAAATGACCTCCAGCGGCAGCATAAAAACACGTATTACTATTCCATTCACATCCATTTTCTCTGGCCCATTTTAAAACTTCTAAATGACCTCCAACAGCAGCATAAGAACAAGTATCACTATTCCATTCACATCCATTTTTCCTGGCCCATTTCAAAACTTCTAAATGACCTCCAGCAGCAGCATAAGAACAAGTATTACTATTCCATTCACATCCATTTTTCCTGGCCCATTTCAAAACTTCTAAATAATCTTCCCGAGCGGCACAGTGGCACGTATCAGCATTCCATGAACAGCCATTTTCTCTGGCCCATTTCAAAACTTCTAAATGGGCTCTAGCACCAGCATGATAACAAGTATAACTAGACCATGAACATCCATTTTCTCTGGCCCATTTTAATACTTCTAAATGGCCTCCAATAGCAGCATAAGAACAAGTATGTCTATCCCATTCACATTCATTTTCTCTGGCCCATTTCAAAACTTCTAAATGACCTCCCTGAGCAGCATAACAACAGGCCACACTATTCCATAAACAACCTTTTTCCCTGGCCCATTTTAATATTTCTAAATGTCCTTTAAAAGCAGCACCAGAACAGGTATCACTATTCCACTCACAATTATGAGCTCTGGCCCATTTCAAAACTTCTAAATGGCCTCCTCGAGCAGCAGCAGAACAAGTATGACAATTCCATTCACAACCATGAGCTCTGGCCCATTTCAATACTTCTAAATGGCCTCCGGAAGCAGCATTAGAACAAGTCGAACTATCCCATGAACAATTATTTTCTTTGGCCCATTTGACAATACTTAAATATCCCATTTTTGCGACATTTTTTATGAATTCATTTTTGGAAATAATACAATCGCGAAACGATTTATTAACAATTATTTTCCAAGTTCGACAAACATTAGCCATAATAACATACCCGACATCTCCAACTGCAGACATTATTGTTACAATAATTTCTGCCGGAATATGTTCAAATAAATGTATTGATTCTTGCATTGATAGATACTAATTTTATAAATTGAATAGTTAAATATTTAATTATTCAATTTTTTTTATTTATTTTCGGGACAACCATGATCTCTAGCCCATTTCAAAACTTCTAAATGACCTTCTTGAGCAGCATGCAAACAAGTCAACCGATCCCATTGACACCCATTTTCTCTGGCCCATTTTAATACTTTTAAATGACCTCCCAGAGCGGCATAAGAACAAGTCTGACTATCCCATGAACAACCATTTTTTTTGGCCCATTTCAATATTTTTAAATGACCTTTCCGAGCGGCATAAGAACATGTCTGACTATTCCATGAACAACCATTTTTTCTGGCCCATTTCAATACTTTTAAATGGGCTCCAGAAGCAGCATAAGAACACATATAACTATCCCATGAACAACCATTGGCTCTGGCCCATTTCAAAACTTTTAAATGACCACCAAAGGCGGCTCTAGAACAAGTCCACTCATCCCATTCGCATCCATTTTCTCTGGCCCATTTCAAAACTTCTAAATGGCCTCCTTCAGCAGCACTAGAACAAGTATAACAATCCCATTCGCATCCATTTTTTCTGGCCCATTTCAAAACTTCTAAATGGCCTCCGAAAGCAGCACGAGAACAAGTATAACTCGTCCATTCGCATCCATTTTCTCTGGCCCATTTCAAAACTTCTAAATGGCCTCCTCGAGCTGCGTCGGAACAAGTTGAACTATCCCATGAACAATTATTTTCTTTGGCCCATTTCAAAACTTCTAAATGGCCTCCCCGAGCTGCGTCGGAACAAGTTGAACTATCCCATGAACAATTATTTTCTTTGGCCCATTTCAAAATTTCTAAATGACCTCCCCTAGCAGCATTAGAACAAGTTGAATTACTCCATGAACAATTATTTTCTCTGGCCCATTTGACAATACATAAATATCCCATTTTTGCGGCATTTTTTATGAATTCATTTTTGGAAATAATACAATCACGAAATGATTTATTAACAATTATTTTCCAAGTTCGACAAACATTAGCCATAATAACATACCCGACATCTCCAACTGCAGACATTATTGTTACAATAATTTCTGCCGGAATATGTTCAAATAAATGTATTGATTCTTCCATTGATAGATACTAATTTTATAAATCGAATAGTTACATATTTAATTATTCAATTTTTTTTGTGTTTTCGGGACAACCATGGGCTCTGGCCCATTTCAAAACTTCTAAGTGGCCTCCCGTAGCAGCATAAGAACAAGTCAAACTATTCCACGAACAGCCATTTTCTCTGGCCCATTTTAATACTTTTAAATGACCTCCCCGAGCGGCATAAGAACAAGTAAAACTATCCCATTGACATCCATTTTCTCTGGCCCATTTTAATACTTTTAAATGACCTCCCCAAGCGGCATAAGAACAAGTCTGACCATCCCATGAACAACCATTTTTTCTGGCCCATTTCAGTACTTTTAAATGACCTCCAGAAGCAGCCTGAGAACACGTATAACTATCCCATGAACAACCATTGGCTCTGGCCCATTCCAAAACTTCTAAATGATCACCAAAGGCGGCTCTAGAACAAGTCGAACTAGTCCAATCACACCCATTTTCTCTGGCCCATTTCAAAACTTCTAAATGGCCTCCTCCAGCAGCATGAGAACAAATATTAATATTCCAATCACATTTATTTTCTCTGGCCCATTTTAAAACTTCTAAATGGCCTCCTCCAGCAGCATAATAACAAGTATTACTATCCCATGGACAACCATTTTTTCTGGCCCATTTCAAAACTTCTAAATGGCCTCCTTTAGCAGCATTAGAACAAGTAAAAATATCCCATGGACAACCATTTTTTCTGGCCCATTTCAAAACTTCTAAATGACCTCCTCGAGCTGCGCCGGAACAAGTTGAACTATCCCATGAACAATTATTTTCGTTGGCCCATTTCAAAACTTCTAAATGGCCTCCTCGAGCTGCGTCGGAACAAGTTGAACTATCCCATGAACAATTATTTTCTTTGGCCCATTTCAAAATTTCTAAATGACCTCCCCTAGCAGCATTAGAACAAGTTGACCTATCCCATGAACAATTATTTTCTCTGGCCCATTTGACAATACATAAATATCCCATTTTTGCGGCATTTTTTATGAATTCATTTTTGGAAATAATATAATCACGGAACGATTTATTAACAGTTATTTTCCAAGTTCGACAAACATTAGCCATAATAACATACCCGACATCTCCAACTAAAGACATTATTGTTACAATAATTTCTGCCGGAATATGTTCAAATAAATGTATTGATTCTTCCATTGATAGATACTAATTTTATAAATTGAATAGTTAAATATTTAATTATTCAATTTTTTTTTATTTATTTTCGGGACAACCATGATCTCTAGCCCATTTCAAAACTTCTAAATGACCTTTAGCAGCAGCATAAAAACACGTATTACTATTCCATTCACATCCATTTTCTCTGGCCCATTTCAAAACTTCTAAATGACCTCCAACAGCAGCATAAGAACAAGTATCACTATTCCATTCACATCCATTTTCTCTGGCCCATTTCAAAACTTCTAAATGACCTCCAGCAGCAGCATAGGAACAAGTACTACTATTCCATTCGCATCCATTTTTCCTGGCCCATTTCAATACTTCTAAATGACCTCCCCGAGCGGCACACTGGCATGTATCAGCATTCCATGAACAGCCATTTTCTTTGGCCCATTTCAATATTTTTAAATGACCTCCCCGAGCGGCATACGAACAAGTTTGACTACTCCATGAACAACCATTTTTTCTGGCCCATTTTAATACTTTTAAATGACCTCCAGAAGCAGCATAAGAACACGTATAACTATCCCATGAACAACCATTGGCTCTAACCCATTTTAAAACTTCTAAATGACCACCAAAGGCGGCTCTAGAACAAGTCGAACTCATCCAATCACATCCATTTTCTCTGGCCCATTTCAAAACTTCTAAATGGCCTCCAAAAGCAGCATGAGAACAAATATTAATATTCCAATCACATTTATTTTCTCTGGCCCATTTCAAAACTTCTAAATGGCCTCCTCCAGCAGCATAATAACAAGTATAACTATCCCATGGGCAACCATTTTCTCTGGCCCATTTCAAAACTTCTAAATGGCCTTCTTGAGCAGCAGTACAACAAGTTGAACTATCCCATGGACAACCATTTTTTCTGGCCCATTTCAAAACTTCTAAATGGCCTCCTCCAGCAGCATTAGAACAAGTTGAACTATCCCATGAACAATTATTTTCTTTGGCCCACTTCAAAACTTCTAAATGGCCTCCAAAAGCAGCATTAGAACAAGTCAAACTATCCCATGAACAATTATTTTCTTTGGCCCATTTGACAATATCTAAGTATCCCATTTTTGCGACACTTATCATGAATTTATTTTTTGGAATAATACAATCACGAAACGATTTATTAACAATTATTTTCCAAGTTCGACAAACATTGGCCATAATAACATACCCAACATCTCCAACTACAGACATTATTGTTACAATAATTTCCATTGGAATATGTTCGAATAAATATATTGACTCTTCCATTGATAGATACTAATTTTATAAATTGAATAGTTAAATATTTAATTATTCAATTTTTTTTATTTGTTTTCGGGACAACCATTTTCTCTGGCCCATTTCAAAACTTCTAAATGACCTCCCCGAGCAGCATAAGAACAAGTAAAACTATTCCATGAACAGCCATTTTCTCTGGCCCACTTCAAAACTTCTAAATGACCTCTTGCAGCAGCACTAGAACAGGTATACTCATCCCATTCACATCCATTTTCTCTGGCCCATTTCAAAATTTCTAAATGACCTCCTTGAGCGGCATTATGGGACGTATTAGTATCCCATGAACAGCCATTTTCCCTGGCCCATTTTAAAACTTCTAAATGACCTTCTCGAGCAGCATTAGAACAAGTCTGACTATCCCATAAACATCCATTTTCTCTGGCCCATTTTAATATTTCTAAATGACCTCCCCGAGCAGCATAAGAACAAGTATCATGATCCCATAAACATCCATTTTCTCTGGCCCATTTTAATACTTCTAAATGACCTCCAGAAGCAGCATAAGAAGAAGTATAACTATTCCACGGACACTGA
>Ga0206798_1219_pt1 | contig 10193 bp, 8 predicted proteins | sample Alteio_BWOrgCont_66_FD_152893 | JGI IMG/M metagenome (GOLD analysis project Ga0206798, IMG submission 152893) | Enriched cells from forest soil in Barre Woods Harvard Forest LTER site, Petersham, Massachusetts, United States -... | ecosystem: Environmental > Terrestrial > Soil > Temperate forest > O...
CGAACGACACGACCATCCCCTTGGTTTCTGACATCAATTCCTGAAGTGAATCCCACGCGCGTTGATGGGTATTGACGGCGTGAAAGGCATCTTCGCACCCGTAACCGGTCAGACAAAGTTCCGGCAGGCACAACACCCCAACGCTGCGTTGCCGCGATGCTTGAATCGCCCGAGCCACAGTCAGAGTGTTATGGGGCCAGTCGAGAGGAATCTGGTTTAGAACTGCCGCGGCCACATGGATTAGTTTCATAGTATCAAGCCTCCCCGCGTGCTTTGAGGATCAGTTTCATCTTCAGTTCGTGGAGACCAAGCTCAAGTCCCACGGGATATTCATGGGGATTGACGAACCTTTTAACGCCGGAGTGGAACATCCCAATCTGCGCTTGCGCCCGTTGCCGCACGTCCTGCAACGAAGGTATATGGTATACGAGCCGCCCGGTCCGAAATACGGGCACCAGCAAATCCTCAAATGCCGTTTCCGGGACCATGTGCTTCCGGCGCGTTGAATCCAGAGGATCAACGATGGTGAACGGTTCGGGCGCGCCAGATTCGATATCATAGATGCCGTCACCTATGAATTCCTTGTCCATGCGGAAGCGCCGGACCTGTTGAATGCCCGGATTTGAAATCTTAGCGACTTGTTCGCTTAATTTCACCTTATACGCCCAGTGACCGTCCTCACCGCGAATCGCCCCCAACTTGTAAACGCCGCCCAGAGCGGGTTGATCGTACGCGGTGATCAGCTTCGTTCCCACGCCCCAGACATTGATCCGCGCTCCCTGTTCTTTCAGGCTTGAAATTGTGTGTTCGTCGAGATCGTTGCTCGCAACGATAACCGCCTTGGGAAAGCCCGCGCCATCGAGAATCTTCCGGGCTTCGACGCTCAGCCAGGCAAGGTCTCCTGAATCCAACCGAATTCCTACCATCTCATGGCCGCGATCTCGCAGCCATTTTCCGGTTTCTACGGCATGCCGCACGCCTTCCAGCGTGTCATAAGTGTCGACCAGGAAAACGCAATTGTTCGGCATTGCTTCGGCGTAGGCGAGAAAGGCCTCGCGCTCATCATCGAAGGACATCACCCAACTGTGCGCATGCGTTCCTCGCACGGGAATGCCGTAGCGCTTTCCTGCCAGGACATTCGAGGTTGCTGCACACCCACCGATATAGGCCGCCCGACTCGCCCCTAGTGCGCCATCAACACCCTGAGCCCGTCGCAAACCGAATTCCATAACGGGTTCTCCTTTGGTTGCCAGGCAAACACGCGCCGCCTTGGTTGCAATCAACGACTGGAAATTGAGCAAGTTCAGCAACGCGGTTTCCAGCAATTGGCATTGCAGGATCGGGCCCTTGATGCGCAACAACGGTTCATGCGCAAAAGCGACCGTTCCCTCGGGCATCGCATCCACGTCGCAAGCAAACTTGAGCGTTTTGAGGTATTTCAGAAATCCGGGCTCAAACAATGGTTTGCCGTCATTTCCCGTCATGAGCGACAGAAACTCCAGATCAGGCTCCGTAAAATGGTAGGAATTGAGGAAATCGATCGCGGTGGCCAGCCCGGCGGCGATGGTGAATCCGGATTGAAATGGCGCCTTCCGAAAAAACAAATGGAACACCGCCTCCCGATCTGCGCGCCCCGATTTCCAGTAGCCGTAAGCCATCGTAAGCTGGTAAAGGTCAGTCAAAAGCGCCCGCCCGTTCCAATTGTCGGTCTCAATGCTGTTCTTCATATAGTGTTACCAATACACTATCTTTTCCTGTTCGCAAGAACTTTCGAGAATGAATTCTGTGCGTAGAAAGACAGGGTGGAAAATGCCCCGTGAACGGAGGAATTGAAACTTTTTGAAATCGTATGGGGCCGCGGGCAGTCCTCAATTGAACCGTGTTACTCTGCTCCTGCGGCGGGCTCATGATTCTCCGCTTAGACGCATGGACGTCGGTGTCCGCAGCTCCATCACAAAGAGGCGATGGAGGCGCCCGTCGGAAGCCGCAGTCGCGTGAAAACCTTCAAGCAGCACCGTGCTTTTCGTCAGGGCTTGAATTGTGGGCTGTCAATCACAAATGGGCCTTTTTCACATCGGCGAACACCCCTCACAAAAACCGGCTTGTTGTTGCTGTTGTTGTTACTTTTTGATGTTTTTCGACGTAACTCGTTGAGCCAGAACGATGGATCGGGTGAATGGAATCGAACCCTCGTTTATCTGTGGTGTAAAGTGGTTGGAAATTGAAATCTTTATTTCCAGGATCAAAGGTAGGCATCGGTTGAGCTGCTACGATTCAGCAACGTTTTTATTTTCCGGGATTCGAGCCGGTTTGGTTTGGCGAGGGCGATGTGGAATTTCTTATCTGTTCAACCATCTGCCGGATGATTTTCACGACCAGATCGGGTTCTGCCAACATGATCCCGTGCCCGGACTCTTTCGTAACGATGTGCTGGGAATGGGGTATGGATGCCAGCCATTGCGAATGATATTTCAACCAGACAGGCCGAACCAGTTCCAACTCCGCTTTGTCTTTCTCAGGAACAAATGCGGGTATGACGCGCGGCCCCATTGCGGTGACCAAAACTACCGGGATGTTCGTCGGGACCGCACTGGCGTGAGCTTCACGAAAACCGGCTTGTATCAAAGCCCAATCGCTGTCCTTTATATCCGCGTGTCCTTTGCGTTTATCTTCCCACTCGATAAATTCCTCCTGTGTGGGATCAAGCAACACCATGCCGGCCGTCTCCCCCGGATACATTCCGGCAAATACGCGAATAAAGGGACCGCCAAAGGAATGTCCCACCAATACATAGGGAGGCGGCACGCCGCCCCGCTGAAGGGCGAGGTGCAGTTCCTGAGCGATCTGCCGGGCATCTCGCGGCGCAGGTCCAGGCGCGGAAAGCCCGACGCCCGCCCGGTCATAAGAAACCGTGGCGGTGAGACAGCTCAACTCGGGTTGAACCTTTTCCCAATCCTCCAACGGAGCGCCGCCGCTGCCCCTTGCCCCGGTTTCAAAAACGACTGCCGGGCTGCCTCGACCCATGACCAGCATTCTCAAATCGTGACCGCCGACATCAACAAATTTAAAATTGAACCTTCCCAGATCCAGTCCAAGAACGATGGCGATCCCACAAAGCAAGAATAGGGAAACAAAAATGGCTTTGTTGTTCTGTCGAATCCAATTGAACCGGCCATTGCGGTTTCTCACCAGCATGGCCGGCGTGAGTCCGGGCCGCACCAGTGGCATGGCCAGCAAGGCCAGCAGTATCAGAAGGTGCTCTGCGCGGTAGGTGTTCATGACGAGCGACGTTGATAGGATCGCCAGCAGCGCCAGGCTCGCGGTCAAGGCGCCCCACACAATGAAATTGCGTCGGGGATAATCGCTAACGCGCCAAACCACGGCTGCCATCACGAATTTCCCAACCACCCCCAAGGCCAGTACCGCACTGACAATAGTAATCAACCGATCCGCTGAGATCGCCACGTTGATGGTCTCATCCCAAATCCCTGCGATGAGCAGGGCCAGCACAAGAAAGGCGAGCTGCAAAACGAAGGATCCATAATACAAAAGTTGTCTGCCCGACAACCCATGCCAGAGCCCGGCCACCATGAGTTTCCAGGTGAAAGCCATTAGGCATAACGCCAGCAAAACCGTGATCAACAGCCATGAATGCGGATAAACCTGCCGGAAAGTAAAAAAATACCGATTGATATCCATGGTTTTGGCCCAAAACTTCAACCAGAGTGCAAGGAAAGCGAAGACCAGCAGCCATGAGTATATCACTCCCACCGCGGCCGCTTTTAATTTCGCTGCCATGAACTCATACGTGGATACCGGCCTAACTCCCAAAAATGTCGGAAACGCAAGATTTGCCGACCAAAAAACCGGCTTAATGAACCCTTTGCCAATGGCGAATCCCAAGATTACCGGCACTGCCACTATCCGGACTAGGTCAAGGACCGGATCGTTTCGGGCGAACCAGGTGACCGGCGCGACGATAAAAAGCAACACGATAAAAGAGCAAACTGGCAGCAGCCAGCCGCTTTGCCGCCATTCGAACCAGAATTGCGCGCCGGATGGCGAACGAAAATCTTTCGTGCGCCCCGGCGTTGCATCAATGATCTTAAAGAATAATTCCTTCACCCCGAGCCGCCGCAGATAGCATCCGCGTCGCTGCCTCGCAACCGCCGTCCATCCGATAAAATACGCGCCGATGGCGCCGCCCGCTACGATCAGAATCAGTCGCTGCTCGGATAACCAGACCGAATTAAGAAAGGGCAAGTATGGCAAACAAGCGACTGCTACACTGCTTGCGCCGCCCAGCCCCAACGCGATGAGTCGCCCGATCCTGAAAGGGGCGAGTGTCCATAGCGTGGACAGGTAAAAAATGGCGTAGGCCGCGAACACCACGGCGATCCATTCCGGCCTCTCAATTTGCTGCCGCGTCCAGACCAGTTTTATCCACCCCAAGTACACAAGTTCGACCGCGAACACGCACGAAATCATTGGCAATGCCACCAATTGGCTGGTGGGGACTGGCAGGATGAACAGGCGATAGGGAAATCCGTTCCACGCCCGCGCCGGATTCGCTTCGGTGTAATTGAAGATCCCCATGAGAAACAAAAAGGACACCACCATGAGGATCCCAAACACATTCGAAAAAAACTCCATTGCGCCCGCGTGGGCGTGAAATGTTCCAATCGCCACGGCGTTCAGCAACGCGCTCACACCCAGACACGACAGGACGATCAAAAAGGAGCGGCGGCCCTTCTGCCAAATTTCCCATAATAATGATGTTATTGGCGATCCCATGCTTCATGACTCGTTTGTACCGGCATACGCCACAAATATTTCGTGCAACGTTGGCGGATGCTCGTCCAGGATCTGACCTCCTCGCTGAATGATAAGCGACGACAATTTGTCGCTCGGGCCCTGATTAAGACACGTCCAATCGCGGCTGGCGCCGGTCACCCCCAAGGCACCCTGGATTTCAGGCGGTTTGATTTGACTCTCCCTGAACCGCATGCTGACCACGCGATGTCGTTCCTTGATATCATCCAGCGAACCGCAAAATGTCAATTTTCCCTGATGCAGCATCGCGATATGATCGGAAACCCTTTCGATCTCGTCCAGGAAATGGGACGAAAAGAAAACTGTCCGTCCTTCATCGGCCACTACACGGATCACCGCCTCCAAGATCTCGCGGCGCACCATGGGGTCCAACCCGGAACTCGGCTCATCCAGCAAGAGCAATTCCGGCCGGTGTGCTTGAGCGACCAGCAGACCGGCTTTCGTCACTTGCCCTTTTGAAAGAGTGCTGATCCGCTGCGCCGGATTCAGTCCAAATTCTTCAAGCAATGCCGCGGCATAAACCGAATCCCATTTGGGATAAAACGCTTTCATGTAGCGAATCAGTTCCTGCACTTGCATCCATCCGGGAATTTCCGGTAGTTCTGAGAGATACCCGATCCTCCCCAAGACCCGGACAGGGTCAGACGTTGGATCGCTGCCGAAGACGCGCACTGTTCCACTTTCAGCCGCCAACAAACCTAGGATATGTTTGATCAAAGTGGTTTTGCCCGCGCCGTTTTCTCCAATCAAACCGAAAACAGTTCCTTTGGGGACATAAATTGATACATTATCCAGCGCCACTTTTTCCCCGAACCGACGCGATAATTCGGACACAGATACAACCGCTTCCGCAGATGATGGAGACGGAAATTTCATTTTTTTCTTTCCGCGAGTAAGACCGCATACCTTTCCGACAGCAAAACTGTCACTTCATCCAAACCAAGACTCAAATGCTGCGCCTCAACCAGCAGTGCGTCCATCCTTCCCTTGATGGCATTAATTTTTTCCCGCCGGGAGAAAGACGTCTTCGTCTCCGCGATATATGTGCCAAAGCCCTGCTTTTTTCTGACGATGCCCGCCCGTTCTAATTCCAAGTAAGCCCGTGCAACCGTATTCGGATTGATCACAAGTGTTTCCGCGAGCGTCCGAATCGGAGGAATTTCATCTCCTGGCGACAATATGCCGGAGGCGACCAATGATTTAACTTGATGGACGATCTGGACGTAAATCGGAACTCCTTCACTGGAACTGATGCGGATATGCATAATTGATACGTCGTTTATCGTGTATCAATTAACTAATACATTAATCAAAATGGTCAAGCTATTTTTACTTTCCGAAAAGGCGGCAAGCGTTTCAAATCCAACTTTTTGTTTGGATGGTTCGGCGGAAGTTTACTGCACTTTTACTGCACTGCATCGCAAGTCGTTGATTATCAATGGAGCGGGTGAAGGGAATCGAACCCTCGTGATTATTACAGGACAAATTAGACCAGGATCAATCCGAAGCCCGAGAGTTCAGTCGCCCTGGCGGTGGTGTTGGCGCCGCCTCCATCACGCGACTGGCTCACGTGACAGTCGATGCATGGCCCCGTACTCACAGGAAATTGCTTGCGCACTCCTCCTTTTTCCGGCCAGCATAGGCCAACGTAAAAAGCACCCCCCGAATGTCAAAGGCCCTAAGAGTTTTGATTACAGGCGCGGCAGGCGGCATAGGAATGGCAACGGCGCAGGCGCTGGCCAGCCGAGGGCATTCAGTCGTCGCGACCGACATATCCGCGTTGAGTAGATTGGAAGGCATCCAGGCACATGCGCTCGATGTCACCAGCGATGACTCCGTGGCGCGGTGTCTTAAAGAGGTTGGTCCGCTCGATGCAATCGTCAACAACGCCGGCATCTTTGGACAAGGGCCGGTAGAAACCTATCCACTCGATCGCATCCGGCAGATATTCGAGACAAACACGCTCGGCGCGTTGCGCTTAATCCAGTCGGTCTTGCCCGGCTGGCGACAGCGGGGTTCCGGCGTCATCGTGAATGTGTCGAGTGTGGGCGGCCGAGTCTCCGCGCCCCTCGAAGCAGCATACAACGCCTCCAAGTTCGCGCTCGAAGCCTTTACGGAGTCACTGCACGTGGAAGTCCGCCACTTTGGAATACGCTGCGTAATAATCGAGCCAGGAAACACCGCACCTGGCACGAAAGCGGCCGAGTGCCATGAAGGACCAGCCGACTACGCCGGACTTTGGGAACAATGGACGGGAGCCCATAACAGAATGACGGGGCCATCTGGTCCACAGGGACCCGAAGTTGTCGCATTAGCCATCGCCAGCGCCATCGAAGACCCCGCGACACCGCTTCGTGTACCGGTCGGCCAGGACGCTGAGATGATTCTGGGCTTGCGAAAAAGCCTCGACGATCAGGCATTCGAAGATGCAATGAGAAAGGCCCTTGGGTTTACGTGGTGATTAGATGGCTGACAGGCCGCGCTTCGTTAGGGTGGCGGATGAAAGCGGATAAAAGCTGGCGGTTTGTAATTCCCATTTCTTCGGCTGGGATTTTCTTAGGCGCTTCCCATTGGAAGCTCTTCCTCTTTCCTGATCTTCGCTCTTCTTGCGATTGGTTCTTCCAGTTTGATTCTACTGCACTTTTACTGCACTGCATCGTAAGTGATTGATAATCAATGGAGCGGGTGAAGGGAATCGAACCCTCGTTTCGACGTATCCCGTTTTATTCCTCTGCAAACCTCTGCTTTACGAGGTAAAAGCTTGCATTGTTAGGTTTCGTGAGCTACATTGAGCTACACTCAAACGAGTGGCAGAAATGAAATTATTGACAAGGAGCAGAGAAAATTATGGCCTCGAAATATCCAAGAGCGCATTCGCCGTTCTGGTGGATCAAGTACAAAACGCCCGAAGGCGACTACCGTTGCGTGTCCTCCGGCCTGCGGCGCGACAACGTGAAGGAAACGCGCAGCGCGGACAAACTGGTGGACCGCTACGAACGGGAGGAAAGCAAATCCGCCACCAACGGCGACCGGCAGCATTCCGCCTTTGTGGAGTGGGTGCCCGGCTTCCTCGAATCCAACTACAACACCCCGGAGACGGCCAAGACTTTTGAAGCCTACGGCTGGCGCTGGCACTCGGTGGCCAAGTTTTTGACGGCCAACCAAATCAAGTATCCCCGCCAGATCAGCTATGACCATGCGTGGAAATATCTGGAATGGCGGAAGGCCGGCAAGGATGGCATCAAAGCGGCCAGTCACAACACGGCCCTGCAAGAAATCAAGTTCCTCAGCATGTTGATGACCCAGGCCGTCCGGCGCGGCTACGCCGAAGGCAACCCGCTTTTGCATCCCGGCATCCAGAAGCACAAGCCCGCCGAAAAGCCCGCCATGACCGACGAGGAAATCACCAAGATTCGGGCCGAGCTGGCCCGCTGGCCGGAATGGATGCGGACTTCTTTTGAGATTGCCATTTACACCGGCTGCCGCCAGGGCGACACGAACATCCCCTTGAAGGACGTTGACCTTGAAGCCAAGACCATCACGCTGGAAAAGCCGAAGGGCGGAACGGAGCGGGCCTTCACCGTGCCGATGCGGGAGGAACTGGTGCCCCTCTTTACCCGGCTGAAAGCCGAACGGACGAACGACCAGACCGCCTTTGACTTTGTGGGGACGGGCAGCAAATGGGAGAAGCCCTCAAAAATGTGGTGGCGGTTTTTCAAGCAGAACGATGAATTGAATCTGCCGCATCTCACGTTCCATTGCACCCGCGTCACCTTCGTCACGCGCGGGGCCAAGCAGGGCGTGCCGCAGTCCAAAATGATGAAGCTGGTCAACCATGCGAGCGAGGAAATCCACCGGGTCTATCAACGGCTGGTCGTGGCCGACGTGCGCGATGAATTGAACGCCATCAAATTTCCAGTGGCCGCTGCGCCTCTGCCGCCGCCTTCCGATGACTCCCCGGCCCATCCGCCAACCGAAAGGAGGGGGGAGCGCAAATCCAGTCAAACACATCATTCAGAGGACGGCACGAAGGCCGCGTAGCTCTTTCATGGCTGAAAGTTCGCGCCCGGTGATAAGACCACGCCGCTGCGCCTCGACCGCAATGGGCGGAGATCGGCGACGGCATCCGGGTTGTCTCCATGCACATATCCTCAATTTATTTGAGGAAGTGTGCGGGTCTGGATTCTTAAACGCCCTCAAATGCCAGATGCTCCTGCTGAGGGTCATCCTTGGAATGACACTCATACACGTCCCGCATCCGAAAGGAGGGGTGAGCGTAAATCCACTCCGAAACCTCCACCGGGTCCAGACGCCGGGGCCGCGTCGCCTCCTTCGGATACATGGCCTTTATGAATCAACTCGTAGAAGTCGCCGTAGTGCCGCGAAGTTCGCTGGCGATCTCGCCCGCCGTGCAGTGGCGGTGATGCTCGCCAGAACGGGCGGGAGGCGGAGAAGAAGGCTGCCCGCCGATTTTAGGCCGTTTGCGGGCCACCGTCTGCTTTTGGGCCAAAGGCGAACTTCCCCCGCTCTCAACTGCCGTCGGCGAGCGGAAAAACTCGTGGTTGTCATGGTAGCGAAATGTTCTGCCGTCCATAGTGCCTCCTTTACCACGGCCAAGGCTTGCGGCTTGGACGCGACGGAATGTTTCCCGGTATTTCCATAACGCCTCTAAAACAAATGTGTGTTTTCTCGCCTCAACTATGACGCGGCTTCAGAAAAAAGTTGTAACGCAGGCTGAACATCTTTTTGGGGCAACTTGTGCTATGTTACTTGTTTTGGGCCGAATTTTGCCGATCAGCCAAAAAAATTCAGCCCATTCGGGCGAGGCCAATCGGCCATTTTCGGGGCGCTCATCGCGGGGGCCACATTGAATGAATTCTTCATATTGCGGCAAGCCTGCCGCAACGGACTGACGGCGGGGTGTGTGACACACACGAAATGACTTTGCTCCATAATCCAAATTGTCTGCCCGGGCAATTGGCTCAAATGGCTCATTCGCAAACAAGCCGTCACGCTCCGCTCAACCTGGGACTGAAATTGGATGCGGAGCTTGACTATTGTCCGAAAAGAGCATACATATTTCTGACAATAGGTTTGAAATGAATGTAACAAATCCAATAGATCAAGCGATGCTCGCACGCATCAAAACGCGCGGGGATGGCTGGGTTTTCGCGCCAAACGACTTCGTTGACCTTGGCAAGCGGCCCGCAGTGGACAAGGCGCTATCACGGATGGCGGCAACCGGAGTGATCCGCCGGGTTTCTCGCGGGTTGTATGATGTTCCCCGTCAGCATCCCATCGTGGGAACGACCGCGCCGAGCGTGGACAAGACCGCCCGTGCGCTGGCGGGCAAAGCGGGC
>Ga0206798_1223_pt1 | contig 10160 bp, 7 predicted proteins | sample Alteio_BWOrgCont_66_FD_152893 | JGI IMG/M metagenome (GOLD analysis project Ga0206798, IMG submission 152893) | Enriched cells from forest soil in Barre Woods Harvard Forest LTER site, Petersham, Massachusetts, United States -... | ecosystem: Environmental > Terrestrial > Soil > Temperate forest > O...
CCTCTGAGTAACGAACAGTCCGCTACCCTCCGTGATTTGACCCGCGTAAATGTCCACTGGGAAAGCGGAATGCGCGCTAAGCCGAGTATCAACGGACCAGAAGCCAAAGAGGTTCTCCAGCGCCTTGTTTTCCTTTGGATATGGCAAATTCCAGATGCCTGCCAATTGAAAGTTGTTTCGAACATCGAAGTCGGAATTCCCGCGAACTAACTCGCCCGATCCGCTACCTGTGGTGTCAGCGCTCGAAGAGAGGTCATCGATTGAGTGAGCAAATGTGTAACTTCCCAGTACTTGAAGGCCAACTGCGAAAGTTCTTTGAAACTTAACCTGAAGTGACTGATAGTTCGAGGTGGCTCCGTTCAGGGTACAGAATAACTCTGCGTAGGATAAGAAATTTGGGTTATTGGCCACACTGAAGGCTGGCTGGTACAGTAACCTTCTTCCAGTGTTTGCGACATATGCGATTGAGAGTAGTTGACTCTTACCGAGGCCTTGTTCGCCGACAACACTCCACTGAAGTGTATACGGAAGCTGCAAATGAGGATCCAGGCCATATAGATTGAAATAAGGTGTCGCAGTTGGGTTGCTCAATTGGCTGAACACCGAGGCCGATGCTGGGAACGGACCAGATATGAGAGTTGAGCTGTTATACCCACTTCCAGCGGCGGCATTCATAGCTAGCTGGTTACCTGTATCAAAAAAGACACCAAACCCGCCCCGTAAGACAAGCTCCCTGCCAGGAGTCGACCGCAATTGGTACGCCGCGCCAAAACGGGGAGCGAAGTTGAAGTATGTGGTGCGATAAAGAGGAGTTCCGAGGGGCGCTAGCGCCGCAGTGTTTGGATTTAGGCTGGTTGTGGTATACAAAGGGCCTGAGGGCGGCGGATTGAGCTCCCACCTTAGCCCTGACGACAACGTCAGTTTTCGAGTTAATCGCCACTCATTTTGAGCGAAAAGCGATATGTTTGATACATATGCGTTAGGATATGCGTCCTGTGACGCAAAGGCGAAGTCAGGGACACCGCTCAATACAGATTGTTCTGACTCAAATACATACGCCGGACCTGTTACGGGCTTGAGTTGGGGATTCAGCCTTCTGGCGTCAATGCCGAATTTCCACGTCTGCTTTCCCTTCACAATGCTGACGGTATTCACGATATTCCACTGGCGCTGAAGCGTGGCCTCGTTGGTCAGCGCATCCGAAATTTCATTTCCCCCGAATTCCAAGTAGAGTTGCGCCGCGGTTAGATCGACTCCACTCGATCCATCTTGAGAGAGAAAATCATTGAAAGAGACAGGGGAGGCGCCCGCAAGATTGGTACTTTCATCATAGTTTAATGCGTCGGTCCATGAGTAATTGAAGCGTAGGTCATTCGTTACGTCGTTCGTAAGCAAGTTGGTGTTGCCAATGGTAAGTGTTCGCGTCGAAACATTCCCGCCTTGCAAGAACGCTGGATTGTTGCCGCCGTATGCGGCGAAATCTGATCCTGAATCGCTATACCGTGCGAACGTGTTCCATTTGGAGTTCCAACTGTGATCAATTCGAAGCGACCATCCATCTAGGCTAGCCGGGGAAGAAGTACCCAGATTGAAAGGAGCGAAACCAGCTTGCCCGCCTGTCAGATCCGGCCCTGTGGGCATTGGAAACGAGTTCAGGATTGGCTGCAGGGCCGCAGGCGCTGCCGTACGAAGAGATTCACTAGGAACGAAGAGTGCGTTACCAACCTCAGGCTGACGCAGACGCAGGCCTTCATAGGAAAAGAAAAAGAACGTCTTGGGCAATAGTGTCCCTTTACCCGGGACACCGACCGGTCCTCCTAATGCCCCACCAAAGTCGTTTTGGCGTTCCTCCTCCTTCCGGAGAGGCGGAACATTTGTATATCCGTTAAACCAGTTGCTTGCGTCTAAGGCGTCATTGCGGAAGTAGTCGAAGAGTGAACCATGCCATTTGTCGGTTCCAGATCGCGTCACGAAGCTAAATTCTCCGCCAGGATTTCGCCCATATTCAGCAGAAAATGTTGAGGTCTGGATACGAAACTCTTGCAAGTCTTCTATCGAGACCATGCTCTGCGTGGTCCCCAGAGCAGTGGTTGCAGCTACATTGCCGGTAGTGTCGGACCCCCCTATAGTCCCTGTCGAGAGGCCGATATTTGCACTAACGCCATCTACAGAGAAATAGTTGGAGTCTTGGCGCTGTCCATTTACGCTTAAGTTCTCCAACACACCTGGCGCCAGTGTGTAGAGTGACTGCAAACTTCTTCCATTCAAAGGAATGTCCGCGACAAAACCTTGATCAACAACAGTGCTCACCGTGCCGTCGGTTGTGTTCATATTGACGCCGTCACCCGTGACCGTAACCGATTCACTCGTTGATCCAATTTCCAACGAGAAATTCTGTTCCAAGATGTCTTGGACGTTGAGGACGATATCGGTTTTGTTAATGACCTTAAATCCGTCCTTGCGTACCATAAGCCGGTATCTCCCTGGAGGAATGCCGGGAATCGCAAAGATCCCGCTGCCGTTGGTCTTCGCCGGAAAGGCGATGTTGGTGTCGATGTTCACGGCCTGCACCTCCGCTCCTGACACGACCCGGCTCTGAGGATCGGTGATCTGACCGTTGATCGTGGCGCTCCCACCCTGCGCCAGCAGACTTGCCGCATCGAAACAAATGACGAGCACGAGGCCGAGCAGAGACAAGCAAGTGCACGTCACGCGAGGAGGCATTGATACGGCGAGACAAAGGCGGCGCAGAGTCATTCGGAAGGGCTCCTTCGTGGGATTTTTCCGGGTTCGTTAGTCTATTCAGCGCGCGAGCCCGATTTGTCCCAAGAGGAGATGAAAAAAATCGTGAAAAAGGGTGGGCTTAGTGATGATTGTCTCGTATAGATAGAGATTTTGATGGCCCGCTAGATGCGCGTCAGCTAAGGATGATTTGCTTCCCCGCCAAGAAAGGCGAAGAGAACTCTCTTGCCCTGCGGTTTGCCGTCCCCAGCGTGCGGCTCAAGAGTGACGAACACGGAGTTGATCTCCGCGAGTTGATGCGGGTCATCTACTTTGAGCGACCATCTTCGCTGCGCCTTGTCATCTACATAAAGTACACCGAGGCTCTTCACGCTGGACGGTTGGCCCAGACGCTCTCCCCATGCCTCAAAGGAATAGCTAGCATTCGTGACCCTCTTGTCATCGAGATCGAAGGCATAGAAGATCAGAGACTTCCCTTCCGTATAAAAGATGCGGCCGAAGGATTTCTGGTCCTTGCCGGTGCCGTTGGCGTCATGAACGTCGATGATGTGGAGACTCCGCGCTCCCATGAGGTCGCGCACATCGCGTCCGGCCGAGAGCATTTGCCGCTCCCGGTCGAGAGATGCAGATTGTGTGCCGAGCTGCTCATTCAGGTCGCGAATACGCAGTTCATTCGCGGCCATCGTAGCCTGGCTGTCGTTGAGGCGCTGCTGCAACAGCGCGACCTGAGCGTGCAGGTCAGTCGCACTTTGGGCGTCGCCTTGTGCCTGCGACTGGAGCGAGGCGATCTGACCGTTCTTCCGGTTCAATTGATCCTGAAAAGCGGACTGGCTTGCCTGTGAGAGCTTCAGAGAGCGCTGCGCTTCCTGCAAGTCCGCAGCAATCTCCGACAGCTTTTGGTGCATCGACGCGATGGTTCTGGAATCCGTTTCGTTCATCGCCCGTAGCTGCGCCACATCATCGTTGTCGATCGCCGATCGTGGAGAAACCGGGCCACGCGCCGGCGCAACCGTCGAGCTCGCGCCATCGCGCATCGAAGCCGACTCTCGCAGGACAACGGCCAAATGGGTTGCGTATCCGGCCGCGAATAGCATCGCGGCAACCGAAGCTGCCACTGCCCAGCGGTAGCGGTAGAGGGAGCGCGTAGCGCGGGCGGGAACCGTCTGGACTGCTTGCGGAACCGATGAATCCGCAGGACCACGGATCGCTTCCTGTGAGAAAGTGCGGCCCTTCTTCTGCGCGGCCGCAATGAAATCCCTGCGTAGTCTTTTCCTGTCCGCTGCCGAATACCCGGTCTCAAACGAAGCATCATTGTCCGATGAAATGGAGAGCTGGGGCAGCAGAAATTGCGTAAACTCCCGGTACTGCTCACGACAGGCCGCGCATTCGCTCAAGTGTTGACGGAGGTCCTGCATCTCGGTAGCCGAAACTTCGCCGATCATCGCCAAGGTGCAGAGCTCTTCGTACTGTTCATGCTTCGACACGGCCTGCCCCCAATCCGGCCACCTGCTGGCGGTCATTCGCATTCAAATCTCCGCGGACCGATCTCAGGTGCTCCCTCAACTTGGCCATGCCCCGGTAGTAATGGTGGCGTGTATTAGAAAACGTCTCTTCCGTGCGCCCCGCAACGTCCTTCAAATTCAATCCCTCAAAATGCACCATCTCAATCGTGCGCCGTTGAGATTCGTTCAACAGCGCCAATGCCTCGCGGACGAAACGTGAGCATTCCTGCGGGGCTTCGGCGTAGAGACGCAAAGCGCCCTGCTCGAACTCCGTCAAGTCGCTCATAGCGACATTGGCGTAGAACCGCCGCACCAACAAATAATTCCTGCGGTTGAGACATCGGGCGTAGGCGCACTGCAAAATCCACCCTATGACTGTTCCGCGCGCAGAATCGAATTGTCCCACCCTGTCTGCAATTTCCAGAAAAACATTCTGAAGGATGTCTTCGGCCTCGCCCCGATCGCGCAGCACGCGAAGCCCCACCCCGAGCACTGCGTTGTAGTACCGGTCATACAGAACCGCCAGAGCGTCATCATTGGAAGCCAGGAGTTCCCGCATGACACTAACGTCATCCAGCTGAGCGAGCCTGGCGTAGGCTGCTCGCGGGGATTCCTCCGGGATGGAGTTGGGCTTCATGGAGTCGAGCGCACACTAAGGATGCCCCATTTCTAGCACGTTGATGCAGAAGAAACCAAGTCTAAAAATATTGCAAAAAAATCTTGGCGCAGGTGGGACAAATCGTTTCACGAAGCTGAATATACTAAATAGGCAATTTCTACTAACTCATTCGTAAATCTGCACTTAAACAATTGTTAAGTGTGATTTTGTAATCCAGAATTCATCATTCAGAGTGGAAGAAAATGAGTGCTCCAAAGCACATCCGACTGCACGACTTACGCCCACCTGGCGTTGTGCGATTTCTGCCTTGATCAAAGAATTCAGATTGAGCAAGAAATGGACCCAGGAAGAACTCGGTTTTCGGTCTGGGTATGACCCGGTGTATATCAACCTGCTGGAGCGAGGGCACAGGAATCCTTCCATTCGCGCTCTAGTGGACCTGTGCCAAGCACTCGGCGTTCGGCCTTCGGCGTTCCTTGCCGAGGTGGAGAGGCGGCTAGAGCCGACAACCAATGCGGAAGGCGCGAACAGCTAGATGTGCAGACTGACCAATTGCTTGCGTCGGCAAGCAAGAGGAGAGCAATTGAACGGCATTCGCACAATGCACTTTAGTTCCGACTTATAAGGTTACGATCAGGACCGGTTCAGGATAACTACACCCTGCGCTGCAGTCGGCATCGTGACCGTGAGCGCAGGATGATGGGACCTCAGCAGCCCGACAAAGGCAGGAGAAAGCAGTGGGAAAGCGCGCACGTGTGCCCGCAATGCGGATTTCCAATCGAACTACGGAACATCGGGCTAACAGAAACCACAACCGGATTGATCACTTGCCCAAAAATGCACCTGGTCGGGGCAGCTTGAGATCGAGATCATCGAAAAGAAATCCCACGAATGATGGCGCATGATCTTCTCACATTGCCGCCTTGGCGCCCGCATTGCGCAACACCACGAAAGGGATTCTCTTATTCAGGCAGAGGCCACCAATGCAAACCCTGGAACGGCACTTGCTATCCGACTGAAAACAACATGTGGGCAAACAAAAACTCGGCGAAATTCGTAGTTCGCACCGCCGGTGAAACCAGTCGCTTTCTGCCGACTTCTGCTTGGCGAAATTCATCGCTTGGACCGCCGGCGAAACTCGTCGCTTTTTGGCGACTTCCGCTCGGAGAAATTCATCGCTCATTCGCTGGCTGACCGCGTCGTTCCGAATTGGTCAATGAATAACGGCATCATGCGGATGCCTGCAACGGAACCCGCTGAACCTTGCTGAAGGTTCCCAGCTTCCGCACAAATGACCGTACCAACTCGCTTAGAACTTTCGACGAGTCATCCGAACGAGAAGCGAGATAGGTTTTCAGCGTAAGCGTGTCTTCGTCAAGCGGGCGTACTGTAACGCCGTCGCGCGCAATTCGCAAAGCGCCGGACTTCACCACGAAGGCCACAGCAGAGCCATCAACAACGAAAGGGAACGCCTCTTCAGGGGTGATGACGTGCTGAATTCTGGCTGGTTTCACGTTGCGTTTCTCAGCGAGTTGCATCACCGCGTCATATACCAGCGGGTGCATACGACGGTTGAATAGAATCCAGCGGCGGCCAGCCAACGCGTCTAGGGTGACAGAACGCTCGCAGGCCAGTTCGTCCTCTTCTGACATTGCAATATAGAACGGCGACTCCGCGACTTTGACGGTCGTGAGATGCCCTGATTTCGGCGGTTCATTTGCGATCGCCAGATCCAAATCTCCCTCCATTACTTCGTGAGCCAGCTCAAACGAGAACTGACTCGACATGTCAATTCTTAGCCGCGGAAAAAGCGGCAACCTAATCGAAAGCAAAGTGGTCACCAGGAATGGATCGACATAAGGCGACTTGCCGACATTGAGCACGGTTTCCGCATTTTCCATCACAGCGCGCGCCGCGTCGAATGCTCGTCCGCGATGGAGAAGCCCCATCCGGGCCTCCTCTACGAAGGCTCTCCCGGCATCCGTCAGTTTTACTGTCTTGCGGTTTCTCTCAAAGAGCTTAAACCCGAGCTCTTTTTCGATCTCAGAGACGTTTCTTGAGATCGTCGGCTGACTGAGACGGACCTTCCGCGCAGCCCGCGAGAAGCTCAGCTCCTCGGCGACTGCAATGACCGACTCCAATAGTTTTTCTTCTCGGCGCGACATAATCAGGCTCCTGGTTTGATGTCGACCAAGGCGAGGATCCGAGCCTGAAGCGATGCTTTCTCCGAAATTCGCTACAGGTAAGCAGTGGTGTAAACGGCCTCCAGCCTCTAAAGCCGGAGAGAGAAACGGCAGCGTTCAGCAGTGGGCTATTCCTCAAGGCTGCGACCGTGGCCGTTCCGCGGAGAACACCTTATTGACCTTTAGACGCGCCTTGCCGCGATCAGGCTCCATCCATCGGCAAATAGCATTCCGCACTTATTCAGAAACAAAATAACAGACTTCCAAAAAGGAATTGGACAGCGGCGAACGCACGGACCAATCGTGATTCTGAGGACGAGTCCAAATTTACCGGCACTGTCTCCGCCGGCGGCATGCCTTCCCCTGGAGGTCCCTATGAATCATCCACCTAAGTTCGGCCCGGTTCGTTCAACCAACGGCTATTCGATTCCCCCAGTCTCCTCCGACGAGCAGCTGTATTCGCCCAAGCAGGTCGCCGCCCGCCTGGGCGTCTCCGAACGCTGGGTCCGCGACCATGCCACGCGACGCTATCCCCGCATTCGTGCCGTCAAGCTGGGCCCGCTGCTCCGCTTCCGGGACGCAGACATCAACGAATTCATTGCGCAGCAGAGCGCCGCATAATCACTTCCCGACAGGGTGGCGAGATGTTCAAATAGAGATGTTCTCCGCGACCAAACTGTTCGGGACCAGAACAGGAGAATAGCAATGGCAATGGTCTATCAGAAAGGTACCGTGTACTTGAAAGGCACACGGGAGAAGAAGTGGTATGGAAAGTTCCGGGTCTACCTGCAAGACAAGGACGGAAAGGAGAGCGAGAAGACGCGCAAGGTCGTCCTCGGACCCAAAGCAAAGATGCGCAAGTTCGAGGCCGAAGCACGGCTGCAGCAGATCATCCGTCAGAACAACGGCGGAATGCTGGAAGGCGGAACCGAGATGGCGTTCGATGATTCGGTGACCTTCGACTGGTTCGTCGAAAACCGCTATTTCCCGATTCGCGAAGGGCGCTGGCGGCCAGCAACCAAGAAGACCACGGAGTTCGAGATTAGGCGCTACCTGGTTTCGGCGCTTGGATCAAAACCGATGCGGACTCTCAACACATTCGAGCTGCAAGTAGTGCTCAACAAACTGGCGCAGACGTACTCGGATTCGGTTGTCCGGCACGCTTACGTCAACCTCAAGTCGATTCTCAAGACTGCTCGCAAGCTCAAGTTCGTCCCTGAAAATCCCGGAGAAGACCTGGTGATGCCCGATACCAAGACGGTTGAAAAGCCCACGCTCTCGACAGAGCAGATTGTGGCGCTGGTCTCGGCCGTGACGGACACGCACGATCTCTGTCTGCTTTGTATCGGCATCTTCTGCGGGACGCGAACCAGTGAAGTGCTCGGCCTGCAATGGAAGTCCTGGCTGGGTGATCATCTGCTCCCATTTGGAACAGCGCATGAGGGGCAGTTCTTCGCCGGCAAATTGAAGACGGGAGCCAGCCGGGATGCCATTCCTGTGCCGGAGCCAATCCGCAAGGTGATCGCGGCGTGGCACCTGCAATGCGAAGATCCCTCACCGGAGGCGTTCATGTTTGCGACCTTCGGACGGGGAGATCGCCTAGGGTCGGATGTGCCGCGCCACGGGAAGAACTTCCTCCGCTGGCGGATTCATCCGATTGCGGAGAAGCTGAAGATCCCGACGCGGCTGATAACGTTCCAGGTCATGCGGCGGACGTTAGGGACGGACTTGCAAAAATACGGAACGCTCAAGGATGCCCAGCGCATCCTGCGGCACGCCGACATCAAGACAACGGGAAATGTGTACATGCAGGCCATCCCCGAGAGCGTGATGATGGCAATCAACAAGAGGACGAGGGCAGTGCTGAAGGGCCGGGTCATCGAAGGGAAATCAGTAACGGTTCCCAACGGTTCCCAGTTGCGCTTGAAGGAGTCTGTAAGTTGTTGATTTATTGGCTCCTCAGGTAGGACTCGAACCTACAACCCTTCGGTTAACAGCCGAATGCTCTGCCATTGAGCTACTGAGGAGTGAATGGCGCTGATTTGTCCTTTATTAAGTTAGCAGAGCGCGGCGGGTGCGTCAAAATGTTGATGGGACCGATGGCCGGGGGGCCCTCCTGCCTCACCCCCACCTGAATTCGATCGGGATCTGGATATCCGGATGCAGGCTCTTGTGCACGGGACGCGAGTGGCAAGCAGACCTCCGCTTGCTAAGGGTTACGCAGGAAGCTGGGCTTCGGTTCCTTCGCGCCGCTCGAGCTTTCGGCGTTCCAGCGGATTGGGAATTCGCACCGCCGCCATGCCTGCTGCAATTGCGCCCTGAATGCCGATGGGGGCGTCTTCAAATACCAGGCACTTGTCAGGGCAAAACGCCAAGGTGCGCCGCTCCGGCAAGAAAAACGTCGGGCGCCGGCTTCGAGCGCGCGTAGTCTTCTGAACCAACAATTACGGGGAAATAATGGATCAGCCCAACCACGGTGAGCGATTTGATAATGGATTCGCGCGTCGATCCAGAGACCACAGCAAACGGAATGCGGCCGTACTCGGCCTCAATGATTTCGAGCACTTCCGGCACCGGCTTGAGGTCGCGCAACTGCTCAAAATAGAGCTTCTCCTCGTCTGCCTGGCTTGGTGAATGAGGTACCTGGATTACTACGGTCAGACGCTCGATCCTTCTCGGCAGCGTGGCCGTCATTTCCTTTTCGACAGTCGCAGTGGCTCCAGAAATATCAATATTGAACGTGCGGGCCGCGATTCCCATTATTGTCAGCATGCAACTGCCAAGCGCCGTTGCCACCAGGTCGGTCGGAGAAAAGCTCTCGCCCCGGCCCTGATTATCCTTCGGCGCGTCGGTTGAGAGTTCGGTGCCCGAAGGGCCGTGGGTTGCTTTGCAGTGCAGGTCTCCCTGATACTCGATTTGAATGTTCACCATAATTCTTCCCTCGGACTCTTTCCTCGACTTCGCAGTTGGAAGAGGACAACCGTGGTTGAGAGGCTCACCCTTGCTCTCCGCGAATATTCTTATGCTAGGCGTTCGCGGCCGCTAGCGGCAAACTTCACGCCTCTACCGCCGCTTGAAGCCGTTCTCTTGATCGATTTTCCAGTTTGCTCGTCA
>Ga0206798_1226_pt1 | contig 10062 bp, 4 predicted proteins | sample Alteio_BWOrgCont_66_FD_152893 | JGI IMG/M metagenome (GOLD analysis project Ga0206798, IMG submission 152893) | Enriched cells from forest soil in Barre Woods Harvard Forest LTER site, Petersham, Massachusetts, United States -... | ecosystem: Environmental > Terrestrial > Soil > Temperate forest > O...
CTTATAGTAAATCCCACTTAAAAATAACCAAGGAGATGGCATGATAAAAGAATCGTCGGAAGTTAAGCACTCGCGTTAAACTATGAAAGCTTAACGCGAGTAGATAGGTGTTAGGTTGAATTGTTTTTTGAGGCTATGACCTCGTCAAGGAGATTAATCAAACCTAGCACCGAATGGCCACCCTGAGGCCTAGACCTCGAATAGGAGTTTGGTGACTGCCGACGAAGATTCTACTCTGTTAAGAAGTAATCCGATAGGTACTTTTAATGGAGAGAACCATGCGACATATTGGTGTTGATTTACATACGAATAGTTTGACGGTGTGTTTTTTAGAGGAAAATAAGGCAGAGCGGTTTGCCACATACCGTGTGGACGAATTAAATGTATTCCGTCAGGAATTGAGACCGGATGATGTATTAGCGGTTGAGGCAACAGGCAACTCGAATTATTTTTACGATCAGTTAGTGGATAGTGTAAAAGAAATAGTTGTTGTGGCACCTGATCAGTTTGATGTCATTCGGCGCTCGGTGAGTAAGACGGATAAAAACGACGCGCGTGCGCTGGCTTTTTTCTTAAGCAAAGAGATGCTACCGAGGGCACGGATAAAAAAGAAAGTGCATCGTGAAGTAGCCAGTTTAGTGGAAACACGCGACCGGATAGTAAAGCTACGAACGGTGCTGTTAAACAAGATACATGGCTTATTAAATGCGCATGGCATCAAACTTAAGAAAGAATCGCTTGGCAGTGAAAAGGGGTTACAAAGAGCATTGGGGCATAATTTTGATAGAGCGGCCCAGATGGAAATAGAAATTATTGTTGAGCAAATCAAGTCATTGAAAAAAAGCATTGCGCGTTTAGATGGGCTGATTAATGAACAAGCTCTAAAGTTAGAAGGTTATGACAATGTGATAAGCATTAAAGGCATTGGTGAGAAATCTGCTGCGATTTTGTTATCGGTCATTGGTGATGTCAATGAGTTTGCGAATGAAAATAAGTTAGCCGCTTATTTTGGTTTAGTACCACGTGTTTCTAATTCTAATGAAACAGAGCGCAGTGGCCGAATTACTAAACGAGGCTCAAAGATAGGTCGAACGACATTAGTGCAATGTGCGTTAGTGGCAAAAAAATACAGTGGTTATTTAAACAAATTTTATGAACGAATTAAAGCGAAGCGAAAGCTATTATTGCGACAGCGAAAAAATTATTAAGTGCTATTTACCATACCCTAAAAAACAAATGGGTATTTGAAGATTTCCCAAACTTCGTAATTAAATCTGCGTAAGTTGATGGAAAGAGTAGACTTTTATCATAGGAGAAATACCATGTCAGAAGAAAAAACAGTAGCAGCCCCCAGCCATTCAAGCGCAACAGCCCGTGCTAGTAACCCATCATCCGTACCAGCAGCAGGTATGGAGCAACAATTAGGCCAGGCAGTGTTAACTTTTGTCGAAGCGATGGATGCTTTTTTGAAAACACAATCTCAGCTGGGTCTCGATCCAAATGCTGCCATGACCTATGTGGGCAGTACGGTAAGCGCTATGCTTAAAGGAACAGGGACTGCGGATTACGATCAAATGCTAAAAAACCCTGCAGCTCATTTCCTGCTACCATCTGCGGCAAAATTTATTGGGCAATATATCTCTCAGCATCCGCTTTTATGGAAACTTAGAGATCATCCTGCTTGTGGACAAGCGCTTAAAAGACGTTTGTATGACGGGAATGTAAAAGCGTTACAGCAATTTGTTGCGACATTAGTTACCGCCGAGCAACAACAAGCCGCTGTAGTAACCGTGCACAGCGGCCTTGCTCCCAGTCAGCAAGTCAGTGTCGCAACAAGCTCTTCTGAACCCGCCAGTTTAAATCCAAAAAAAGATCTGCCCCCTAATCAACTCCAAGCGCTAGCTCATAATGAATCTGGCTATCACAAAGCAGCTTTCAATAACCATGCGGCGGCAATCCTAGATTATAACGAAGCGATCCATTTAGACCCTACGAATCCTATCTATTACGATAATCGGGGCGCTTCCAAATACGCTCAAAATCAGCATGCAGAGGCAATTAAGGATTTTAGCGAAGCAATTCGTTTAAAGCCTACTGAGGCTTCCTATTACAGACACCGTGCACGCGCCTATGAAAAATTGGGTCAACACCAAGCAGCGCAAAATGATCGCCATCAAGAGAAAACCCTGGCCGCGCATGCAGAGCCAGCCGAGCATCTTTATAAGGCTATTCTCAATGGTAAGAAAAACAGAGCGTTAGAACTTTTAGCCGTGGTTCATCAACAGGATGGGAAAAATTCACCGCAAGCAGCTACGCCACACGGGAAGGAGAGTGCTTTATTCACCTTGGCACGTTTTGGCCACCTCTGGTTAGACGATTTTCTTAAACACATTAATCCCGATACCGTCGATGAACAGGGAAACAGCGCATTGCATGTGGCGGCTCATCATGGCCATAGCGAGTTTTATAATGCGTTGATCGAGAGAACCACGCTGGAAGCCCGTGTAGGCGGTGGGTATCACTGGCCTCGCAATGCCAAAGGAGAAACTCCTTTGCATGCGGCAGCGGCGGGGGGGCAGGTGAAATTTTTGCTTTACTGCTTGGATACCTATTCTGCCGAGCAAGACTTACAAGTTTGCACTGCTAATGGCGACACCGTCGTGCATTTGATGGTTCAACATGGCGAGGCAGGCCCTCTAAAAACCCTATTAATGCGTTGTCGATTTCTCTCAGTGCGCACGCAAAATCAAGCTGGCCTGGATCCCTTGATGCTTGCCTTGCAGCAAAAGCCAACAACTGAAGCAGGACGCGAGAAACAGCGGCAGATGGTTGATGTATTGTTGGAACAACATATTGATCTGGCTAATCGAGATACACAGGGCCGCACTGCGCTGACACTAGCAGTGCAAAGCGGTGATCCAATACTTGTGAAAAGGTTGCTTGATAAAGGCGCCTTAATAGATGTATCGCCGGATAAAAATGATCATAGTAAAATTGGCATATTGCTGGCCGAACATACACGCAATAGTAAAAGGCAGCGTCAACATTTTCAACAAAAGCCACGCGAATGGCAAAACCTCGTTTTTCAAGGTGGCAGTATTAAAGGGTTAGCCTATCCTGCTGCTTTGCGTGAATTGATAGATCGCGGGGTATGTTCACTGGATAAAATCCAACGCGTGGGTGGTACTTCAGCCGGCGCGATTAACGCTTTGTTAATCGGTTTGGGATATAGCTTAGAGGAAATGGAACATTTAATGGGTGTGAGAACTATCCCTGGATCGACATTACCCCAAGTGAAGTTTGCTGAACTGCTGGATGGGCCCTTTGGCGAAAAATTACTGGCTGCAAAAAACCAAAATTGGGAAAGCTTGTTAGGTAAAGACTACGCCAATGCGGCACAGAAAATTAAACAAATTGACGGTGTATTGGTCGGACTTGCTCGATTATTGGATGGTACGGCGATCAGAGGAGTTGGCGCAGCATTAACCGCTAAAAGGCAACTTACAGAAACGTACCATCAGCTCGATAAACACCTAGCGCTTTGCCCGGGTGAAAAGTTGTACGAACTTTTTGCTATGCTGATTCAGCAAAAGTACGCTGAAAAAGTAGGCTATGCCATTACTACGCCGGTTACGTTTGCTGAATTACACAAAGCCGGTTTTAAAGATATGTATTTTGTCGGTGTCAATACCCATACCGGTGAGGCTGAATATTTTTCGCACGAACATACGCCGGATATGGTGGTTGCCAGTGCTGTGCGTATTTCTATGTCTATTCCGGGTGTTTTTTACCCCGTTCCGAAACTCACTAAAGATGCTCACGGGGTTGTAAACAAGAGTACCGATTTATATGTGGATGGTGGGGTAACCTGTAACTACCCGATTAATTTATTTGATTTTGCGGGTTATGAAGAAGGCTCTCCTCTACCAGCAGGTCATCATCAGATCAATCAGCACACCTTAGGGTTGCGCCTGGTGCCACCGCAAGAAAAAACACGCTATGAAGGGCCTACGCCTAGTCATCCTAGCAAAAGCGAATCAGGTCCCGCTGCAGTGCCTACGTTACTGGGGCATGTAAAAGAAACGTTACATGCTATTTACAATAAACAAGAGAGTGATCATGCGTTAAGTGGGGATGGTTTTCGTACTATTTACATTAATACCCTGGATGTTGGTATGTTAGATTTTGAGCGAGTGGAAGAAGAAGCAGTTAAGAAGCAGCTCGCTACTCAGGGGAAAGAAGGAGTAAAAGACTTTGTTGAGCGTACGCAACACGATGTTACAGCTAGCATGGTGCAACTGCCTGATGCGTTAGAAACACTCATTTTAAAGCACAGCAAAGTAGTGGCTCATAAAGTAGAAAAGGGGCAGTGCACTGTCATCAGTAAACTAAGTCCCAATTGCCCCGAACTCGTAGAGGCATTTTATGCGTATGGTGATGTTCGCATACATGCTTACCTACATGATAGTTTAAAAATTTCGCGCTGGGCACGTGATCAGGAAGGTATGACGGCATTTCATCATACCGCAAGGAATGGAAATATTGAATCCTTAAAGCGTCTGTTGCAGGCAGACCCGCAGGGAGCAAACGCCACCGATTATGTTGGCAAAACACCCGAGCAATTGACTCAGTTGCCAGAAATTATTACGCTCCTTAAAAGTTATGCTGCTTTGCCGTTACATCAGCCAACACCCTCTTACTCTAAGCTCCTAGCTTCATCTCCACCGTCAACCCCCTTTCCCTCTTCATCTTTATCATCTCTGTCTTCTTCGTCTTCCTCACCTTCTTCGTCCTCTCCCTCTTTTTCTTCTTTTACAGGTTTGGGGTCTCCTTACTTTTTTGCCTCTCAGTCTCAGCCTCCGGTTACAGCGACTGTGAAAATGCCAGCAGCACTGGGTGAGAAAAAAACAGCGCACGTTGAGCAATCTTTATATGAGGAATTATTAGCGGCCACACTCACTTGGGGATCAGATAAGGCTTTAGCCGCTACCTTAGACGCGTCTAAGCAAGAGCAAGGAAAAACAAGAAAATCCGCGGAACAGTTGAAAACGATGGCTGCTCAGTGGGGCTATTCCTGCAACGATATGCCAGAGGAAGGAAACTGTTTTTACCATGCGGTGGGCGATCAATTAAAACAACAGCTCAATTTAGCCGTGGCTCCCTCCCATGAAACACTGCGCGCTATTGCAACACAACATATTTTAGATAATTTGTCGTTATACAGAGACCATACCCTAGATATCAATAAATTTATTGATGATTTAAGTAAGCCTGGAGAATGGGCAGATGAACTACATATGGCCGCTTTATCACGCGCGCTGAATGTCACTATTTGTGCCATCCGCAGCGATGGTGCAGCACCTAGTATTTATAAACAACGGCAAGCTTGCCTCACCCTTTATTTAGGCTATGAAGTGGGTGTGCATTATCAATCACTGAAAGCTGTGAACGATCTGTCAATCGCACAAGTTGTCCAGCAGCAAGCCAAGTTGGCAGAGCAGATTAATCAAAAAAGTGCCGATGTACGTTATACCGGAACTCTTTCTGTTGAGCAGCTTAAGAAAAAACTTTTTGAGTCTTCTACGCTACAAGCAGAGGAAAAATCTTCTCTATCGCCTCCTTCACAGGGTGCAGTTGCTAAGCCCTTATCTGAGGCTGCTACCACTTTTCATATGCCCTCTGTTGACCTGAACCTGAATAGTAATTTAGCTACCCAACAGCAGATGTTAGGCAGAGCGGTATTAGCTTTTGTTGCTGCAATTGAAACACATATCAATACAGCAGCGTTTATCAAAACACAAGGTGCGCCCAGCAATTCCAATGCTGCAGCTAACTACGTTGCTACCGTTATTAGCGCGCTTAGCAAGGGTCAGGCAGCTTATTATTCTCTGCTAGAATACCCTGAAGGCAATTCAATTCCCGAAGCATTATTACCTTGCATTCGAGAGCAAATGCAAACTCATTCCGCATTACTTACCTTGCAAACAGATCCACACAAAGCTTTTGCGCGTGAGCTAAAAAATGATCTTTTACAGGGACGATTAGCGCAGCTCAAGGAACGTTTTAGCGAGTCTCTTAGTGAGCCAGTAGAAGAAGACAACGCCCAAGCAGGGTTGTTTCAACCTCATTAGCGTCACACAGTAAACCAAGTTGCTTTCTCCAAAGCCTGCTCTTCTGTGAGCAGGCTTTGCTTGTTGATTTGTGTGATTAAGCCTGAGTAGGGTCAATAGGTAAGCAGCCCGAACATACCTATAATCAGGGAGAATAAACATGCCAAGAAAGCCAGAGTTACTCACACCTATCCTCGATGCTAAAGACGATTTTACTATCTGCCCGCATATTACCCGTCTAGAAGTCAGAACAGACGGAGGTAAGGGCCAAGTGCAATATTACCAAGAACAGCCTGCTTTTACGCCAGCGGGAGCGTCCTTTAACGAAGCTAATGCCACATTAGGCGAAGTCTACCAACGGTTAGAAGCCAAATCGACTAGTAGGGATGATTTCGTGTTAGTACCCGAAGGCGCTGAGCGAGAGCGTATTATTAAAATCTTGCGAATGGCACCCAGCAGAGAATATGGTTTATACGCTGAGATAGACGGCCAGCGTATTTCCTTGCGAGGTGGCTCCTCTCCCAGTTTGGCACTTTATACTCACAATGAAACTCGAGAACTATGGATCGGTAAATCTGAATTATTGGATCGAGGTGCCAGAGAAGGCAGATTAGAATTATTGGATGCGCCTGGGCGCGGGACTACCAAAAACGCATTGCTCAAAGAAATCGTTGCTTATGATATTTTTGCTTACTATGGAGCGAGTGTCCCGCGTTTATCCGTTGCCAGTGCCCAAGCCTGTTACAAGTGTGCGGAAATAATACGGAATGTATATGACGATCGTCAGGTGTGGCATTGGCATATTTTTTCACGCTGGTTGGATAAATTCCGTACCTATGGTTATTTACCTAACTTTACAGCGGCCGACCCCCACTTCAGTCTTATTATCGATGATCGTCAGATTAGAGAGCGTGGTTTGGGGCATATTTTAGCAGTGGCCCACTTTATCAATGATGTGGATGCCATGAATAATGGTGGCAATAATGTGGGCTATCAGCTAAAAACAGATGCGCAAGGCGAACTGTATGCGCAAAGCTATAAAATAGATCCCGCTTATGCGTTTACTAACTGCCAAGCAGCAAAGCCAGAAGCGCATAAACCCACGCGAGCTATCCATGTTTCCAATTTTGATGTGATTGTTTTCGATGGCCTTCCCCAAACCACGCAAGCAGAATTTATAGAAATGCTACAATTGATTAGTGAAACACCTGATAGAGATATCGAACGTTTTTTCAACCGAGGATCCGGTTTAAGCTTTACCCATATCCCCGAACTAAACAACCCCACCGACATTTGTTAATAGCGCAGTTAGGATGCTTAAAGCTAGACGTAATGCTTTAAGTCAGTTGTTTGCCAAAGAATTACAGGCAGCTAAAACGGTGAGTGCTACACAACAACAATCACTGGTCAAACTCAGAGTACACTTACCGCCTGAGCTAGCACCTCTCTATACCCAAATGCAATTCGAACAAGCCGACCCGCTTGTGCAACAAGCACGTCATTTTTATATCCCTCCTAAAACACTACTCAAACTGGCGACAAAACAGAGCCTACTGAACCCCTGCAAGCTATCATGGATGCATTTTTATCTAACAACACACAACGTATTTTATTGTTATTAGGGGATTCGGGGTTTGGGAAATCCACCACTACTCAGATTTTTTATCAGCATTATTGGGAACAATATCTTACTGATTTATCAAAGGTTGCTCCTCGTCCTAAGAGTGGGTTAAGAAACAATCTTGCCCATCTCTTGCGTGAAAAAATAGCAAACAACTCCGTATTGGGTAAAGCACAAAAAAATAACCTAAGCAAACATCCGATTGAGTCGACTACAAGCAGCCCTTCCCTGGGTAGGGTAAAAAACAGAATCGTCTTACGCATTGAGCTTAAACAATTCAGTCAGCGTACTGTTCTGCGTTGTGTGGATAACACTTTAAAAGATGCCTATCGCTTAACAGAAAACCAAATACAAGACTTAAAAAATTATCCGTGTCTCATTATGCTGGACGGTTTTGACGAAATCGCTAGACGTGCAAAATGCAATTTATGGCAAACAAATCAACTACAAACTTGGCGTGATGTTAAGCTACTTATCACCTGTCGCAGTGTTTATCTGGAACAAAACGATTTATCTTTATATTTTTATCCATCGCCACAACAAGCGCAGGCCCTTGTTAAATGCTATCTGGTACCTTTTACTCTCTCACAAATTGAAACGTATTTACGGCAGGTTTTGCAAAACAAATCTGCTACGGAAATATTGGAAGAAAAACAAAATCAATCTAATACCGAACGTTTAGCACTTGTCACATCTCAGATTGCGAATTCCAGCGCACTGCAAGAATTGCTGGAAGTGCCTTTGGTGTTAAAAATATTTGCTGATGCATTGCCTGCATTAGAACAACAAAGCAACTTGATAGGTCTTAATCGTTACACTTTATACCAAGCCTTTATGCAGCAATGGTTTAATCGCCATAGAGACAGATTAAGCCAGCATTTAGGGCAAGCCATTGACGAGAGTATCTGCCAGCATTTTTTAACTTATTCGCAAGATTTGGCTTTCGAATTGTTTAAATCTAATTTTTTTGAATTGGATTACGCACCCGGCCAGACTCCTTGGGATAGATTTTTCTCCCAAAGTGACGCAGAAAGCATTCACTTACGCAGTGCTTGCCCCTTACGCCGTATTGGTAATCGTTACAGCTTTGTCCATAGATCTTTTTTTGAGTTTTTTATCGTACAAAAGATTTTACGTCAAGTGAAAGTCTCAGCTGAAGTTGAGAAAGGTGGAACCATACCGATCGCTGTTATACAGCCATTAATTGATGTGCTGATCGTTCGTTTACTACCAGAAGAAAGGCAGGTTTTAAACTTTCTACATCAAGCAAAAGAAGCAAATCAACTTCCCAGCGCATTTATCCCTTTTTTATTTTCAATTGTGCAGCATTCTGCAGATAGGGCGGATATTGCACAAGCCAGCAGCAATGCAGCGACGATTCTTAATGCCTGTGAAGTTCGGCTTACCTACCAACAGTGGGCAGGTGTGCAATTGCCTCAAGCAGATTTAAGTTATTGTGTGCTCGCACACACTGATTTACGTGGTGCGAACCTACATAGCACAAGTTTAGATCACTGCGTGCTCTATTATACCAATCTAGCGGGTGCGAACTTACATGAAGTAAGTTGGGGAGAGTATCCATATTTGCAACTTGGAGAAGAGATCAATGCAGTCGCTCATCATCCTAAAGAGCCATGGCTAGCAATTGCACAAAGCGATAAGATTGTGTTGATGCATCGTGACACAGGGAAAATCATTGGAAAAACTATGGTGGGGCATACAGATAATGTGTTAAGTGTCGCCTTTAGCCTTGATGGTAGATTAGTGGTTTCAGGAAGCTGTGATTGTACAGTGCGTCTGTGGAATGTTGCTAGTCAAGATTCTTATGGGCAGCCTTTGATCGGACATAGAGGCATCGTGTTAAGTATTGCTTTTAGCCCCGATGGCCCAAAAGTGGTGTCAGGGAGTGAGGATGAAACCGTCCGCCTGTGGGACGTAAGTACTCAGACTGCGCTGGGTGAGCCTATGAAGGGACATGTGGAGTCGGTCACAAGTGTCGCTTTTAGTCCTGATGGAACAAAGGTGGCTTCGGGGAGCAAAGGATCATATCTAAATAAAAGTTGGACGGTGTATTTGTGGGATGCCATACACCAAACTACATTGGGCGTGCCGTTGGTGGGACATACATCGGATGTTACTAGCGTTGCCTTTAGCCCTGATGGCACGCGTGTGGCCTCCGGGAGCTGGGATGGGACAGTACGCCTGTGGGATGTTGCTATCCAAAAGCCTCTAGGTCAACCTTTGATCGGACATACAGACAGCGTGTCAAGTGTCGTCTTTAGCCCAGATGGTGCATACGTGATTTCAGGGAGTAGGGACAAGTCAGTGCGT
>Ga0206798_1172_pt2 | contig 10046 bp, 4 predicted proteins | sample Alteio_BWOrgCont_66_FD_152893 | JGI IMG/M metagenome (GOLD analysis project Ga0206798, IMG submission 152893) | Enriched cells from forest soil in Barre Woods Harvard Forest LTER site, Petersham, Massachusetts, United States -... | ecosystem: Environmental > Terrestrial > Soil > Temperate forest > O...
ATGGAGATCCCCTCCCCTTTGGCCGGCGTTATTACTGAAATTAAAGTAAAAGTGGGCGATATGATTTTTATTGACCTCAAAGTAAGCGCGCAAGGCGGCGCGAGTATCACTTTGACCATAACCATCTGTCCCTAGCACATAATAGTTATTGGGGAAGAAGCCGCGAATTTGATCAGCGTACAACTTCATATAATCCGTCGCCGCAATGACTGGTCCTCTGCCAGTGGCTAAACAGTCTGCCACATAACTAGTGCTGACTTTCCCGCTAGTAGACAGGCGGTTTTGCCGTTCTACCGTTAGAGCCTCACGCCGCAGTTCTGTAAAGTTGGTAGCGCTCCAAACATGACTAGCTATACCAAAGTCATTATAAAGAAGCTCTGCCGCTGCGATTACTTCGCGCAGAATAGCGCCAGAGCCAATTAATTGTACTGCTAGCTTAGCTTTTTTAGTGTTTTGTAATAAATACATGCCTTTAATAATGCCGCTTTCTGCGCCTTTCGGCATAGCAGGATGAGTGTAGTTCTCATTGCCTAAAGTGATGTAGTAGTACACATCGTGTTGCTCTTGCACCATGCGCCGCAGACCTTCTTGAATAATCACCGCAATCTCATAGGCAAACGTGGGATCATAGCTTAAGCAGTTAGGAATGGTGCTAGAAAGGATGAGGTTGTGACCGTCTTGGTGTTGAACCCCTTCACCAGCAAGAGTTGTGCGTCCTGCTAAACTACCCAATAGAAAGCCTCGGGTTCGCATATCGCCTGCGGCCCATGCTAAGTCACCGATGCGCTGAAAGCCAAACATAGAATAGAAAATATAAAATGGAATCATCTGTAAACGAGAATTGCTGTAAGAAGTACCGGCAGCAATCCAGGAGGCAAACGCGCCCGCTTCATTAATACCTTCTTGCAGTAATTGGCCGTTAGTCGCTTCTCGATAATACATTAGTTGGGATTTATCTTCAGGCTCATACAGTTGACCGTTTACCGAATAAATACCGATTTGGCGAAACAGGCCTTCCATACCGAAGGTACGCGATTCATCGGCGACAATTGGTACAATAGAGGGGCTGATATTTTTATCTTTAAGAACAGCGGTTAATACCCGGACAAACGCCATGGTAGTCGATATTTCACGATCATTGGTGCCTTGTAAAATATTGTCAAATGCTGCAAGTGGCGTAGCTGTTAATGCAGGCGCGTCGTTGTAACGTTTAGGTAAATAGCCGCCTAGCGCTTGACGACGTTGCTGTAAAAACTTGATTTCCGGGCTGTTAGTATCTGGTAGGAAATAAGGGTAATCTGTCAGTTTTTCGGTGGGGATTGGCAAGTTAAAACGATCCTGGAAACGTTCCAAATCAGCAATTTCCAATTTTTTCTTATTATGCGTTATATTTAAACCTTCACCCGCCGTACCTAGACCATAGCCCTTAACTGTTTTGGCGAGGATAACGGTAGGTTGTGTCTTATGGGTACTTGCAGCATGGTAAGCGGCATAAACCTTCTGTGGATCATGACCTCCTCGCGTTAAACACCAGATGTCATCATCGCTCATATCTGCTACCAATTGTAGCAGCTCAGGGTATTTGCCAAAAAAGTGCTCGCGAATATAACCCCCATCTTTAGCGCAGAAATTTTGATACTCACCATCGACACATTCCGCCATGCGCTTGACCAATAATCCACTTTGGTCTTTAGCTAATAAGGGATCCCAATTGCTACCCCATATCACTTTAATGACATGCCAACCGGCGCCTTTAAATAAGGCTTCTAACTCCTGGATGATATGACCATTCCCACGTACGGGACCATCTAAACGTTGCAAATTGCAATTGATCACAAAGATTAAATTATCAAGCTTCTCACGTGTGGCAACAGTGAGCGCACCTAGCGATTCCACCTCGTCACATTCGCCATCGCCTAAAAAAGCCCAAACTTTGCGGTTTTTATTATCAATTAACTCGCGGTTTTCTAAGTACTTTAAGAAACGTGCTTGGTAAATAGCTTGAAGAGGACCTAAACCCATCGACACCGTAGGGAATTGCCAAAAGTCAGGCATAGTCCAGGGGTGAGGGTAGGAAGCTAAGCCATTACCGGAAACTTCCTGGCGAAAGTTATCTAATTGCTCTTTGCTCAAACGTCCCTCTAAGAAGGCGCGAGCATAGATGCCGGGCGCAGAATGGCCTTGAATATAGACCAAATCGCCTGGATGATCATCACTACGTGCGTGAAAGAAATAGCTAAAACCAATCTCGTATAAAATAGCAGCAGAGGCAAAAGAAGCCAAATGGCCGCCCAGTGCGCCATCACGTTTGCCCGCACGCACTACCATCATCAGTGCGTTCCAGCGGATCAACGAGCGCAGGCGTTCTACTTCCGGTCCTTCCACGGGCATTTGCACTTCTTGCGCAACACGCAAAGTATTAATATAGGGCGTATTCAGGCCAGTCGGTAGCGTAATACCTAATTCACGCGCTTGATTAGCGAGTTGATCGATTATAAATTGCGCGCGTTCGGTGCCTTCCTCGCGTACTACGGATAGAAAAGCTTCTAACCATTCTTGTGTCTCGGCGGGATCAACGTCGGTAGGTAAAATTAAATTCGCTTCACCAATAGACATAATAAATCACCTTATAAAATTTTTTAGATGCGAAGCTGTACTTAAAGTTGCAGTCTTAATATAGCCGTCTGCCTACTCTCACTAACTGCGAAGAATGCTAGCTTACTTTAGGGGAGCCTGCTGTCAACTAGCTCGTTTCGCCTAACACATCAGCGCATTGATAACGTGCGTAAGAATGCTGCAGAGTTGCTTCTTGCGTGGGGTTGTTACCCATAGGATTTTCAAAGCTGCCACGTGATGTATCCGCTAAATCTTGGCGTAAATTCTTACAGCGCTGCTTTTGTAAATCTTGCTCTCCACCGCCAGATGGGCTGGCGCAAGCAGATAATAACAAAAAGCCAATGCAGCTAAGGATAATCAGCAATAATTTACGATAAGTCATGAATGTGTCTTCCTGGTCACGTTGATGGGACAGCTAGAGGCTGATTGGTATCGGTATCTAGTATAGGGTAATTACCCTACTAAATAAATAGTCAGTGCTCAGCTTTCTTGGCGTGACTAGCTAGCAGTAACCGGTATCTGGTACTATTTGCCACTCCTTTATACATGTCCGTTAAGCCATATGGGTAAAAGCCTCCTTCGTTCCACCGCTTTAGTGTCAGCGATGACATCCCTATCGCGTATTTTAGGTTTCATGCGTGATATGTTGGTTGCGCAATTATTTGGTGCAACCCCAGCCATTGACGCGTTTTATGTGGCCTTCCGTGTACCTAATTTTATGCGGGGTTTATTTGCGGAAGGAGCATTCGCGCAAGCCTTTGTGCCAGTGCTTTCCGAGTATCGGCGACTACGCTCAGTGGATGAGACGCGTTTATTCATTCAGCATATGCAGGGCAGTTTACTGTTGGCATTGTCGCTGGTGATGGTCGTGGTATTGCTATTTACGCCGGCCATTACGTCGTTGTTTGCTCCTGGTTTTATCCAAGATCCCCAGCGTTTTGCCTTAACAACAGAAATGCTGCGTATTACTTTTCCTTACTTAATGCTGATTTCGCTAACGGCATTTTACGGTTCAGTTTTAAATACTTACGGTATGTTTGGCGTCGCGTCGTTCACGCCGGTGCTGTTGAATGTGATAATGATAGCTGCTGCGCTGTGGTTGGCACCGTATTTTAATGTGTCAGTAATGGCCTTAGCGTGGGGAGTATTGATTGCGGGTATTTGTCAGTTCATTTTTCAGCTACCTTTCATGTACCTAAAAGGGCTATTATTTTGGCCACGTTTTCTCTGGCGCGATGAAGGCGTCAAACGGGTCATGAAATTACTTGTGCCAGCACTGTTTGGCGTATCAGTCGCGCAAATCAGTCTATTAATTGATACGCTGTTCGCCTCATTTTTGCCAACCGGCAGCATCACTTGGCTCTACTATGCTAATCGTTTGGCTTATTTTCCATTAGGTATTTTTGGTGTGGCTTTGGCAACGGTTATTTTGCCACACTTATCGCGCCGCTATGCTGAGAAATCCAGCGAGGAATTTTCTAAAGCCATGGACTGGGCACTGCGTTGTATCTTAGTGATTGCTATTCCTTCCGCAGTGGGTTTGTACACGTTGGCGATACCTTTATTCATAACGCTATTTCAGTACGGTCACTTTCATCTTAAGGATGCATTGATGTCAGGTTATGCGCTACAAGCTTATGCATTAGGATTGCCTGCTTTTATGTTGGTTAAAGTATTGGCCTCGGGATTTTACTCGCGGCAAAATATTAAAACGCCAGTCCGCATTGCAGTGCTAGCATTAGTAGTAAACATGCTATTAAATTTTGCTCTGATTGGGCCGCTAAAACACGTGGGGTTAGCATTAGCAAGCACCTTATCTTCTACTCTTAACGCGGGTTTATTATTTATTTATCTGATCATCAGTGGTGCGTTTGCCAGACAGCGTGGTTGGGTGATCTACCTTATGCGTTTGCTAGGTGCTGGTGCCGTCGTGTGTGGGTTAATGCTGTGGTTGTCGCCGGCTGCGACAGTATGGAATTTGTGGTCGTGGCAACACCGTGTTACTCAGCTGCTGTTTTTATTGTTGCTAGCAGTAGTCGCCTATTTTGCCTGCCTGGCCGCAAGCGGTTTAAGGGTAAAGGATTTTCGCCTAGCAAACTAAAAAATTAGTAACGAGTGGATTGACAAGCATGACGGCTGATATTACATTGACTCTCTAGGGTCTGTTTACAATTCTACTATGCCTTGCATAAACCGGGGCTTTCTTGCGCTCCGCTGCTCATTTACTCTGATGTAAACTGCGCTGCGGTGCTCAGAAACCCCCGGTTTCTGCGGCGGCCTAGCGAATTGTAAACAGACCCTGCTTTGCCGAAGTGGTGGAATTGGTAGACACGCAAGTTTCAGGTATTTGTGGGGGAAACCCCGTGGAGGTTCGAGTCCTCTCTTCGGCACCATTTCTTACGTTTATTTTTGTATAGACCCGTAGTGCTTGGAGAGACTAATTTTGTGCCTTCAACTAAGGTCTGTTGACAATTCTACGATATGTCTTCTGCTTTCATAAAGCTCATATCTTCATCTAAGAGCAGTATCTATACCTACTAATCTGCAAAAGTTACAGTAAATACGGTTAGAGTGAATCACTGGAGCGTCTATAACCAAGGAAAAATCATGAATACTTCACTGAGCCCGTTGATATTTTATTTGCTAGCTACTGGCTATGCACTGATATATAGCAATTTCTATCTAGCATTTATTGTTACTGTTGTGTTTGTTTGTTATCGAGAAAGAAGACAAAAGAAAAATTTGCTGTACTTGATGGAGTTAATTCAACGCCTTAAATCAAATGTGCCGTACAACGAGGCAGCAAATCAGGAAACGCAAGCCAGCAGTGAACCCCATACCCCTTCATATCACTCTGTTACAGAAACGCCACAGCCAATTCTGTCAGCAGAATATGCTGATGAACCACACGTTGTTGTGCAGGAGCCTTTAATTGTCGAACAACTAATTACTCCAACACCTAGAGATTGGTACGCTACTGCGGCTGAGCAGCAATTTCCTGTGCCACAAAGTAAATTATGGCACAGTATCAAAAATTTTGCTTTACAGGGCAATACGCCGGTACGGGTTGGCATAATCTTGCTATTGATTGGCACCGGCTTTCTGCTGCAATACTCCTTTAAAAATTATAGCTTCCCACTGGAATTTAAATTTATTGGTATAGTTTTGGTTGCTATTGTTTTACTAATTGTAGGGTGGCGACTACGCTTAAAGCGGCCTACCTATGCGTTGCCCTTACAGGGCGGAGCGATTGGTATTTTGTATTTGACGATTTTCTCGGCCATGCGTGCCTACCATTTGCTGGCAGTAGAGCCAGCTTTTATTTTGCTGGTGCTTATTTCCGTATTTTCAGCTGTGCTAGCAGTGCTGCAGAACTCCCGTTCTCTAGCGGTATTAGGTACATTAGGTGGCTTTTTGGCTCCTGTTCTACTAGGAGGTTCAGCCGATCCTACTGTGTTGCTTAGCTATTATGGAATATTAAATACGGGTGTGTTTATCATAGCTGCTTCAGCTAATCCTACTGTGTTGCTTAGCTATTATGGAATATTAAATATCGGTGTATTGATCATGGCTGCTTTTAAGTCATGGCGTAGCTTAAATTGGATTAGTTTTATTTTCACCTTTACCGTGTTTGCATGGTGGGGAATAAATAATTACCAAAAAGCGAATTTCATTGCTATTGAACCGTTTCTGATTATTTTCTTTTTACTATTTGTTGCTAATAGCATTTTATTTTCTTTGAAGCAGCCTTCAGAGAAACACGGCTTTGTGGATAGTTCTATTTTATTTGCCACGCCCTTGGTGACCTTTTCATTACAAGCATTGTTTGTAAAGAGTTTTGCTTACGGATTAGCTTGGAGTGCGTTGGTATTAGGATTGTTTTATCTAGGTTTGGCGTGGTTATTGCTTGTGCGCTATCGAGGCAGTCTCCGTCTCTTAATTGAGTCATTTGCAGCGTTGGGCGTTTTGTTTGCAACCCTAGCAATTCCCATGGCCGTAGATAGCTTCTGGGCAGCAGCAGCCTGGACGCTGGAAGGTGCTGGTATGATATGGATAGGAACGCGACAACGGCAATTACTGCCGCGTATATTTGGCAGTATTATTTTGCTCAGTGCTGCCACTATTTTTTACCTACAAAGTGTTCTGCAAGATTTATTTACTCAGCAACATAATCTTACAGTAGGGCGTTTATTGGTTACTGCGGGCTTATTATTTAGCAGTTACTGCCTATATAAAGCACGCGACTATATTAAAACATTCGAAATATGGCTGAGTTATTTCTTGCTCATTGCAGGTTTATTATTCTGGATTTTCTCGGGTATTGCCGAAATTAATACCTATACATTACCCATTTACCACCTAGCTTATGAACTAGGATTTTTTGCCGTATCCTGCGGAGTCAGTTATGCAGTAAGTCGGCGCCTAATGTGGCCAGGGCTCGGTTACTTATCTTACCTACTGTTACCTGTCTTATCCTGCTTATTGCTCTTATTAATTTTATCCTCTGCTAGTACAGCACCTTTATTGTCAGTAGAGTTGCCAGTATCCCGCCATCCGTTTCAAGCGGGTGGATTTATTGCTTGGCTACTTGCATTTATTATTCAATATAGCTTACTACGTACTTATGACCATGCGGAAGAGTGGCTAGTAGAGTTTCTTGCTTTTTCTCACGCACTTACGTTGTGGCTATTGGTTGCAATTGTTAGTTGGGAGTGTGCGTGGTTAATTGATCGACTAGTGAGTGGCGCAGGGACTTGGTCAGCCATTGCTTGGGCGCTAGTGCCGACGCTGTTTACGTTAATGATCAGTAAATTCATAGCGACTAACTTTTGGCCATTGCGATCCTATCGATCTACTTATTTGCTCCTAGGTAGCCTACCTATCGTGGGTTTCTTATGCGGCTGGGTAGTAGTGATTAATTTTACTAGCACCGGTGATCCCTGGCCTTTAACTTACATTCCCGTGATTAATCCTTTAGATATTACTCAACTGTTTGTAGTAACCAGCTTAATTGTTTGGTTTAGGACTTTAAAATCGCAGCCAGGGTTGATTCTACGCCGCTTATGGGGACAGGTTTTTTGCAGTACAGTCGGTGGATTATTGTTTATTGCTTTGACAGCGATGCTAATTCGTACTCTACATTATTGGTTTGAAGTAAGTTTAGTGTGGGATGCCCTATTTAATTCTGTTTTAGTACAATCGTCACTGTCTATTTTTTGGACATTGATTGCGTTGGCTACTATGATTATTTCCATGCGTCGTCAGCAACGCACTACCTGGTTGGTAGGGGCAGGGTTGTTGGGAGTGGTAGTGGTAAAGTTATTTTTTATTGATTTGGCAAATACCAACACCTTGGCAAGAATTGTTTCATTTTTGGGTGTGGGTGTTTTATTAGTCATCTTAGGTTATTTGTCGCCGATACCGCCTAAAACTAAAATTAGTTCGGAATAAAAATATGCTTAAAAACCTAATACGCTCTTTAATAATGTTATTTCTTTCTATGCCAGTTTTTGCTAGCGCAAGCAGCAATAACCTGATTGCTGACTTTGCCTATGGCATACCGATCACTACCACACCAGATCAGGTGCTGTACAAATTTTTATTGCCACTGTCGGTTTATCAAGGTGTGGTATACCAGGATTTAAGAGATATACGTGTCTTAAATGTTCAAGGTGAAAGTGTTCCTTACAGCATACGCTTTGTGCAAACTGTGCAGCAGCCTGTAAAAAAAATAACACTGCCGCTATTTCCTATTTATGGCGTCAATAGTGCGTCGTCAGATAACATGTCCTTGCACGTAGAACGAAATCAGCAAGGTGCTATTTTGCAAGTAACGACAAATAACCAACCTAAATCCTCGCAGGAAGTAAGCGCTTACTTAGTAGACGCCAGCAGTATTAAAGCCCCTATCCAGTCGCTACAGTTAACGTTGCCAACTGGTCAAACAAGCTTTATTCGCAGTGTTAACGTGCAATACAGTGATGATCTTAAACAGTGGCAAACTGCGGTAGAAAACGCACCGATTGCCAGCCTCAAAGAACAAGATAACACATTGGAACACAACGAAATTACTATTAATAACCAGCAAGCAAAGTATTTCCGTATCAGCTGGCCAGCAACAGATAATCCTCTGCACCTATCACAGGTAACGGCTGCTTTGAGCCAGCAGGTTACGAGTGCTGAGCCTCACCAGTGGCTTACGTTAAATGCCAGTGCAGACAAACCAGTAGATACGTGGTTATTTGATGCCAAAGCCTACCTGCCTGTTGATACCGCGCGTGTTATTTTTCCTAAAAAAAATGACTTACTGCAAGTGCAGTTATTTTCCCGTAACAGCATAGATGACAAGTTCCGCTACCAGCAATCCTCGCTCGTGTATCAGTTGCAAAATACACCGCAGAATCGATCGCTGGACATATCACTCAGGCTAAATACTGATCGCTACTGGCAAATTAAAACAGCTAATCAACTGCCTCAAGATACAGCGCCACAATTATCCCTGGGTTGGGTGCCGCAAGAATTGGTATTTATTGCTAAGGGCGAGGGACCTTATACCTTAGTATATGGCAATGCAGCGGCTACAGCCGTTTCATTTAAGGTAGATGAGATGATTACACAACTGGAAAAACAAAATGGCCAGAGTCTAATCATTGCTCGCGCCAACTTAGGCGAACAAAAGCTATTAGGCGGAGATAAAGCGCTACAACCTCTTATCAACTGGAAGCAATGGCTATTATGGACAGTATTGATTGTCGGCACCTTGCTAATTATTTGGATGGCAGCTCGCTTGTTTAAGCAAATGGACAACTAGAGAGCTAAGTCTTGTTACAAAGGCCGGGTTGAGTCATCCTAGTAGACTACCTAGAAAATCGGCGTGTCTTTGTTTAATTTTTATTGCTTAATTCATCTATGACTCTGCGCACACAATTCTTAAGTCAGCCTAAATCTTTGTGGGTGCTTGCTTTCGGTGAGCTATGGAGCAGTTTTAGCTACTATGGTACGCAAACTATTTTAGTATTTTGTATTGTATACACCGGTTTCAGCTAACACAGAGTAATAGTTATTTACTGTATGGCGCTTTTGCAGTACTCGCTTATTCATTACCTTTACTAGGCGGTATCGTTGCAGATAAATGGCTAGGCGAAAAGAATACGGCTATATTAGGCAGTTTTTTAAGCATTTTAGGTAATTTTCTGCTCATGGCGCCGCTCTATTATGTATTTTTCTAGTGGGCTGTAGTTTATATAAAAGTAGTGCCACAAGCTTGGTAGGCACGCTCTATCAGAACAGCGGTCTAAAAAAAGAAACTGGTTTTACTCTGTTATACGTATTTGTCAACATTGGCGCTGTTTTGGGACCACTGGTTTATGGGTTAGTGGTCTATAAAGTGGGTTGGAGTTTTGGCTTTTTATGCAGTGCTTTGGGTATTC
>Ga0206798_1228_pt1 | contig 10036 bp, 3 predicted proteins | sample Alteio_BWOrgCont_66_FD_152893 | JGI IMG/M metagenome (GOLD analysis project Ga0206798, IMG submission 152893) | Enriched cells from forest soil in Barre Woods Harvard Forest LTER site, Petersham, Massachusetts, United States -... | ecosystem: Environmental > Terrestrial > Soil > Temperate forest > O...
CTCATCGTTCGCCATCGCGTCGGTAAATAGTGTCACGTCGCGAAGTCCCGGGAGACGATATGAGAAATGAAAGCCGCCGTAGCGCTTACCGGGATCGAGTTTCTGATAAGAGCCGACAAAACTAAAGGTGTGGAGCCATGTTCCCAGAGTCGCTGGCCGACTATAACCTGCCCACACGCAGCTGATTTCGAAACCAAGTTCAAGGTTTGGAGTCATCTTGAAGCCAAGCTGTTCGCCCCAGATGAAGGGTTGCGGATTCAATGTTTTTGTCGCAGATCCTGCAATAATAAAATTGGGATAAGGACCGCGGACATAATGATGACCCCGTAATTCGCCAACAAAGAAAGTGTTGTTTATCTTGCCGAGGTAAGCAAAAACTCCCGGTAATTGCACTGGCTTATCCTTCTGGATAAGAAGAAGAACTGGCGCTTCGGCATTATTCGATAAGATCAGCGAGTTAGTCCGCGACTGGCCCCACCACTGGCTCTGCTCTCCGAACGTCGCTTGCCAGCCCAAAAGCTTCAGTGAAACCGTTGCCTCGACGGGCCGCATCCGCTCGAAGGCGATAATTCCGGGCAGGGGCTGAACCGGCAAATCGTCCATCGATGCGATCGCGTTCAACGCTGTTGAGTTGTAAGCAAAAAGACTGCGAGACTGCTGAAACTCGCTCCTCACTGCAATGGCAAACGGTCCGTATTCCGCATGTACCTGCGTCCCCGATATGGAGTTGAATCCCTCGCCGTACGGTCTTCCAAAATCGTCTGAGATCGTCTGCGCGAAATGAAACGAGTCGCGTAACGGCGGACCTGCGATCTGTGTGGCGCGCACATAGACGCTCGCGATTCCCGCTGAGCGATTTGGTGATCCGTGAAGCAACTCGATTTCATAGGAGAACTCCGGCTCAAGCCTGCGCACAATCGTAAGCGCCTCAGGATCAGCCTCATCCGCTTGCGAATCGAGAGCTTGCTGCGCCTCTTCTATCAATCTGGCACACTGCAATCGTGTCCAGGGACGCATGCCTTGAAGCGCGCTGAGCGAATAGCCGAGAGCATTCAGCCGGTCGAACGCCGGATACACCCAACTATCAAGAGGAACGGCGCTTGAAGCTACGAAGGATGCACTGACGGAATCCGAGTCTTCCGTAGATTGCGCCAACAGAGTTGCTGTTTGAGCACAGCAAATGGCCGCGAAAAAGCAAATGGCGAGAGTGAGCCACAATCTCCGCACCGTTACAAACTCCTGATTTCAACAGTTGAGATGGGCAGCACAGGCATTATGAAAGCAGCTTACAGGATCAACCCTTCGGACCAAAGCTGCGAAGAACAGAATCTTGAGGGGCTTGCGGTTAGAAAAACATCGGTCGTCGGCAATCGGGCCAGCAACGAGCGCGAAGCTTGCCAGAATCCAACAATCCTCTAATTGCGTAGACGCTGTGCCTCTGGCACCTGCGGACCCAGTCTTGAAGGGGCGGTTAGTAAGCGCCCTTCCGTTTCAGAACTGCGGGCAACGTTTTGGCGAGGATCACGAAGTCGAGCAGTAGGCTCCATTTTCTGCAGTAGGTAACGTCCATTCGAACCCGAGCCTTGAAGGTGACGTCGTTGCGGCCCGATACCTGCCAAAGCCCGCTCAGGCCGGGAAACACCAGCTTATAGAAGATCGCGTAACTCCCGTAATTGAACATTTCTGCATCCACTACAGGACGGGGACCGACCAGGGACATGTCGCCCTTCAGAACGTTGAATAGCTGAGGCAATTCGTCCAAACTGAGTTTCCGCAATATCCCTCCGACACGCGTGACGCGTGGATCGTGGACGTGCTTATGTGAAATGCGTCGCTTTAACTCGTCGTTCTGATTCTCGCGATAATTCAAGACGCTGTGAAGGTACTCTTTGGTGTACATCGACCGGAATTTATAAATTATGAAGTGCTTTCCAAATCGCCCCACGCGCCGTTCCTTGTAAAGGATCGGTCCCGGAGAACTGATCCGCACTAAAATTGCTATTAGCAGGAATAGCGGCGAAAGTACTGTCATTAGGAAACAGGAAGTCGCAATGTCGATGAACCGCTTGACTATCGTGTACCGAAAGGATGATGCTGCAACTCCTTCCAGGTACATTCCATCCGAGGTAAAAATCTTGACGTCTTCCATCAAGACTGCGGGTGGCGGCGCGATATGTTCAGTGCGTTTGGTCACTACCGGTGGGATTTCGCGGATTTGCCCGGGCAATTCTGTCACTGCTAACAGCCTCCATCCTCTGTGCCAGACTCTATCTGGTGAAAAGGTGTCAGATCCCGATGGGGCTGCGGGTCAACATCCTTGTTGATGAAAGAAACGTCATCACTTCAATCTCTTCAAAACAGCTTTCAACCAAAGTCAACCCGACAAGGCAATACGAAAGATGGCCTATTACTACAATCTCACCAGCGCGCATCGGAATGTCTCAATCAAATCACAGAATTGTAAAATCTGTGACTGGCTGGATCATCAATACGTCGCGCAAAGCAATCTCATCCTGTTTTCTTCTTGACGAATAAGTTCTTGGAACGTATGCCAGTAATTCTAGTTCATTCCATGCGGCTTCGGTATTATTTCTTGACTTGGAGGAAAAAGGCTGATGGAATTCCGGGCGATAATAGGCCTCATTAGAAATTCCGTGTTTATTAAATCATTTGGATCGAGTAAGTTAACGTTACCATGTGCTGGTAATCACACGAATTGATAGCCCAATTGTAATCGTTGAGAATTGCATCCTGCGTATCCATGCAATCGACAGATGATGCCAAAGTATGACTAATGATAGTTTGCAATCTAAAACATCTCATTATCGATAAGCTTAATAGCTAATCATTAAACTAGCTTAGTAGTTAACCATTAAATTCGATCTAACAACAATAACTAACTCACCGTGAAGAATCAGGAAAGCCCAAAGGGGTAAATAAATTAGGCGACATCGTTGTGTGAATGTTACTCGACATTCAATTTCAAAATTCTCATGCATAGCTACTTAGTGGAACGCGCTGGCGCAATTCAAATGCCGCACGTGTGGGGGGCGAGCGCTTCTGATTTTAGAACTCGTCTGCGTCAACCAGATCGCAAGTCGCAAGTCAATGGAGCCTGGGTGAAAACAGATTCGTGCTTTCAGAAGGCTATTCCGAAACGGTCAGCGTAACCACCGTGATATCGTCTTCCTGGCCAAACTGCTGTGCAGTGGCCGCAATGTGCTCGGCGGTCTTCGAGCAAAGCATTGCGGTGCGCTCAAAACCGAAGAGTTCTCCGGATTCCGCGCGCGCTTCTGGCACGCCGTCGGAGAGAAGCACGAGGCGCTCGCCCTGATTCAAGCTGCCCAGCACGAGTTCAAAATTCTGTCCGGCGACAATGCCTAATGGCAGAGCTGGAATTGTCTCGAGTTCGCGGCTTGAAACGTAGGGGGCAATGTGGCCCGCATTCGCAAACGCAAACTCGCCAGTGAGAGAAATGCGAATGCAACAAGCGGTGGCGAATCCGAGTTGACCATGCGCGACGAGAGCGTTGTTAAGACTGAAAAGGATTTCGCCTGGGTCGTGCGAAGTCTCGCGTCGAAGAACGCCGAGTATCATTGCCACGCGCATCGCCGCCGTGAGGCCTTTGCCCGAAACATCGCCGACGATAGCCAGCAGCGAGCCGTCAGGCGCTGGCTGCACAAAAAAGAAATCGCCGCCGACTTCGCTTGCAGGAAGATAAACAGACTCAACGTGAAAACCAGGGGTGGGGCTGGAACCGCTCTGCAGCAGCAGTTGCTGTACCGAACTTGCAGCCTGCAGTTCAGCGGCGTAGGCCGCGCGCTCGCGTGCGGAGTCAACCATCTCCGCGCAGAGCGCCGCGTTTTCAACGGCCGCCGCAGCCTGCAGCGCAATGGTGTTCAGCAACTTGAGATCGGCGGCAGAGTAAGAGGCATCAGGCTCGGTGCTCGCGAGAGCAATTAGACCCGCAGTGCGCTGACCCGCGCGCAAAGGCGCTAATATGAGCGCGCGAAGACTGCACTCGTTGCCACGCGACCGCGAATCGCCGCCACAGTCGTTTACGATTTCAGCCACCCCGCGTTCGAGAACCGAAGCGGCAAAATGCGAATCGGGTGCGAGGGCTCCGCAAGTGTCATCGCCGTTTCCGGCAGGCGGCGCGAATGAGCCTTCAATGCCTAAAGCACCGGTCGATTTATCAACCAGCAACACGCTGCCATGAGTTGCTGAAATAAGTCGCTGCGCCTGCGCCAGAACGGCTTCGCTAACTGCGGCAAGATTGAGAATCGCGGCAAGCTGTTCTGATAGTTGCTCGATGAGATTGATCTCACGATAGAGATGCAGCGTCTCACCCGCCAGCGCGCGCTGCTCGGTCTCACGCGCTGCAAGGTGCGTTACAAGCTGCGCCACAAGCGATGCGTGAGCCTGATCGCCAACAACAAAACCGAGTGTCGCGTCGCCGCATTCCACCGGAATGCGCACAGACGAATCGAACTCCCCAGCCGGCGCCTCACCCATCAGCACCCGGCCTGAAGTATCGACAATACTTAGGCCCCCGCCGGCTTGATCGCAAAGCGCCCTCACCACCGCATAAGTGGCCGACCTGGGGTTCAAAAGAGCGAGCAATGTCAGTCCGGCCATAGTCGCGATCTAAGCCGGCAGCCCAAGCACAGAGCGCGCCTTCGCCACCAGCGCGTCAGGATCGAAAGGCTTGGTCATATAGAGGTCGGCGCCCACTTCCTGGCCCCGCTGGCGATCGAACTCCTGGCCTTTAGCCGTGAGAAGCACAATGTGAATGTGGCTAAGGCCGAGCTCGTTCTTCACTTCGTTGCACACATCAAAGCCATTCTTCTTCGGCATCATCACATCGAGAAATACAAGATCGGGTTCTTCTTCTCGGATAGCCGCAATAGCCTCCTCGCCATTCGTAGCAGTGAACAGCTCCACGCCTTCGTCCTCCAGCTCTTCGAGAGTCTGCTGAATCAGCGTACGCAGATGGGGTTCGTCATCAACGATCAGAATCTTTTTGGTCATTGGTAAATCAGGAATAGTACGTTTTCCATCCCCTTCTCGAAGCGCAGTGCGCGGACGGCTTCGTTATTTGAAAGAAGCGAATTCAAAATAATGATGTCGGGCCGGGAACTTACAGCCCTCTCCACCAGCTCGGAGCCATTCGACTCCACCACTTGGTAGCCGCGCGTCTCGAGCACATCGCTAATGCTGCGCAGCGCGCTCGCATCCTCGTCAACCACCATCACTTTCTTGTGCGATGTGCCCTGGTCCAGCAGCGTTCCAATCTCCTTGAACAGTGATTGTGTATCGATCGGCTTGGTAAGATAGCGATCCACACCCAGCCGGAATCCGCGCTCCTTATCTTCGAGGATCGACAAAATAATGATGGGAATATGCATGGTCGCCGGGTCGTTCTTAAGTACCGCGGCAACGTCGAAGCCATTCATCTCCGGCATCATCACATCAAGAATCACCAGGCCCGGCATCTCCTCGCGGATCAGCGCCAGCGCCTTGCGGCCATCCTCCGCCAGGCGAACCGCATAGCCTGCCTCAACCAACTCCTGCTGCAGCAGCGACCGAATGTTCGCGTCGTCGTCAACCACCAGGATTGATTTCTCCGCCGGATGCTGTGTGGCTACGGTCTCGCGCAGTTGTCTCACCAGCGATTCAATATCAATCGTCCGCCGCGCCGGCAGCAGTTCAAGCTGGCCAGTCTTTCCAGCAATCGGCAGCGTGAACGAGAATGTGCTTCCTTTGCCAAGATCGCTTTCCACCCACACGCGCCCGCCGTGATACTCCACAATCTCTTTGCAAATTGGCAGGCCAAGGCCGGTGCCCTTCGGTTTGTCCGTCAGCGTGTCGCCTACCTGCTTGAATTTCTCAAACACCTTGGGCTGATCGGCAGGTGCAATGCCAATGCCAGAGTCGGTAACACTCACCACCAGGTCGTCGCCTTCACGGCGAAGGGCGCATTTAATCGTGCCCGAATCAGTAAACTTCACTGCGTTCGAAATCAGGTTGATAACCACTTGAATCAGCCGGTCCTGGTCGCCAGTTATCGATGGAAGATCCGGCTCCAGTTCGCGCACCAGTGTTAGTTTCTTTGCCTCAAACAGCGACGACGTGGCTGAAGTTGCGCGCTCAATCACTTCGGCCATTGAGACGCTCGCCATGTTCCAGGTAAATTTGCCGGCTTCAATCTTGGCCAGGTCCAGCACATCGTCAATCAGCTTGGTCAGGCGTTCGCCTTCGCTCACTACCACTCCAAGGTTGTCCAGCACCTGCTGCTTGGTCTGCACCACCTTGCGATCGTCGTCGGCTATGAGCGGGAAGAGGCGCTCTTCAAGCCGCCGCCGGATAATCTTCGCAAAGCCAAGCACGCTGGTCAGCGGCGTGCGCAATTCATGGCTCACCGTCGACAGGAATGAACTCTTGGCTGCGTCAGCTTCTTCGGCAGCCAGCCGCGCCGTGCGTGTTTCTTCAAAGAGCCGTGCATTGTGAATTGCAACGCCCACCGCAGAGGCAATAGTCGAAAGCAGTCGCTGATCGGCCTCGGTAAATCTGCCTTCCTGATCGGTAGATTGCACACTGATAACACCGATGGTCTGACCCCCGGAAGGGATGGGAACGCCGAGATAAGATGCAGTGTTTCGCCCCATCTGCTCAACGCCCAGCCGCTTGCGGTTTTGTTCCATCTCCTCGTTGATAAGCAGCGGCTCGCCGATGCGGATAATGCGCGACGTAAGCCCCGTGCCGAACGGCCGGGATTCCGCTTCTTCGCCATACGTGTAAGGGAAGTGCAGCATCATCGTCGTGCGGTCGAGAAGCGCAATGTAAGCAATGGATGCGTGGAACAAATCCTGGATCTGTTCGCCCACAAGCTGAATCAGGCGGTCCTTCTCAAGCTGTGACGACAGCGCCTGCGTAATGCGGTTCACCGTAAGCAGTTCCGCGGCCCGTCCGCTCACCTCGCGCTCCGCCTCATTGATTGCCTCGTACGCGTTGGCGTTGTCGAGCGCGATTGTCGTGTATGCCGCCAGGTTTTCAAGAAGGCTCAAATGTTGCTCTGTATAGGCGTTTTTCTTAAAGCTCTGCACGCTCAGCACGCCCAGCACTCGCTCCTGTGCCACCAGCGGCAAATAAATCATCGACACGGGTGGCTGGGCTGCGCTACCGTCCTCCAGCGTTCCTGCCTTGTTGTCATAAGCGGCGATATACCGCGAATACTCCGCCGCAACATCGTTAATCAGGATAGGCTTTCGATGATCGATGCACCACACCGCAAACTGATTCTTGTCGTCGGTGCTGCGCGTGTACGGCGCATAGCGCTTGCCGTTCTCAATGGCCAGGCTGTATTCGATCAGGTGCTTTTCCGGCCTGTAAAGCCCCACGCCGAAAATAGCCGCATCCGCAATCTGGTTCACCCGCTCATACAGTTTGAACAAAATGGTGTTCAGATCGAGTGAAGCCGTGATCTCTTTTCCAATCTCATTAAGAAACTCGATGGAGTCTTTCTGTGCTTCAATCTCGGCGGCCTGTGCGCGAATCTCCTGTGTGCGTTCGGTGACGGTTGCCTCAAGAGCCCTCGCCTGCGCTTCAAGCTCTTCGGTCTTGCGTTGCGCCTTCCTTCGTTCGAATCTCCCGATCAACACCCAGCCCAGTGCGGCAAGGCCGATGAACAGTAGTAAATAGATCACCAGCGCGGCAGTGGTGCGATACCATGGCGCGAGAATCGTGAAGGCAAACGTGCCTTCCTCACCTAAGCGGCCGTCGTCGGCTTTCGATCGAACGCGGAAGCGATAGTCGCCCGGCCCTAGCCCGCTGTAATTAGCCTCTTTTTGTTTGTCCCAGGGCGACCAGTCCTTGTCAACGCCAACCAGCAGGTATTGATATTGCGTCTCAGTCGGGTTGCCATAGTTCAGTGCGGCAAATTGGAAGTGCAGATCGCTCGTGCCCGGCGCAAGCCGCAGTGCGGGAACGCCTGCCATCGTCATTCCGCCAAACACAATCTGCTTACCAGACTTCGCCTGCCGGACTTCGGTTGAAAATGGCTGGGGTGCGGGTGGCGTGGCCTTGTTGTCAAAACGGATCAGAGACTCTCCGGTGATGAGATAGGCTCCATCTCCATCCGGCTCGATGATAAATACGTTGAAGCGGTTGAGCTCGCGGTAGGCGTCCTCTTCCAGTTTCCAGCTTCCGTCGCTTTGCCGCGTGTAAAGGCCTAGACGCGATGTGTTTGACGAACTGGTCTGGCTCCAGAAATGATTCTTGTCAATCGGCTCTAAGAGTGTGTTTGCGTCGGGCTCATCGATGGGGAGAAGAAACTGATTGTCGACAATGAACTTCGCTGTTGACGGGTCCCACCGGTAGATATTTTTGCTGCGCCCCACCGTAACATAAACATGACCGTCGATAAAATCTACGTTATTCGACCCTCTGGGCAGTCCAGCCTGGCTGCCGATGGCATCCACTTTGGAGTCGCGCATTCCAGTGGGGGCAACGTGGATGCGCAGAATGCTGCCTGTCGTTCCTGAAACCCAAATTGTCCCGTCTGCCTCTTCAGCTAAGTTTCCAGTTTGGTAATTTGTGTTTGGCAACCTTCCTTCGTCTACCCACGAGCTGCCGTTCCAGCGCATCGAACCCACGCCGTCGGTGTGCCCGATAAAAACCCGCGCCGGATCTTTGGTCGAGGTTAGAATGATGGGTCCCGCTTCAGTAGACCCGTGTACTTTGGGCATTGCCGGAACGAGATTGTCGCCATCTACCCGCATCACTCCTTCGCTCGTCGCAATCAGCAGTTGTTCGTTGGTCGGGTTTCTAGGATCTTTGAAGTCGTCGAATTCCCATCCTTGTGAAGGGCCATGCAACACGGTTGTCTTGGGTCGGTTTGTTTGCTTGTCGAAGTCGATCCTCGCCACCGCGGCGCTGCCTATGGTCGATCCATAAACGGCGCCCTTATACCGGATAGAGTCAAAGCCCCCCTCGCGAGAAAGAATCGAGATCGGCGAATTCAACTCCACCCGCGAAACCCCGGCATCCGAACCAATCCACAACCCTCCATCCCGATCCTGGAAGGCACTCAGCGTTTGAGAGCTGAGCAACCCCGCACCCTGGTCGAGAACCTGGCGCAGTCTGCCGTCGTGCTCCAGAATCACCGCGCCGCCGTTCAGAGATGTAAGGCAGATGGAACCGTCGTTCAAAAGCGCCGATGTGTAAACCTTATGCGTCTTCAAATAATCATCCGCACCGGTTTTGAACGAAGTGGCCTTTTGTCCGTCATACAAAGTCAACAGCTCGTCGCGAGCCGAAATCAAAATCTGGCCGTTGTCGTACGGATGCAGGAAAAGTTTGACCGAGTTCTTGTAGGCGTCGCCACCGGGCACGGGCCTCAGATCGTCGCCCACAATCTCTTCAAGGCCCACTCCGCCCTGCGCGGTGTAAATATGGCCGCGCACCATTGAAAGCGCCTGGAATCGCGATCCATCCTGCACTGTCCAGGCCTTCATCTGCTTGCCGTCCCACCTGAACAACTTTTGATACGAGCGGAAGAACATTCCTTGCGGCCCGGACAGAATCTGCCATACATCGGTGAAGTCGCGATCCGCCGCAGGCACTTTATCAAGAAGCGAAACAAACTGCAGTGTGCCGGCTGCGTCGGGCGCTAAATAACCAAAGTCTGCCTCCAGCCCCGCGTACATCACTCCCGATTCGTCCATTGCCAGCGAGCGCACGGTGCTCGACTGATGATAGATCTTCCTCCACGTAACGCCGTCGAACTCAAGAATTGCGCCGGAAGACGAGGCAATGTACATAATGCCGCGCTTGTCTTGCAAAACGGACCAGACCTGCGGACCGGCGTTGTATTCCTTTGCCGAATAGTTGTGGATGATTGGCAGCCCCACCTGCGCGACGACCGGCTTTGAATCTGCCGGCGAAGTTGCCATCGGAATACAGGGATTCGCCAACGCCAGGACAATCAGCGGCGGCAGAAACAACCGAAAGCGGTTCCGTGAAATCAAGGCCACGT